>FUIF01003110.1_pt1 | contig 12357 bp, 23 predicted proteins | sample 1003461 | NCBI WGS metagenome assembly FUIF01 (sample SAMEA80401918, study PRJEB19352) | marine metagenome | reverse complement strand
AAAAAACTGTTAAGCTCTTGCATATTCATAAGCAATCCACCCTTTGCATTGGTTTTAGCTGTTAGGCTTAATTTTCTTTTTTTCATTGAGAGTTTTTATGAGTGATTTATACGCACTACTTAGCCACTTAAAAGGATATTCCATATCATCAAGTTTCTTTTTCGTGCTACGGCCTTGCTCCAAATCATCCGGGATTTCTTTTGGTTCCTCCATTCCAATAAAAAACATCATCGCAACCTCTGTCTCATCTCCATGCTGCTCATCCGTTATTTTGCTCAAACGCTCATCAGTCGTTAGCATCCCTTTAACCACTTTTGCAGCCTGTTCAGCCAAAAGGTTAATTATGTAACCCTTTTCAGTATCGGAGTAAATCTCCTTTGTTTCAACTCTTATACGAGCTGCTATACCTCTTTTGTATTTCATGATAAAAAAGTAAGAAACCATTTCCCGGAAAAGGGAAATGGCTTTTAATGATTACTGCTCTGTGTACTCCTCAACTCTCAAATCATCCTGATTACGAACCACCATTTCAATAAATCCTTGATACCCGTTATCCTTTGCAAATGAAACAAGAGCCTCCATTTTTGCAGCTCCTAAACTTTCACCTCTGGAAAGCCTGAATATTTTAACCTTTGGATTTTTAGCAATGATTAATCTGGCAGCAACTTCCATCTCCTGAGAACTGGAAACTTTACCCGGCATGAATGGAACCTCATTTAGAGTTAAACCATCGCTTGTGAAATTCAATCCGGGAACAGGCAATTTGCTGTTTTTAATCAACTTTTCACGCTCCTCAGTTAATTTCTCAATTTTGGTTTCGTGTTCGGCAACCTTGTTTTCAATTTCAGTACGCTTTTTCTCAGCTTCTTTGTACTCAACAACCTTTGCATGTTTGGCGTTGTGAGTGTCTGCATTTTCGAGCTTACTATCAACCGTAGGAGCATCTTTCAACTCAATCTCTGCCTCTTGGATATAAGTGTTGGCTTTTTTGCTGTTGCTTAACTATCTCATCTTTACGAGTTTTCAGCTTGGTTAATTCAGTTTCAGCATTTTTAGCATTTTCCTTACGCTTATCATCAATAGCTTTCAACTTTCGGTCAAACTCAGCTCTCAACTCATCCTCCTCAGTAGCCAATGCAGTTTCTTTATCAACGAATAATTTCTCCAACTCTTTCTCTTTAGTTGGCATGTTTTCATACTCTGCCTGTCTTTCTGCATATCTGGTTTTTACACCATTATACTGAACCTGTAAGGCAACCAGTTGTTTGCTTCGCTCCTGTAATGTTCTAACATCAACAGGACTTGCATAAACTTTCAAATCCTCAGTTGAGATTTCTTTTTTCTTTGCCTTGATTTGTCCATCGTAAATTTTAATCTCTCGATTGTCAATTGTCCGGGTTTCTTTTATCTGAACAATTTCTGTGTCGATTTCGATAATTCTATTTTGAACATCATCCGGCAAAAGTGATTTCACTACCTCAACCTGTTTTCTACGACCATCAGCCGTTTTACTCCACGATGAGAACTCAACTGCATCAAAATCCTGATATTTAAAAATGTCCTGCAATGTGGAAACCCGGTCTGATTTCATACCGCTTTTTTTGTCGGTAATCGTTAAAACTCCCCTTGGATTCTTTTTTTGTGAATTTCAATTCAAGTTGATACTCATGCTCATCATCTCCAACAACTGCTCGTGCAAAACCTTTGTCCTCTCCATTTTTGAGAACATCATCTTTGTTGCCACTTAGCAAAATTGCGATTGACTTAAGTAAGGTGGATTTACCTTTCTCATTCTCGCCAGTTACTAAATACACATTTCCATCAAATTCACTTGAAAAACTTTCGATGGTCTGGAAATTGACCAATTCGATTTCTTTTAAATACATTATCGCTCTGTTTAAATATTCCTAGAATACGCTAGGTCGTTCTTTACACTTGTAAATCTAAGATTTATTTTTGGTTATCCAAAATTTTATTTTAAGATTAATCAAACATACTCATTTGCGTGTCCAATATTTCAGCAGTCATTTTATCAACCTCTGACTCCAACTCCTTGCTACGATACAAGTATTTTGATTTCTTGGTTGAGAAAAAATTGCGTTGGTTCCTACGCATCTCTTTAACTTTTCTTGCATATTCTTTTATGTCCATTTATGATACTTTTTTAAGTTCGATTTTTGAAATGTCACAGGCTGAAATGTGGATGTATTTCTCTGTGGTTGTAACTCTTGAATGCCCCAATATCTCTTGAATGAATTTTATATCAACGCCCTGCTGCAACAGGTGGGTAGCGTAACAGTCGCGCAAAAGGTGCGGGTAAACGCGTTTTTTATGCCCAATTTAGCCGCCTTTTCTTTTATAATGTTAGCTATTGAAGATGTTGAATAAGGATAAAAAATTGGTTGGGTATAACCGCTGTGGTGCTTCTGTTTACGTGCATATTTTTCAAGGTAGGTAAGCCAGTTTGTGTTTAAAGGCACAAGCCTGTCTTTTCGGCCTTTGCCTTCGCGTATGATTAGTAAATTACGCGCCCGGTCAATGTTTTCGTAGCGCAGGTTTAAAATTTCGGAACGGCGTAAACCATGCAGGTACAACCCGGCAATTATTGCCTTTTGCTTAACATGCGTAATACTATCAATTATTGCCCACACCTCGTCTTGTGTAAGTACTTCAATCAACCGTTTTTCGGCGCGTGGGCGCACAAAAACATTAATGCGCTTAGTTGGGTTGTTTAACCGAAAAAAGAGCTTTAAAGCGTTTATTTTGCAGTTCTGCGCCGATGCCGAAGCCGATTGTAAAATAAAGGCCTGAATTTGTTTATTCGATAAGCGGTACAATCGCGAATCCTGTTCGGCCAATTTGTCAATATAGCCAACATACTGCCTTATTGTATTTTCAGAACGCCTTTTTTGCCGCATATACCCGACAAACTTTTCCTTTGCCTCTGTCAAATAATTATCCATAATAGTTGTTTTTATTGGTGTTTTACTTTGTTGGTTATGTAAGGGAGTTATAAACAAGCTGTAAAAAGTTTCTACACTTTAGTTTAGCTTGTGGTTTATCTGGCTGCGCAACCTTTCGGAAACTTTTTGTAACAGCCAGTTTATAACACGTGGTATAATGCAAAGCTGTTCGGTGCATCGTGCGAACGATACTGCGGATTCGAGGAATAAAAAGAAAAGCCCTCCCGCATTGGTTTTTTCAAAACCATTAGAAATCAAAAAGTGTAGCATGGTTCTTATAATTGGTTACTAATATCTCTGTTCGTCTATTTTTAAGGTTTTGGCGTTCTCCTATCGTTATTACATTTAAGTTTCTTTGTTTAGCCTGTTCAAGTATAAAAGGGTGGTTAAATTCGCTCATTGCAAAGTTGCATTTAGTTTCAATTAAGCAATCAAAAAGGTCGTTACTGTCTGTTTCTGTAAACGAATTACTATAATTATCAATTGTACCTAAATATGGAGGGTCTGCATAAATTAAGGTTTTTGCTTCGTCATTTCTTCCGTCTTGCTTAAAGCTAACAGATTCAATAAACTTTCTGAAATCATAATTAGCAAATTGCACATCATGTATCATTTCAAAAACTTTATTTAAATGTAGGTAAATTGTATCTTTTGGTTTTTCGCCTCTGCCAAATTTTATATGACTTCCTATACCCATCCAAGAAACATTGCTAATAAATAAAAATCTTAATGCTTTCTTTATTGGTTCTATTTCTTTGTTTTCCTTCCAGTATTCTAAAAGGTCGGAATGTATTGGCATCATCTTGAAAGCCTGTTCCAGTTCTTCCTTGTGGTTACTTACTACTTGAAATAGGTTAAAAACGTCAGAATCTAAATCATTAACAATATTATATTCTGCTTTAGGCTTATTAAAAAACATACCTCCAGCACCAAAAAATGGCTCAATATAAACCTTATGTAATGGAAAGTGCTTTATAATATCGCTTGCAATCCTTGTTTTATTTCCTAATCTTCTTAAAATCAAAATAAAATCCCTCCCTTTTTTTTCTTTTTATTTGTAGCTCGTTTCAACGGCAGTGCATATTTCACGCTTCGACATCATACCACCACCGTTATAAACAACCCTTATAACCACAATCAACACAAATGATATTAATCCCATTTAAACCGTGCCAACGTGCTATTTTTTTACTCCCACAATAAGGGCAGTTTATAACATTTTGTAAAGGTAATGCCGCTTTAGCTTCGTGCGAACATTCCGCCATCGCTGCGTGTATATCAACAATAAAGCTATTAATCATTCCTTGCTTCACCTTTAATCTTTTTAATGTTTCTTCTGTAACATCATTATCAGCAATCATTTCTCTAATTGTTTGCTGTTTCCTTTTGTAATCTTCTAATAATCTTTCCATCTCTTTATAATTTGAAAGTTATTTACTCGTATCAACTTTATGCCAGTTTAGAGGCGGCACATACCCTTACAATTTACCGTCAGCCACAATTGGCTTTTAAATAAATATCAACAATATCTTTTTGTGCGTATGATTTTTCTTGTAGTGAAAGTGTTTCGTAGAACTTTAAAAAAGCCAACAGTTCGCTTCGCTGGCTAACATCATGTAAATTGTATAATTTTATTATCACCTCAGCCATAATTTCAACGTCACATTCTTCTAATTCAATTATCCCTTCATTTCGGTTATAAAAACCATTTTCTTTCATTAATTCAATCAATTTCTCTTTCATGTTATTTTCGTTTTAGTATTTATTTCAAACCCATAAAATTCCACAACTTACATTTACCGTTAAGGCGAATTAGGAAAGCCATTTATTAAGCAACTCCTGAATTTCTTCGTGCATCTTTTGCCAGCGATAAATTATCATATTAACTGCATCGTATTTAACTCTGGTAATTCGTTCTTCTTCTGCGAAATTATGAGCTTGGCAAAACTCCATCCGTGAAAGGAACTTATCTCGCTTGTTTACGTCACGTTCAATATCTTCTGAATATTCGTTAAGGATTTCTTGGAGTTTTTCTTCCAGTCCTGAATAACTCGCCTTAACAACCGGTATAGCTAATTTTTTTAATTTTACTTTCTGCGTAATCTTCAGCTATGTTTGCACACTGTGCTGCTGTTATACTTGGGTTAGGGTTAGTTGCAAACCATTTCTCAAATGCTTGTATTAATTCTTTTCTTTCTCGTGTCATAATATTTGTATCTATTTGTCCAAATTAAAAAACTATCCATACCTAAACCGTTATAAGCAATGGCTTTTAATAAGTTCCGTTGCTTTACTAATCCTTATATCATATCCACAATCCTTCGCACGCTGTTGAATAAACTTAACGGCTTTCACACGCAATCCATCATCTGTAACTCTGTGTGATTCCCAAATGTATTTTGCCTCCGCACGAGTACCGACATCCAACCATTCGGGGCAGCCACAGCTTATAACATCATGCATATCCAAATTTTTAACCTCGCTGTGGTGGTTTTTAAGGAAGATGTTACCTCTTGATATTGGTATGTGATTACGTTCTGGTTCTAAACTATTGCTATAATCAATAAACTTTCTCAATAATTCTTGTGGTGTCATAATTTCTACTTATTTAATCGGTTAAAAATCAGTACATGCATTCGTCCGTTAGCAACAATGCCTAAAATCTATATCAAACATTGTGCTAACTTGGTGCTTCATATCGCTATTCAAAAAGGCACAGTTGCTAACATGCAACATAGGTAATGCGCCTTTTCTCGTAGGTAGTTTGGTGCGTAATTTGGGCAATTAAAAACAAAAGCCCTCACACATTAACACCAACAGCTTTCAGTTCTAATTTGCTTTAGTCTTTCGGCGTCGTCAACCAGTTCAACCTCGCAGTCAATAAGCGTTCTTAAATCAAGGTCTTCTTTTCTGTCTAACTTTTGCGCCCAGTATCCACATTCTACCGCTCTTCCTAAAAGCTTATTGCCAGCTATCTCAACCTCACGCACATTAAATGGCTTTCTTTCTCCATTGTAAAGCAATTCAATTACCGTACTGTCAGTAATCGTATGGTCTGTTTCAAACTCTATAGTTAAGCCATTTAATCCGCTCATGCGCTTAGTTCGTCTATCTATTGTCGCTTTTAATACTTTAGCATCTTTTACTTTCCCTAAAATTTTTTCCATCGCTATTTTTGTTTTTAATTAGTACTTCGTTTCAACTTCTGTGCGTAATTGGTTGGGCGCACATACCCATGTTGCAAGCCGTTAGCGGCAAGGCAAATAAAGCCAAGATCCGCTGTTATTATCACTCATTCTCGTTAGAACTGAAAGCCCAGCCGCTAACAATGCGTGATAATGAATATTTAAAACTACCTTTTGGTGCGAACACCACCAGCATAGAGTCGTGCATCCCCGAATTTTTAACTTGGACACAATCGCTTGGGGCTTCCCTATCCCACAAATGCCAGTTCACATATTGCCCTTTTGTGTTTACCCCGATGAATGGGATTCTGCCTTTCGGGAACATTATTAACTCAGCGTTTGGGGCTATTGTCTCGTGAAATAACTTCGTGCTTGTGCTTGCTGGTATCAGGCATACACTTGTTTTGCCTTTGTGTAGTTCTTTTACAGCTTTTCGTATAAAAGCCTCTTTGAGTGTTTGAGTGTACGGTGGGTTTACCCAGTTCATCTCACCCCATTCAGTTGTCAATCCATCCCATTCATCTACATTGTGCAGGAAAGGGCAAGGATCGAAGTCAAACGAGAGGCATTTGTTAAGTGCGTTATAAAATGCTGGTGGTGTAGCCCAATTGTCGCTGTGATCTTGATTTCTGTTTTTCATAGTATATCTGTTCGTTTCAACCGTTTTAAATACTCATCATACGCTAAGCGTTAACTGCAATTTTTTTGCTCATAAAACATTGCTAGTGCTTTTTCGGCAGTAATGTCTGCATCTTCCGAATTTTCATAATAATACATTAGTTTATTTTCATCATTCCAAAAGCTAATTAATCCTTCTTCTTCAATCCATTTTGTAAATTGCCCGGCCTTGGCGCAAAAAACCTGACAGTCAATACCCGCTAAATTGCAGTTGCTATCAGTATTTCCAACGGGCTTGCCTTCACACGCTTTCTGCATTTTGTAAAGCAAGGTGTCTATTTTATTTATCTCAAACTTTGCCCCTAAAATATCAGTTTCCTCCAACTGGTATAAGGCTTCATTTCTAATCTCCGTTAACTCTTTTATTATCTCTTTTAATTCCATCGCTTCGGATTTTAATGTTTATTTGTATCTATTAATTTCGATGCATTTCGGAGCAGCAACCGACAACTTAGCTTTTCCGTTGAATCACATTAAAACGTGAATTCAACTGAATTCTAGTTTTGAATGAAGTTTCTTAGGTAGATTTTCCAAAATCCATTCCGGGTCTTGCTGCTTTTTCTTACTCCCAAATAAAGCCAATAACAATGCATCTGAATTCCACAATGTTGTTTTAACTTCTGGGAAATATGATTGAGCTACTTTCTTGTAGCGGTTTTTACGTGCCTGTTTCTCTTCTCCTTTTTTTCGAACTTTCAAATAGCTCTGCCAACTCATTGGATGAACCTGAACAAATGGAATTTCACAAACCTCAATAATTGCTTTTAATTTCTCAAACCCCTGCAACATCTTTTGAATATTAAACGCTTTTCCAGGAACATCGCTATTCATGTCACCATGATGCAATTGAACTTTTTCAATAAATACAACCGGGCTTTCACAAATGCTCTTAAGATATTCAAAGTAACCTTTCAACTCCATTAAATCCTTTGGCATTTTTTTTACTTCCGTTTTACAATTAGGTCTAACAATCGCAATACCTCCAGCTGCTCCGGGGTCGATTCCTACTATACAATCAATTTTTAAATCGCTCATTAATTAGAATTTTAAATATTTATTAATCTGGATTTCGTTTTCAATCATGTAATCGAAAACCTCAATTATCGCTCTCCTCCTAGCTAACACATAAGCATCATGCTGAATGTCTTTTCCATTTTTTCCCTGCTTTGTCATCATATCAGCCTGAAACTTGGATATTAATTTCATTGAACTTTTTTGCACTACTTTAAACAATGCACTTTCCCTGTCTGAATCCTTGACACATACACTTGGAGCCAAAACAGTTTTTTCAAGCTGCCTAAAATGTAAATACTCCTCAACTCCTCTGGTTAGATATTTTCCTGAGTATTTATAACGCAAGAAAGCAAGAGTTAAATTATTCAAATTTGCCTCATGCAGCATTTTCTTTTCTTCAATGGATATTTGTTTGTTCTTTTCCGGAAGTGCGTCTAAGTGCCTTTTTTTACGGTCTTGTTTTTCCTGTTATTATAAGCTGTTAGAATTTTCGTATAATATTCAACATTAAACTGTTGATAGTGTCCGTTTCTTGGAGTTCCATCTGCATTCTTTGGTAAGAAATCATTCAGCTCTCCAACACTGGACAACTCAAACGCTAATTTTACCTCAGACAATGACAAGTCAGAATAATATTTCCTTAGCACATCAAGAAACCGGGTAACATCGTACTCATCCAATTCACGAGTTAAACCAATATCTCTTTTGATGTAATTAGTGAGCAGCTTAAGATTTGTAACCAGTGCCTCAGTTGTAACATTCGCAATTGAATCCTTTGTCGATGCAGTAAATATTGAAAGCTCAACCTTATTTAATGCATTCTGAACCTCTGGAAATTCAATGATACTCCTCCGAATATCAACAGCCTTGGTTGTTTTCTCGATTTTTGCTAATGTTCTATTTCTTACTTCTGGTAACATACTACATTTTTAAGTAATCAATTGCATCCTGATTTGCACTCACATTTTCCTTAACAAGCATTTTGAGTTTTTTCTTTTCATTATCAGAACGCATAAAATTCCTTACGGTGGCTAACCAACCCTTTGCAGTCCTTTTTTTGTTTGCTGAATCACTCCAATCTTTAACTGCTTCATAATAGTAATTCAAATCAACTCCTGAGAAATCAGGCTTATTAAACTTACTCAAAAATACGGTTTTTCCATTCTCATCTCCAAATATGCTATTCCTGAATAGAGTCGTTTTGTTTGGATTTTGCTGATGGAATAGTGAGCCAGAATCGTTTTCTGGCTCTTTTCCCTTAACCTTAGTATTTAGTTTCTCATTAGTATTTTGTAGTGTTGGATTATCCAATATAGGTATATCCAATGTTGGATAATCCGATTTTGGCTCAAATACCATTGAATCTGCAACCTCAAAATCAAAATTATCAAAAGTACCATCCTTTGCTCTTGATTTTATTTTTCGACCATATCCGTTGCTTTCGATTTCTTTCAAAGCACTCATAACTGCATCTCTACCATCTTTTGAGCATTTTGATAGATGAGAGATATTAACCCTCCAATCATCTGGCAATGACATTAAAAACGTGATTATACCCTTTGCTTTCCAACTCAATTTTTCATCCTGCAAATAATCATTACTTACAGTTGTAAAATTCTCCTTTCGGATTTTTCTTAAAATTCCCATATTTTAAAAGTTTTTGCACAAGTTATTAGAAGCAATGGAGCAGGAACTTGTAACCTCTTTGAACCGAACCGCTAAGTATCGGACTCCACTACAAAAATAGAATTTTTAATTTGGATTGCAAATTTTGCTAGAATGGCAAATCAGAAACCTCCTCCTCAGTTGCTTGCTCCTGTTCTTTTTGCTCCCAAATTCTACCGTTACCAATAAACACACGGTTAATTTTCTCTCCTGCTTTTACCCTCTCAACCTCCTCTTTGTTCCGGGAAACCGATACCGAAAAATCATTATCGTACTTATCCGGTTCATCGTAGTCGTATGTTTCAATTTGAAGATACAATTTCCCGTTTCCGGCTTTTACTATCTTATCCGCTGCCTCTGTTTTAATGTCGGTTAGGCAAATTGACATTGTCCTTTTTCTACCCTGTTTCATAATTTAAAAATCTATGTTTTGCGTGAATATTTTCTTTTCAGGCTTTTTTAAGCTCTTTTACGGCCTTTTCGTCTTTTTCTGGTGTGATTATGTTCTCAGCGGGTCGTTTCTCGCTCTGTTCTTTCCTGTCGGTACGTGGTAGGGTTATTTTGGCTTTCTTTGGAGCCGATTTCTTTCCATTTGAATAACAATCTTTAATCTGTTGAAAAATCAAACCTCTTGCTTTTATCTTCTCAATAACCTCATCATCTCTCTGAATACGAAATTTAATGTATTCGTTTGACTTGATTTCTCTTGTGTAATTAACCTCATCCTCGTATGAGTAAACAGCAAGGAAAACCAAAGTACAGCTTTCTAGCTCGGTGCAATATAATTGCTCCTGAACTTGGTTGTAGTATTTTTTATAGGTTTTTTTCACATACTCAACCCCGGCCGCATGGTCTTTTTTGTACTGCTCCAAATTATCCACAAAATCATTGAAATTTACAGTTTTCAACTCCTCGAAGTCAACAATTTTAGAATCCTCGATTTTTGCGAAGTCAAGAGAACATTTAAAAACATCCATCTCAGTTGATGTTTTTCTCACCTGTGGATAGTATGAATCATCCAGAATTAAAAAATATCTCTCCTCCAAAATTGCCCCGGTTCTTAGCGCATCAATCGGACTTGCTTTTGCATTGAAGTATGGAACTTCATTACTAACAAATCTCTTAAGCAAATTGGCATGGGATTTTGTGTGAATCCCTGCCATTAAGTTTGCTACATCTCCACTACCAATATAAAAACTTTTCATTATAAGCGTTTTTTATATTTGAATTGAGCATAAACCGTTTTCACTTGCGATTCATCCAAATCATCCAACGAACCCAAGCTAAAATGAGATAGTACATTTTCTTTCAATGCCTCATCTTTCAAACAAACATCAATTACTGCATTCTTTTTCTCATCGATTGAAGTTGTTTTAATCTCCTCACTCTTTTCTGAGTCTGGATCTTCCCCTGTTGCAATTTTATACGCATTCAGTAAAGCGTATTTTCTGGCATAAGTGGATGCTTTACCGAAACCCTTATCTCCTGAGTCAACTCCCTTTCCAAAAGTTTCAACATCTAAATACTCTTTCGTATTGTCAAGGTCAACAAAACGAACAGTCATTTTTATATTTTCAACAAAAGTAAAACTCTCTTTTCCATCTTTCCCGGTCTTTTTCAAAGTCTCAGATTTTACAATCTCTTGCTTTACCGGGATGGAAATTAAACGGAACTCAGTTTCAGCCTCCTTAACTTTTTTAGTTACTGCCAAATCGGAAACTGCTTTGTAACTGTAATTCCCGGTTCCAACAACCATATCTTTTTCAATACTCATAACTGCATTTGATACAGCCTGAATTTTCTCGTACAAGTTTAACACTACGCTCTCTTTGCTCATTTTTACTCTAATTTTGATTAAACAAATAGTTTGGAGTACAATTCAGCTCATCGCATAAAATTGGAATCCATTCAATATCTACTCGCTTGGTTTTGCCTTTTTTAAGGTTAGCCCAATTTACTTGCTGTGTTTCTCTTTTCGAGTTAGGCCACAACTTCATGTACACATCCTCATCCTTGATTTTATTACCATCCAATTCTGATTGTGCCATGGCTTCATTGATTTTTAATCGTGCCATTTTTTATTATTTAAAATTAAACGTATTCGTTGCAATTCGTACACCTGTGAACTTCGGTTCCAGTGTGATAAGGCTCGGAGTCATGATCATGCTGATACATTTTTCCTCCCTCCATTTCTGTTTCTAAATCTCCACCACAATGAGGACAATCACCATCTCCTAAAAACACAAGTTTCTTGAATGCCTCAAATCCTTTCACTGTGAAATTTGAATAGCCTAAAGATTCTAACATCAACTGCTCAACATCCTCATCAAAATCCAATGCTGCTTGATGAACCGTTAAACCAAAACATTCTGGCTCTCCATCGATAATTCCAAGTTTCTCACAATGATTCACAATGTTTGATTCAATCAACTCTGGAAATGATGTTACGGTGCTTTTTAAAATCTCGAAATTCTCATCTTGTAAAATTCTCATCTTGCTCTCGTTTATAACAGGGGAAACCCCTGTTGGTTTATACATGTAAAAGTATAAAAATATTTTGGATTACAAAATAATTACTTATAAAAAAAGAAGCCACTCCAAAATGGAATGGCTTACGCAGTTAAATTCCGAGAGCGATGGGCTGTATAAGTGCGGTAGGACAAAGGTAACAAAATACTACAAACAACTCAATTCTTTCTCATATACTTTAGATGCTTCCATTTCATCATCAAAATAACCCAAGTGCTTTTGCTTACCATTATAAACAAGCTGTAAAAAGTTTCTACACTTTAGTTTAGCTTGTGGTTTATCTGGCTGCGCAACCTTTCGGAAACTTTTTGTAACAGCCAGTT
>FUIF01024678.1_pt1 | contig 12367 bp, 12 predicted proteins | sample 1003461 | NCBI WGS metagenome assembly FUIF01 (sample SAMEA80401918, study PRJEB19352) | marine metagenome | reverse complement strand
GCCACTCTTATTGTCAATCTTAAACGTAGGGTTTGAATTGGCCGTCTCTGAGTTTAGACCATATCTAGCCCCAATTGGGAAGTCAAAGTAATACCTATTGTCTATGAGATATGCCTCTTGGCCATGATACTTGCTGCCCTCGTTTAAGTATATGCTCTTGTTTGTTTTGTTTATTCTTCCTATATCTAATCCTGATTGCTCAGGCTGAATGATATTACCTAGTTCATCAAATAATATATTGCAGTCATTGTCCTGTAGATATGCCTTGGCACTATTTATTTGAATATTTTCAGTAAGAGGGTATAGGCACCCATTCTTAAATAGTGATATTCTAACCCAATTAACATAGTCATTAGGCAGAATAAACCTTAGGTTTTCACATACGTCAAGCTCTAGTGCCTTAACCTCTTTGAATGCATCATAGTTAAGCTCTTGAATGCCACGCTTAGCGTGGAATATAACTTGAGCTCTAGATACGTTCGCTAGTAACTTATCTTGACCCGTATACATCATCATAAAGTTTTTTACGATGTCCGATAGGGATACATACTGATAGGAGCCCCAGTTAGCGTTTTCAGGAGTTGCTCCTGCATTTTCATAATATTGATATCCTGTCAAATATGCCATTACTTATCTTGTGTGTCTTCAATTGATGCTTGTCCCACCGTGTATTGATAAATTTGCTCGTCCCTAATTGAAACGCCAGCCAACTGCAATATTTTATTTACAAGTAGTGGAATCTCTGATTCAGGTAGTTCGAAGTCTTGGTATCCAACCTCTGAAGGGTTAAATAAGCCCTCAGCAAATCCTGTCCACACAGGGTCAAGCGGTTGTCTAATATATTGTGCAATTACACTCCCCTTGTTAGTTATGCTATTAGGGTACATAATTACGTTGTCCCCCTGCATCAAGCACGATGGGAACATAGTTGTAGGTTTCGTTAGGTTAGACGAGTCAAGAGACCAAATCTTTGATGAGTCTTGAATCTCAATCTCTGCATACTTGCTTGGATTGAATATTTTATACGTCATAGACAGACCGCCCCCTAAATCCTTGAATATGTCTTCTGTAAGGCCTAGCACAGTATCAGTGACAGACGTTACAAACGCCGTGTCCGATGTGTATGTGTTTACCATCAAGTCACCGACAGATACTGATGAAGTAAATGTAGCACCAGTGTCAGTTAGTGTAGGTGCTGATGGCGTTGTGCTAAATGCAGTTTGTGTACCCGAAGCGTTTTCCGTGTTGTAGTATACCAACTTGTTAAGAAGGTATAGGTCGCTAGGCTTATCAAAAACGTGGCTACCACTACTTGCAATATTATCTAAGCACTTAATCTCTGAGAATATCTCTATAACTTGTCTCTTGCGCTCTGCGAGGTCTCCATATGCCTCATTTGTTGCAGCACTTACCGCAGTAGACTGATTGACCGCAACTCTTTTATTGAGTCTGTTTACTTGGTCATTGTAGTCATAGAAAAACTCCTTGAAGGCATCCATCTGAGCATGTCGTGCATAGTTATTGAAATCCTCTGGTGGTATGTATCCGTAGTTGTTTTTATTCGCTATAGCGAGTACAGTTTGACGAACCTCGTTAATCATAACGCTAAAGATACAAAATAAAAAAGGGGTCGAAACCGACCCCTAATTAAATTAAATGACGTGTTGCCTAGAAAGCATCTACATCAAAGACCTGTACACTAACACCCGACGGTATTGTAACCGCAACAGGCTTTGCTCTGTAGTCGCTTTGAAGCGACTCCACAATTGCTGCGTTAATGTTGTCGACAAGAGCCTGGTTAAAACCTGACCCTGCTAACTGTAGTCCTAATCCCTCGTCTGCGTAACCTGCGCCTAAACTGTCTCCATTAACGAGTTTTATTTGCCCTGTTCCATTTCGCTTAACTATTAATCCTGTACCTATAGGGCACAAGAATTTCCCATTATTTGTTGTTTCTATAGAAATATACTTTATCATAATACTAATATTTAAAAATTAAAGCTCTTCGTAAACAATATCAAAAGTCGTCACAGCTGCCCCTGAAGGGATAGTAACTGCATGAACAACTTCTCTCCAATTGCTTGTGATTGCTCTTTCAATCGCATCGTTGATGTTATCTGTAAGAGCTTGAGTAATTCCTGTTCCTGACAGTTGAACTTTTGCTCGTACCTGCTGAACACCAGCCTCTGTGCTGTCTCCATCAAGACCTTGTATGTAATATATGTTACAAAGTGTTGAGCCACCGTGTTTAGCGAAGAGCCCGCTGCAAAGTGGTAGGTGTATGACTCCATCATTTGCGGAGTCAATGGTAATATACTTAACCATGTTAAAAATTTTTTAGTTGTTTAAAAATACTCTGCAAATATAATGAAATAAAAAAAGGGCCCCTAAGGGCCCTCTAAACAATAATTATGAACTATCTATCGAATCAAATATAGAAATAAATATTTATTATGCCTCTATTTTCTTCAATTGTTTTTCGAGTGCATTCATAATCTCCTCGTCTTTAATAAGTAAGCCAAGTACAACGTCCCTTGGGTCTTCACCATAAGGAACGTTCGTTAGCCTTCTCTTGTTGTTCGGAAGATTATAGTACACTTCTTTGTTCTTGTTTCTAAGAGATAACAACCCATTGTCGAATAGTCTAGCCACTAAGTCTTGAATCTCAATAGTAGAATCCTCTATAGACTCTAAGAATGCTTGAGGGTTTCGTTTAGCAAACATCAATACATCTCGTTTGATTTCAGCTGAAGTCATTGAGTCTACTCTTAAGCCAAGATATACTCTCGCTACAGTTTCCATTGTAGAGATATCCATCTGCTTCGCAGCTATAAGAGCATCTACCTCGTAGTTTATAATATCAAGCTCTGCTTGAGCATTTTTTTCTGTATTAACCTCTTCGAACACTTGCCCATTGCCTGGGTGAAGTTCAAGGAATTTCTGTAATACAGGATTTGTTTCAGGAACAGTTAAGAATCCATTTTCAAAGACAACAGGCTCTAATATAGCATTACCATCCTGTTCGTCCTCAAATGGGCTTTTTTGATTTGAAGCGTATCTAAGCGCTCTGTTAGTTTTTCCGTCGAAATGTAGAAGTGGCTTTCTGTGAGTATTTCTTGAAGCCAAGATAAAGCTTAACGGAGCAGCCTTACTTTTTAAAACGTAGATTTTATTTTTCATTTGATTTAATTTAAAAAAGGGGGAGTTGCCTCCCCCGTTAGTTAGGAATATTATCCTTTGAAGATAAAGAAGTTGTTAGCTCCCATTACACATACCGCTCTTTCAGAGAGGAAGTGTACCTCCATTCGGTCAAAGCTCGTTCCAACACGGCCATCAACCATTCCAGCAGAACCAACAATAAACGTTTTGTATCGTCTATTCTCAGTTTCTGATGCACGGTATCTAACGTGTAAGAATGGTCTAGTAGCGTTTTTACCAAGAACTTGGTCGTAAACAGTTGTAGAGCCAGCAGGAACTAAAAGTCCATTTACAGCTCCACCTACTACACCACCTCTCATTGTTGGGTCGTTCAAGTATTTCCAATCAGTCTTGTAGAAGTCATAACCTCTTCGGAATCCTGAGAATCCAAGGTTTAATGCCATCTCCTCATCGTTGTCGAAAAGACCGTAAGAAGTACCTCCTGCACCGTAAGAGTTTTGAGCAGCAAGCATATCGTCAATGTCGAAAGAGAATTGTCTGTTTAAGAACAATACGTTCTCCTCGATAGCACCTTGCTTGTCAAGTCTCTGAATAACAGCGTCAAAGTCAGAAAGAGTAGTTGGGTTACCACCACTCCAAACATTTCCTCTGTTCTCTACAGCGTGGAATACACCTTCAGTACCAGCAGTTGTGTTACCAGCAGAAGCGAAACCTAAAGCAGTCTCTGCCGCAGAAGTATCAGCAGCAGGAACAGCCTCAACCAATGCAGTCTCCAAGTAGTCTTCGAAGCGAAGTCTTGTTTCGTGCTCTGATTTTAGATACCATAGGTATCCTGTCCCTCCGTCTTCAGTGCTGATTTCAATCCATCCGATTTGAGCCATGTCAGAACCTGATACAGAGTATCTGTCCTTGATGATGATTGGCTTGTTTTCGAAAATCAAACCATCAGCCTCTAAAGACTCAGCCATGCCTTCAGTTCCTTTTTGAAACTCAGAGCCATAGATGAATAAAGATAGGTTTGTGTTCGCTGGAACAGCTTGGTCTGTTTCGTAAAGCGCAATATCAACAGTTGGGTGTGGAGTTGCAGTATAGTCTACAGCAGTGATAACACCTTTGTTTGATAATGAAGAACCAGCAGTTGTGTCAGAAAGCATAACAGTTTGGCCTACTCTTAGTGCGATGTTGCCATTCTGAAATCCTAAAGCAGCCAAGTTGTCTTGAACTGTAAACTGAACTGCAGCTGTTTTTGTACCTGGAGTTGAAGTTGTTTGAACCTCATCATACTTGATGTGCAAACGACCTTGCTCCGCCCACTTGATTAAGTCAGAGTTAGTTGGCATCTCTGCACCTACCATTCTTAAGAAAGAAGAGATAGTACGATTGCCATAACGCTCGAACTCAGCCTCGTAAACGTCTGGTAAATACTGATTCAAAAAGTTGAAGTCAGTTATATAATTTGTAGAGGTTGCGACCCTCTCTGCACTAGGTTGTAAATTAAAACCTGGAGTGCTCGCTAATGAACCTGCCATTTTTTATGTTTTATGATTTTTTAATACTTTTTATCCTAAGTCCTTTGCCTCGGCTTTGACCGACGCTCCGAACATTGAACCCACCTTTATTAGAGAATTGTGGAGCTTGCTTGACATCCATATTAATATTTTTAGCACGTCTTGCATCACTCTCTATAGCCTCAGCTCGCCCTTGCTCATAAAAGAACTTGGCAAACTTCTCTGGGTTCATGGCCGCAGCTAAAGCCTTATGGTATCCACGAGCATCCTTAATCATGCCATCATCATCTAAGTACTTTGATATAAAGTTGTTTAGGTTTGATTGGTCATTCATAACTTGACTCGCTTCGCCAGGCGAATATGTGTAAGAATTGTCTCCGACATTAATTTCAAAACCTTTGAAATCATCATTGAAAACAGCCTTTGTTTTCTCATTGAAAAACTCTGTTTGTCGCTTTGTCCGCTCCTCATAAGTTTTCGCCTGATTAACATACTCTCGGTAAGCCTCCATCTCTTCGCTAGAAATTGCATCTGCCCTTGACTCAAGTGGCGCATTGTATTTCTCTCTCTGAGATTCGAAATGCTTTTTGGCTTTAGCCAATTCTCTTTTCTTATTTACTTGCTTTCTTTTGGACTCTTTACTGTTATCTTCTTCAGCATCAAATCTATCAGAAATAAGTATATCTATATCTGTATCATCTAGGTCGGGCTCAACATCTTTGTAGTACGAGAACAAAAGTTCATCCTCTGTTAAATCTTCTGTGCTAGTGTTAAGCCTTAAAAAGTCTTGCATCCCTCTGCCAGTTTGTTTTTTGTACTCATAGTACGCCTTAACATCCTCTGGTAGTTCATCAGATTGACTTCTCTCGGCGGTTAACTCATCGAAAGATTCGATTTTCTTGCCATACCTTTCCGATATATATGAAAGAACGTCTTCGTCACTAAGTGACTTGTTTTCTTGCTTGGGCTCTTCTTGTTGTGTATTAGAGTTTTGTGGTTCAGCCTGCGCCTGCTCGGCCTCGTGCTTAGCCAACAATTCTTTTTCAATTTCTTGTTTAGACTTCTGTTCTCCAGAGTCCAAAGCCCTTACTTTGATTTCCATAGATTAAATTTCGTGTAAAGTTACTACTTTTTTATTTTGGAGCGAATGGGTCATCCACGCCCTCTGCAACTTTGTTAAGGTCTTCAGACTCTTTCATAAAATCAATAGGAGCTCCACCCTTCTTTCTCTGATTGATTAATCTCGATTGCTGAGTGTTCTGTCTGTCGATTCTTTCGTCTTTTGCCTCTTCCTTCTCTCTGCTTCTTGCATCAAGTTTCTGCTCTTTAATCGCAGCTATTTGGTAGTCGTGTTGGAATTGTTGCTGCATTAACTGACTCTTTATTTGAGCCTCATTCTTAAGTTTCTCAATTTCGAACGCCACTCCTGCTTGAAGTTCTCTAAGGGTAACTTGATGCTCCATAGACAACTTCTCTTGAGCACTTTGGGCCGCCTGTTGCTGTGCTTGCATCTGCATCTGCATCTGCATTTGTTGTTGCGCCATTTGTTGTTCTTGCTCAGCCTCTTTGTTTTTCGCTCTTTTTATCTTAAGAAGTTGATTTGCAACCTTAGTGTTGTTTATCTCTCTTATATCAATTGCATCCTCTAAGTTGATGTCATTCTTACTTAATGCCATCTGAATGTTTTGTTCGAGTATTGCTTTTTGCTCTTCATCTGGCGCAACTTGTATGAACACGCCAAAGTCACGCATATATAAGTCCTTGATATCACTCAACATAGAAACATTGTACTTCCCTATCTGCATTGCAAACTCTTCTGCGAACTCGTAATATTCAAGTATGTCTGCTATTCTGCAAGATAATGCTTGAGCTAATCGCTTTATAACAAACATGCTTGATTCCATAATATGCCTTGTAGCCGTATTAGAGTTGGCTGCCGCTAACTTCTGAACGCCTACCAATGCGTCAGGGTCGGGTGTTGAACCATCTCTAGCCTCATTTAGCCCCGTTACGCTACGAATCATATCTAGATAGTAATTGTAGTTCCCTAGCAATGCTTGCAACTTGCTTTGGCTAGAATGACCCGTGATAGGTTGAATAGGAACCCTAGCATTGTTGAATTCTCCATCCTGAGTGTAAGAACGGCCAACAACAGAACCTGTTTGGAAATAAAGTCTTAGTGCGTCCTCAGGATTGTATGCCGCCCCTGTGCCTAGGTCTACCTCGCTAAGGCCATCCGCATCAATGAACACTCCATCAGGAGTCATTCGATTCATAACCTGCTGAATCTTTAGGTGTGTAATCTGAATAAGGTCAGCGTATGGAATCATACGTCTAACTAGTGACTCTACATTACCCTTATACATTCTTGGTGCAACAGCAACATAATTAGATAAAGCATGCTGAGATGCTGATGCTGGTCTAACCATATTCTCCATCATATTCCATCGAAGAACAATATCAGTTCCCATAACCATTACGCCCTCATACCAAACGTCAATAGTCTTTTCGATTACTTCGAATCTGCCCTCTTCCAACATCTCTGGTGGAGGATTAAATGCAGAGTCTTTTTCTACCATCTTTACAGCGCCACCTTCAGATATTTTCTTCTTGTATTTAAACGTATTGGTTGTCTTGTAATTGAAATACAACAAAGTGGCTGTGTCTCTATAGAACGTATCATTCTGATAATACTGCTGAACATTGTAATAGTTATACCAGTTCTGACTATACTTAGATATCTTCTCTAAATCCTCTTGCGTTAACAATGGGTCAATCTTGATAAGTTCAGTAATTGGAACTGTTTTTATCTCTCCCCAATAGAAGCAATCATTAAAGTATGGGTCTTCAGTATAACTATGAATTACGTTAGCGGGGTCAACATACTTGACCTCAACCCCAGAACCAGGGTTGAACTCGTGCTTTGCAACCGCCATACCTAACACTGCTAAATCGTAATCTATACGTTTCCTAGTGTCATCATAGTCATTGTCTTCAAGGATGGTATTTATCGCCGTCTCCTCTGCAATCTCTATCGCAGGCTTATAATTTAATTGAAGATGAATGTTTAACTCATCATCATTGGCAGGTATCTGCTCAGGGTCTACATTAAATGTATCAACGCCAAACTCATCTTTTATCTTTTGAAGAACAGGCTGAGCAATCATATCCGCCTTTACCATCTCTTGATATGCGTTCTTTTCGTCAGCAGACATTGCATCCTGCGCTTCTGCCTTAACGGTAAATGGTCTACTAGACATACCATTAACCACAATGTCAACAAACTTTGGAAGTATAGGAACAGGAGTCCAATCTAAGTTTAGATAACTGAGGTCTCCATCCACGGCAAGTTCTTTTTTGTACTTAGCCACCGACTGCTCACCACGAGCATATAATCTTAGTTTATGAAAATTACGATACCTATCGTAGTATCTACCATTGTTGCCGTCTCTTCGAAACCATTCATATTGAATTGCTTGGCCTATTTTTAATCCATACTCCAAACTAGCCTTTTCCTCATCCGAAACAAATTGGCTAGGGAAGTACATTGACGGAATGTTTACTTTGACATCTTTCATTTAGTTCAGCAATTCGCTTATGTTCCCCTTGTTATTATACCTTGCAAAGTTAATCTTTATTTTTGATTGCTTAACCTCAGGTCTATATAGGTGTCTTTGATTGGCCATTATAGCCAATCCAGAGCTAATTGACGCATCGTATTTTGTACGATTATTTATATCAAACTTAGCCCAATCTTCTAGCGTGGTTGTAAAAGGCATAGACCCCATATCACCCACATCTCTATACTCACCCGTAGTATCTAGGCCCACATACTTTTCTATATAAGACTCTATAGCCGCTGCGTGAGACTGTTTGATGTCCTCAGATGAGTTAGGTATACCACCCAACTCTTTTTCGGTCTTAGAGAGCTTATTAAGGGCCTTGTCGGGTCTATTCATAGAGTACGCTCTATAGCCTCTGTTCTTGAAATGATACAACAGCCTCGGCTTGTTGTTCTCCGCAAGTATTGGCATTCCATAAAATATACATGCCATAAGAACATCTTCGAAGAATATCTCTGCTGTCTGTGGCCTAGCTATATACTCCAAGAAGAATTCATTAGAAGGCCCCTCATCCATATGGAACTTAGTCAGTCCGTGTAGTGAGCCATTTGACGAGCCTCCGCCAACAGTTCCTGATATATCGTAAGGGTCACATCCAAACGAGCCCATATGTTCGTTCCCTGGTCTTTTCCTACCGCCCTTCTCTATAATCTTATTTTGAAGATGCCTAGGTGGAATCCAAGACACTAAAAACCTGCCTCTGCTATCAGGACTCCAAACAACCTTGCTATCAGGGCCATCCTTCCAATAGAACTTGCCCCTAGTGACATAGTGGTCTTTTATAATCGAGTCGTTATAGTCTATTTGCTGATATATCTTAGTTAGGTTAAATATGGATGACTTGCTCTCATCTCTAAAAGCGTGAGACTCTGTCCTAGGAAACTGACGATAGAACTCGTTCAATGCGTCTGCATCGTTCTTGAGAGATTTTACCTCATTATCCCAATACGTAATAGCACCTGTAGATATCATTTCCCCATCAACACCCTCTAGGGCCGTGGTAGGGTTTTCAAATACTGGCCACCCAAACTTATTTATATATCCCTCAAAGTTCCACTCCATAGGAATAAACAATGAATACAATCCACTCTTGGTTTGGCCGTTGGGGTTTCTTGTAGATGGGTCTGAGTCCGTGTATAGTTTCTTAAAGTTGTCACCTCCCTTATTTAGTGCATTACAAGTAGAGCCCATCATGCACTTACCAACGACACGGCTACCTAGCCTCAAACAGGTCTTGGTCACACGCCAATTGTTTAGAATGTTCTCGGGCTTTTCCCACTTACCACTTTCGTCGTGTACTAGTAGTTTCAGTTTCTCACCATCATAACTATTGTCTGCCGTGTTCTTCCAGTCAATAGTGGTGTCGAGGCCATCCATATCGTCATCCATAACCTCGTGCATATTCTTCTTTGTAATCTTGGATGCAGGCACACGAAACGCCAACTCAGTCTTCGGCTTATCCATACCATCCTGAATAGGCTTGAAGAAGAATGGATAGTTGCTAGAGATGGGCACAATCTTATCCACGAATAACTTCTTGGCGTCATTACCTGTCTTCGATAGCACACCAAGTCTAGAGTCCTTGGCTAGTGTTCCTATATTAACTGATTCCGAAGCCCCCATAAACGAGAAGCCTGAACGACGAATCTTTAGGTAGCACATACCAAAACTTCTCTTGTCCGCCTTGCACGCCTCCCAAAAGATGTAGAATATTCTATTGGCCTCTCTAAAGTCAGGATACCCAACGTCAATCTTAGTCCACTGCAAGTACATATAGTGAGAGCCTGTTAGGTAGGTGGGCTTGCCGTGATTCATATACCAGAACCCACTCTCCCTATTGTCGAACTCGTGCTCTATGTAGTCAACCCACATAGACTTAAAATCAGACGCCATCTCATTCCAATGGAAGATTGACTTTATTCTGTGTAGTTGTTTGGGATATTCCTTTCGCTCCCAATACTGCTCGTCCTTCTTGTCGCTTCTAGAGTATATCTCCTTGGGGGCTTTAGGTAGTCCTATGATTAGGCCATTAATATTATATACTTCTCCTAGCGTCCCGTCACGAGATATGATTATAATATCGTACTTCTCGTTATAGCCATACTCCCAACTCTTCCCCTTGTTCTTTTGTCTTATGACCTGCTTGGGGATGCCTGAGTCTACAACTCGGTATAAACTATTTTGACCTTCGCTCAGCAAAACCTCTCATTGAACCTTTAACCTCATTAAGCGCCTCCTTCTCTGCCTCGATTCTTGATAGTATCTCGAACGCATCGAATATGGCTAACTTCTTTGTTGCAGCGGCATTCTTCAGCCTATCAGCAGCTAGCTCATCGTCAGGGTCTGGTTTGATGATGTTCTCCTCAGCCACCTTGATGAGTTGCTGTACAGCCTTGTACCCTGCATCAATAATTTTTTCTTTATCTCTGAAGTGTTCACTGTATTTTTTATCCCAACTCCAGTCTCTTGTTTTTTCGAATTGCTCATAAATATATACTGCGTCAGGGCATCTCTGCCATCTATACTTTCCTTTTACTCTTTTTAGTTTGCATCCACACTGAAGCCACCTTTCTATCTTTTCCAATGAATCGTAATGTTTTCAGTGAACATCCTATAAAGCTTCTCTTCGTTTATCCTAAACTCATACTCGCTATCAGGACTGAATGATATTCTGTCGCCAACCTGCAACCCCATCTCTAATAGCTCATTATTAATATAACGAATCTTACCCACAAGTGGCTGCTCCGTGAAAGAACTAACCAACCAAGTATGCTCAGGAGCAACAGGCTCTATGAAGCAATACTTACCTGGAGCCCTCCATCCCTCTCCATTATCATATAGGTAGAATTGGTCGTGGTCAACTAGGAATAGGTCATCCTTGAAGAAACTCTTACCACTTCGATGCCTACCCTTCATGTCATGGTAGGTTCTAAATACATTGTGATGAACTAAGATTGTATCCCCAACCTTAACGTCTCCCTCATAATTAACTGGAACTGAGACAACGATTGCCTCTCTGTTTGTAACCGTATGGTCTTCAGGAGATATACTTATAATAAAATCAACGTCACCTATACTTTTAGTGTTGTTGTATCTCCGTCCGCCTTTAGGTTTAACTAAAAACGAATGAATTGATTGCATTTAAAAATTTATATTATATTCTACTGACACAGGCATTGTAGGCCCAAAGGACTTCCACAATAACACTTCGTTGTTTTTCTCAACCCAAACCTTGTGCTGATTATCATCAGCCTGTATCAAATGTATTTTATATCCACCGCCAAGCACCTCTTGCCCCACGATATAGTGCATAGCACTACTCTTGTAGTCCGCTCCTATTGAGATTTTCCTGATTTGCATTAGAAAGTGCTTATGGCTACTCTCTTCCAAGTGTCTGTATCGACACAAACATAAAAGTGAGTAGAATCAAATGCTATTTGTCCTGCTGTTCCTGTGTCCGAAGCACTTGATGGTACGGAAGAACTGATAATTAAATTAGAGCCAACGTGACTAGTTATATTAGCTATCGTAAATGTTTTGGTAGCGTTTGAAGACCCTGCATCAGTCCCTATTACATAGTCAGTGGAAGCTGGCGTTACCGATGCGTACTTTGAAGTATCAGATATCTTTCCCATTTTTACTTTTTCGTATGTTCTCATTCCGCTTAGACCAAGCATTGTTACAAGGACAGTTATTAAGTGGTCCATCTGCACAGGCTCTCCCAAGCGTTCTGTGAAGATAACAATAATATCTCTAGCGATAAAGTTGTATAAAAGTGCCAACCCACACACCCAACCTATAGTTGGTCTCCAGCCAGCACGAAACATCTCCCAACCTTTACTCTCCAGAATTGAGCTCGTAAAGTCTTTCATCTAGTTTGTCGATTTTATTATTCATTACATCAAGCTGTCTTTGAATTCCGTCAAGAGAAACTTTAATCTCTTCAGCGGATATTTCTTGAGGAGGCAACTTCTTGGCCTCGTCTATTTCAGCTTTCAATTCAAAGTATGCCACGAATACTGAGAATATAATTCCCATTATCCATACAAAGGTTGACATTGGCATGCCGACAACGGT
>FUIF01022904.1_pt1 | contig 12367 bp, 23 predicted proteins | sample 1003461 | NCBI WGS metagenome assembly FUIF01 (sample SAMEA80401918, study PRJEB19352) | marine metagenome | reverse complement strand
ACCATCTCTACCATCTCTACCAAGTGCATAGTTTATGATTAACATTGTAGAAACACCTTTACTTGGGCCAGGAATATCTCTTTTACTTATTCTACCAGTTCCAATAATTTTTTACCTAGTGCTTCCTGTTCGTCTCGTGACATATAAATCATAGCACCATCACGACCATAAAAATCTTCTTTCTTTTTCATTTTTAAAATTTCTATTGCTGTTTTCTTATCCATTGATTCATCAAGTTCTACTTCTTCTTGCACCATTTATTATTTTTACTAGTCAAAGTTCTTAAGCAGATAAGGAAAGTATTGTCCTCTCCGCCTAAGTGTTTCTGCTGGTATTTGAAATCGCACTACTTACTGTGACTAGGCATTTTAGTTTCTATAAACCAAACATGCTTTTGTAACTTAGGATGATATTTCTTTACCCGTATCTTTTTACCTTCACGTATCATGCTTACAGTTTTATGTGCTAGATAATGATAGGTTGCATTTTCACGTTTCTCGCCTTCAGGTATCATCCATGCTTTTGAATCTTTGTTCTTCTTAGCAGCCATCTAATTGTCCTTAAATTGATTTACGTTTTACTTTGTAACGAGCAACAGATTCAGTATCAAGACACTGAAAATACATTCCTGTATTGCTTGGTTCAATAATCATAATGTCATTGACAATCCCAGGTGTTTCTCGCATGTATTTAATACAGGCTACTTCGCTGGTAAAACTTTCTTGCATTAATTTTATCTCTATGCGGTCGTTGGGCATAGAGATAAAAGCAACTATAAACCATTCAAGCAATTATTTTGCACCATCACGTGTTAGTGCGAGTTTGTAACAAACTCTTTTGCCTTTAACACTGTCAATAGTTAATGCAGGCAATCCTTCAGTAACAACTCTACATTCTGGCAAGTTGTACCATTTGAAACCTGCGGCTTTTTGTTCCGCAACTGCTTTATCAAATTCAGCATTGTTAACTGAAAATGCAAGTATTAATAGTAATATTCCCATAGATTTTTCCTTTGTTTCTAACTGTTAATATATTTATAGTATACGATAATAAACTCTATTTGTCAACCTTTACCAATGTTCTGGCCATGCATAATGTCGGTTAAGTGTGTTATATATCTGTTGTGTTTTGAATTGAATTTCACTGCCTTTGTTAAGCATTTTAAGTTTTCTTAACCAGTCAACCAATCCAATTATTTCTGTTTTAGTACCACTGTGTGTAGCTCTGCCCACTGTCAACGGCCTTCCTCTTTTACTTGCAAAGCCATAGTCCCATAGCATTTCAATCTGTGTATGTCTGTTTTTTATTCTAGTAAACTTGCCATCTACATAGTGAAAAAATCCTTGTTCACTTGTTAGCACAGAATAATTTTCATAGTTTAAATTAAGTTCAAGACATTCGGTTCTTTCATCACTTACTTCACTTCTCCAAGTAGTTCTACTCCAATGATTTTCACTGGTATCAAATGCTTTTATCTGTGCGTCAGTCATTATCTCATTTGCTATGACAGCGTTATTGCCAAGAAACTGTATAGTTCTTGGTGTTATTAGTACTGTGGGTATAAAAAGTGCTTCTGCACGCCAAAGTATTTCTTTTTGGTTTTGTAGACTTTGTTCCTTTGCAGTTTTTTCTACTGTAAACTGTTGAAGTTGCAATCCTGCACGTTCTTCTTCAAAGTTTCTATAATATCTGCCGTTTTTAAGTTTGCTTGTTACTTTTGTGTAAATTGACACATCTTTTGTTTGTAAGTACATTAATCAGCACCTTGTTGTTTTATTATAACTACATTATAACACAAAACACAAGTATGTCAATGGTAATATAATGTTGGTAGCAATAGGCGACAGTTTCACTTACGGAACAGAACTAAGCAATACAGAGCTCGCATGGCCATATCAATTGGCTACTCGACTTGATATGGAGTGTGTTAATCTAGCACAACCAGGAGCAAGCAATGACTTCATTGTGAGAACTTCTGTAAATGCTATTAGTGAATACAACCCACAATTGATGATTGTTGCTTTTACTACGCCAAACAGATTTGAACTTAACGGTGAACACTTTACTCCAACAAAAACTCCACAACAGTTTGTTGACTGGAACGAAGCTTGGGCAATGGACAAGTTTCATACACAGGTAAAGATGTTAGAAACCTGTATCACTTGTAAGAACTACTTCATAGGACCGTGGGACGTGGATATTAGTTACTGCAACAACTACATAGGCACACTGGTTGAAATGTCTGAAGGATTTGACAAAGGACCCGGAGGGCATCCGCTCATACAAGGCCATACTGCTATAGCAAAAACTATATCAAAATTTATTTTATAAATGCACCAATTCTGCCATGCACATCTGGGTAAGGTCTATATCTATAGCCGATTGGTGCCTCAGTTGATTCGCCTTCCCATACAGGAATAAAGTGTGTAATATTGCTCGCAAAGTCTTCGTTGTATCTAAGATGCACTTCAATTAGTTTTCCACCTATGTATTCACAGTTAATCCATTCATACGTGTGTTTTATAGCATCGAGCAGTTTAGGAAGTTTAATTTGTTTGCTGATACGTATCCATTCTTGCCAACGTACAAGTGTGTCTGGCTCTTTAATACCTTCTACACATAAAGTCTGTTTGCCCCATTGGTAGTCTACACTAAGATGCATGCCTTCAAACCACTCGCACCAGAAGTGCCCAACAGGCAAGTGTGTTGTTCCTTTGTCAAGCCATAGTTTTGTTGCACCTAATCCTAGTCCAATCATGTTTACACAAGGACGAACTATGTAAACCCCAGGTACAGGTACATCTAAGCCTACAGGTCCGCAGTTGTATCCTAGTTTACGTGATAGTATCAGTTTATCCATTACCCAAATATCGTTTGGGTCAACAGTACGCCACACTATATCTTCTTGACTATCCAAAGTTATTGTTCAGCCATTGTTCCAAATCACCTGTGAGATTTGCCATCATTGCTTCCTGTGAACCAAAGAAACTCAGACGTTTTTGTCCGTAGTAGTAGGGAAATTGTAATTTGCGATCTAGTCCTAATATGATACGTTTGTTTTTACGTGCAAAGTTATCTGGTAAAACAAAATCCCAATATTCAAATTTTAGGTCTTTTACAACTTTGAATCCTGTACTGGTAAGTCGCATTCCTCCGTTTTCACGAGTGTTGTACCACCAAGAATGCATTGCGGTTTTCAAATCAATTGATGCACGTTCTGTTGAACCATCATAATGCAGTGCAATAAACGTCTGTGTAAGTTGTTCTTTTCTATCCCTCATTGGTGATCCAATCAGTCAGTGCATCAGCAATTAGTTGATGTCCTAGTTGGTTAGGGTGCCCGCCTTCTGCTAAATTTTTATTGGCTAAGTCCTTGCACGTTACTGTGCCGCCTTTGTATATTTTCGTAATATCCACATCATTCCAAAAATCCATTGACTCCCATCCATTTACATAATAGTCCTGTATACCGTTATTAGCACAAATTGTTTGCAAAGAGATTAAGGTTGTATTGTTTGTTACATCGCATAATTGCGGACTGTATACAAACTTCCAATAATGTTCATCTATATAATTGCAAAGCTGTTTGTCTTGTGTTGGTCCGCAGTATCCGCCACTTGGATTTTGAAACATCCAAAGTCCGTCTTTGTCGTATGTCATACTACGACTTGTTCCAGTAAGGGAAAAAATTGCTATGCAATGGGAGAGATCTTGCATTGTACTTGCAAACATCTTCATAAAATTTTTTAGTTGCACTGGCAAATGATTAATGCTACTTGCCGGATGGGCGTAATTTTTAAACTGTTTACACTTTAGTTGTTTGGTTACTAATTCACCAAATGCTTTTTCATTGTGCAAAAGTTCAGCACCCTGCGGCCAGCTGTCTCCAAACGTAACTAGTGTTTTATTTTGCATCTTTATAAACAATTTGACCTTTACTGAGTAGTACAACAGTAAATTTGTCAGTCTTGAATTGTGTATTAAGTTTTTTTGCTAGGCTTATTGCATGCCCTGGATTAGAGAAACTTACTTTCTTATACTTAGGACCGGGGTACTGTACAAGCATGTTTGATGTTTTAAGATTAATTGGTTTTGCTTCAAAGTAAACTGCCCATATTCCATCACTGGCTAGCACCTGCTCTGTTTTATAGGTTACTTTGTCTGTTACTTCAACTAATATTTGTGGTTTTGGTCTTGCCATGTTTATTATCTCCACAGTTATTTATGATAAACTGCGTAGATAATTGGTTAACTGCTTAGTTAATTACCAAGTTCCGCCGTCAACTTCTATTGTTTGTTCAACTTCTTCTGTAGGATTAGATTGCAGCAATCGTATTTCTACCAGCAACTTTGTGATATCTCCATGCAAGGCTTTTGCATCTTGCATGTTCCAAACAAAGTCTTTTGCACTTGTTGCTTCGCACTGTGCAACACGATCGATATACTTTCGAATGTAAAGTCCACTCATTTATAGTAAAATCCATCTGGTTCTCTGACTGGTCCTACGTAACCATATCGATCTAATATGATTAGTTTAGGGCAGTACATTACCTTTGTTCTTCTATTAATTGTAACCATATAGTAACCAGCGGCATACCAACTCTTTGACTTCTTTTCTTTGGTATATATAGGTAATCTTTGATTAATGTCCCACACGCCATTGTAAGGTTTACAATCAGTTGGAAAGTTGTTTACTTGATTTTCAGGATACTTAATACGTTCTTGATCATCTTCAAATACAATATTTGTTACATCACGTAAACTTTTAATTGTTTTAAATCTAGCATTGCCTTGTTGAGTTGTAACAAAGTAACCGTTGTTGTCTTTTTCAACTGATCCAATTTTCTTCTCGTCTTGTTTAATAACCCAAAACTTTCCGTTTACAATTGGTCTTGCTATAGTTTCACTCATTGCTTTAATGCTCCTTGATATGTTTGATTCAACCAACGTCCATACTGTTCTGCATGTTCACTTAGTCGATTCAACTCGTATTTACCGCAGAATTTAAGGAACTTCGAACCTACTTGTCCTACGTCTTTATTGCTTAGTTGTTCATGTATGAACTTGTCAACCCTGTCTTTTATTTCTTCAGGTTGTTGTGTAAGATCAATCAACTGTTTGTTTCTGTTGTAGTCATCTAAAACTCTATGCTCTTTGTCCTCATGATCAGACCAACGTTGTAACATCATGTTGTTCCAAGCATAGCCTTTAGCATGTCTATCTGCATATGCTTCTAGTAATCCTACTTTGTTCTTGGTACCTTTCTTACGTACACCAGGAAATGCACTGAACACATTATCACTACTGTCACCTCGCATGCACTTTTCAAACAACAAGTATTCAGGATCACCTAACAGTTTAGGCTCTTTAGTTTTCTTGTCTATAACCTGCTTACCTTTAGCATCAAATATACCTTCTAGTGTAATCAAGTTGTCAGTGATGCCATTAAACTGTGTTACGTTCTCTGTGATCAACTGATAAAAGTCACTGTCACTACTGATAATAACATGCTCATCTTCTGGATGTAGTGCAATAAAACGTGCAATTAGATCATCTGCTTCTGCATCGCCATCTCGTAACACACTGCAATTAGTTTTTTCACGTAGGTATTGATTAAAGTCATCAAACGTGTCCCAGAACAGTTTTTCTTCTTCTTGTTCACGTTCAGTTAGTGCCGCTCTTGCTTCACTTCGGTTGGCCTTGTATGGCTTGTAGTAGTCCTTACGCCAACTACGTCCTTCTAAACAAAACACAACATGATCTGCGTCAAACTTTTTTACTACTTTGTTGATAGCAGCCATGCTTATGTGCAGTGCATAACCAACTTTCTCCCACGGATCACTTGCACGAAATGCAACGTGTCTAGCACGGAAAAACATGTTAGCAGTGTCAATCAATAGATACTTCATACGAATCCTTTTGTTAATAATACACTTATTATAACACTAGATTAGACGATTGTCAACTATATATTTTGTTAAAAATTGTGCCCATGTTCTATGCCCATCAACTCCGTAATGATAACTCGTTGGACTTACAGTTTCGCACTTTGCACCAACAACGTCGTTAAATGATGTTTCGCCATACGGATCAATGTAACTAGTGCCCCATTGCATTTTAGTTTTTATTTTACTAAAGTTATTATTCCCATTGAAAAATATATGTTTAATTTTCTTTTTGTTAAGTAACTGATGAAAATTCCATATTCTTGTATGTGCATCTTTGGTTTTCTTTTGCCAGTCTATACCTGCTATATACTTTTTGTACTTTTGTTGATGGCTGTCAGGAACATGATCGATACCACTCGCATTAATTTGGTAGTATACACCATCAATTAGCCATTCTTCTCGTTCCCAAGTACTCCATTGAATAATCATCAATGTACGATAAAGTTCGTGTTCAAACTTTTCCATCCAATCTTTAGTTGTTCTAATGATACGGTCATTTGAACTAGCACTTTCAGCATCACATACTAAACCACAACTGAGCCTGTTGCTAAGTAGTTTGGAAAAACTACTCGCTAGATTGTCAGGATGCGGAGACCGCCCCATCATCCAATACTGACTGTCATCTTCTGCAAATGCATGATTGTTTACACATTCAGCCGCCGCAGTATGAGAGTCGCCGTTTGTATATAATATCATATTAGTTTGTTTTCTGTAATGTAGTTAATTAAAAATTCTGCCCAAACTTTATGGCCATCGGCTTCGTAGTGATACCATTCATCTGGACGTAGACCTTTGTTTTTGAGATAGTGGTAATAGCTGTGATCTAGATCATAGGGCTCTACATAGGCGTTGTTCCAGTTGTAGGTGTGTTTTGTTCTTAAAAAATCATACATGCAATTAAAAAACAAATGTCTTATATTTTTTTGTTGAGTTCAAGATGAAAAAGGTAGATGCGGTCATGCCATTCTTTGGACTTTTCTCTCCACCGAGCAGACGTTTGTTGTGTTACCCATTGTTTATATCTGCTTACTAGTTTCTCAGGTACACTATCTGTTCCGCTTGCTGTTACTGTATAGTACCGGTCATTGTGATACCATTCTTCTCTTTCCCATGTGCTCCACCCAACTACAATGAAGTCTGGTGTTGTATGCTCGAGATATTCGCGTGTGCGTCGTAGGATACTCGCATTACTGCTTCCATTCTGTGCATGATTTATTAAAACACAATCAAACTTTTTGGCAACTATATTTACATAGCCAAAATCCGGCGCAGTATGTGAATCACCGTTTGCATATAACAACATTACTTTACTTCAGTATAACCGTCGCCAAGATCTCTGCTTTGTGTGTATCTTATTTCAGGATCTGCCTGTTCTTGTTCATATGTTTCTAATGCAACATTACGACACACATTCTGAAACCATCTATCAACAATTATGTGCTCTTCTTCGTTTGGTTTTGCTTGATAGCCAGCACGTATTAGGTTGGCAATAAACTTTTCGTTCCAGTCTAGTTCAAAAGCACCGTTGTTTATTTGTTCAGGATCTATGTCCATACTCAACACACTTACCCACGGCTCACCGGCCGCAGTTGCTATCTCTTTAGGTGTCTTCTTAGACCGAGCCTTTGGCTTTTCTTTTATTGCAGGCTTTTCTTTAATGCCCATTGCACGTTTAATTTTATCTAACATGTTGTTCCTTATTGTGGAAAGTATTTGTCCAGCATCTCTAGCCTATCGTCAGCTTCTGCTAGTTTGTTTAGTTCGGCAATTACTGCTTCAGTTACGTCTGAATGTTCGCCAATACCTGCTGGCATGCTTTTATATACCTCAATGTTTGCTTGATGCACTGCAATTTCGCCTTCTGCTTGTTTGCGAGCTGCTTCTAAAATTAAGTCTCCTACTTTCATTTAAACCTCCTTAGATTTTAAGAACACCGGGATTGGGTTCATTTTGTGTAAATTACGGCTTCTAATTGTTTTGTACAACTCTATATTATCCAACTGTTGTTCAGACATATCTACTGCTGGCAAATCAATATTCTGCATACACCATTCAAGATCAGGATAAGACATGCCATTTAATTGATCTGCATCTTTCCTATCATCTTCCCACAATCCATCAGTTGGCTCTGCATTGATAATACGCGGATCAATGCCTAGTTCTTTGCCTAGTTCCCATACTTCAGTTTTATACAGGTCTGCTATTGGGCTTATATCTACTCCACCATCACCGTACTTGGTATAAAATCCTACGCCAAAATCTTCTACTTTGTTTCCTGTACCAACAACTATGCCACCAAATGTTTGTGCTTTTTGATATAGTGTCATCATACGCAGTCTTGCACGTGAGTTTGCCAGTGCTAGTTCATTTTTAGGAAACTGAAATAAGTCTTCAAACTTTTCAAATACTGGTGTAAGATCAATCATTTCAAAACTAGCATTCATATAGTGTTCGCCTAACCATAAGCAATGATCTACACCTAAGTCAGTTTGCTCTTGCTTTTGCCTTATTGGCATAACAAGTGTAAGTGTAGGAATGCCTGTTAATGCACATAAAGTACTTACTACTGCACTATCAATGCCTCCGCTTACTCCAACAACCAACTGCTGAATGTCATTTTGTTTACAATAGTCTTTAATCCAGTCTTTGATCTCAGTCTTTAAATCCATCTATAATCCTTTGTTACGCAATTTGTCTAAATCAATTGGTGCCTTCATTGCACGGTCAAGAGGTGTTTCTTTAGGTACCCCAGGCGTTGCCGAAGAGGCTGATATGTAGTCTGGGTGTAAACCGCCATCCTTTTTCCATACAGATGTTTGCAACTTCTTGGACGTTGAGGTTGTATTCTTCACTCCTACCGCCCAACGGCATAAGGTATACAGGACATTCAATACCTGCTTTGCGATATTCTGCAACTGCTCTACTGGCTTCGTCAATGTCAGTACGATCAGCGACCACAAACTTAAGATACATGTCACTACCACCCACAGACTTATAGTCAACAGCCACTGCAGGCTTAATAGCAGTCTCCCAAGATTCTCCTGAAACAGAGAGCTTTGGGGAACAACTCCAAGTAACAGTAAACCTCTCTTGAGTGGCAAGATAATCTCCAAAATCAGTGTGTAGCATCTGCGTTGTATTTGTTTCAAATGTAACATTTTTCAAGTCCTTCATCTTAGGATGCTCAAACAATTCTACATACAGTCTTTGCCATGCCAACAGTGGCTCGCCACCTGTCATAATCAAATGTACGTCTTGTCCGTTATCCATTGTCCACTTACCCTCAGGCAGTAAACTAATCAAATGTTCAACTACTTCATCAACTGTGCGAAGCATGTTGAATTCTTTAAACTCAGGATAGATACTAGCATATGTATCACAACCTGTGTGTATAATAGGCAAGTCTGTGAACACTTTTGTATCTTTGTGTACATTTGTATTTAATAGGTCTTGCACTTCCTGGTTATGAATTATGCCTGCACGTTGCTTTTCATCTCGCATAGGTTCTGATCGATCTAAACCAAAGTTCATGCATCTAAAGTTACAACCAAAAGTACGTAAGAACACACTAGGTACTCCTACAAATTTACCTTCACCTTGTACTGAATAAAATGCTTCACTGTATCTAAGTTTACCAACTTTCATGTTTTATGCCTTTTCTTATTAGTATAACATATTTAGGTGGATAGTGCAACAACTATTTTATTACTTCTTCGTTTGGGTCCCAACGGCTCCACCATTCTTCCCAAGGAAAAACAATCCAACTTGGATCATCTATTTTGTTTATTTCTTCTGCGGCATAGTTTACTTTTAGATCTGCTTCACTACCAACATTATCATATAGTACTGCAAATCGTGTAGTGTCATTCCAAATGGTATCCCACACATACAAAACATTGTCATCTATCTTTTTGTTTATAGTATTTTCCCAGTCTTGTTTAATCCAGTTGATAGTTGCACCTGAATCGTTAATATCATCAACAATTAATACTTTTTTACGTTGTCCAACGTCCCAACGTGCACCACTGTGTCGACCATCGTTCATGCCAAATGCAATCTCTGCTAGTTTTGTGTTACTTTCACAAGGTACATGTTTGCCATCACGCAGTCTAACATCCAATGTATACATTGTAACATCTAAATATTGACTTAGTAGGTTACTAAGTGTCAGCCCACCACGTGTTATTCCCACAATGTAATCTGGCTTCCAAGTATCCTTTTGTAGTTGTCGCAGTATTTCTTGTGTTTGCCTTTGAACATCATGCCATGTAACATACACTTTTTTCATACTATTTCCTCACGTTTACTGTTTTACCATCTACTTGTTTAAATTGTCCTAGGTGCTTGTTTGGATCGTTTTCGTGCATAAGTGCAAAAGGTTCAACTTCCTTGCTTACCACTTGATCCCAACGACCACTGTCTTGTCCTATACGTTTTAGATACCATGCTACTTTTTGACAATAAAAATCTTTCAGTTTAATCATATCTGGATGAAATGCATCTGCAGGATTAGTTGCATCACCTTCTAAGAACTGTCTTTCAGCATAAGTTTGATCATTGTTGTTGCCTGTGAGATCATGTCTGTCGTGTGTAACTGACGTTTCAATACGTTGGAAGATGTCAACTACGTATGCAACTTGACTTACCCATGCATCACAGGCCTGTTGCGGACTAAGTGTGCCAAATAGCACTAACCATTCTCTTGGTAATATTGGAAAGATACTGTAAGGATGTTTATTGTGATTGTCTTGGAAAGCAAGCAATTTAAACTGTCCTGTATAACTTGCAATTTCTCTATCCCAGTTTTCTGTATCCATAACGGCATCATCATTCCAAATTATCAACCAGGATCCTTTACTGTTTAAGGCAAGGGTTTGCATGTATTCATTTAATTTTGCATAACCCAGTCTGTCAAAACTTATAACCAAAATATCATATTCGTTTTTCTCAAACCAAGGCACAACAGTTTCAGTGAAATAAGCAAGACTTGCTTGATCATCATTATCAATTGCAACACACATTTCTATTTCATCGGCATTATTAGCAGTACTAATTAAACTCTTAAGGCTTTTAAATGCTAACTCTGGACGCCCACGTGTGGCCATCAATATTGAAATAGATTTAGTGGCTTCGAGTTGCATTATCTATTCTCCACTACTCGGTCTGCAAGTCCCCATTCCACTGCTTCTTTTGCAGTTAAGAATGTATCAAACTTCATTGTTTCTGCCATTTGTTCATATGTCTTGCCAGCAGTGTTATGACGCACATACAATTCTGTTAATCGCTTGTTAACTTTTTTTGATTCTTCAAATGCTCTTTGAGCATCTTCAAACTGTAGTTCTTGCACATGTACCGTACCATTTGTACCTCTAGTACCTGAACTGACTCTGTGTATCATTGTACGTGATTCTGGCAATACTATACGTTTACCAGCGGCACCTGCTTGTGCTAGGAAACTGCCCATTGAGCATGCCTGTCCGATTACAACTGTACTTACATCACATTTGATAAACTGCATTGTATCATATATACCTAAGCCAGCACTTACTTGTCCACCTGGAGAATTAATATAAAGCAGTATATCTTTGTCAGGGTCTTCTGATTCCAAAAACAATAACTGTGCAATTACACTGTTTGCCATATGATCTTCTACTACACCATTAAGCATTACAATTCTATCTTTCAATAGCCTACTGTAGATATCATATGCACGTTCGCCTTTTGAGGTAGTTTCAACTACCATTGGTATAAGAGCCATTAAGTTGTTATCCTTTTAAAAATTGCACTATTAGCACCATGTTCCATACACTCTACTTCGTGTACCCAACATCTGTTATTGGTTTGTTCTCTTATTAACTTGTCTGCAAAGTCATAGGCATGTTTAGCAAACATCTCTGCACCCACACCATCCATGATTGTTAGTTGTGCTAGTCCAGCATCTTCCAATGTGTGAAAGTAGTGTAGTTTCTCATCATTCTCATCAAGTACAACCTTGTGATCAAAGTTATCTTCTAGCCATTTCTTTAGAGGCTTAAGTCCACCAAAGTCCACTGCCCAGTTTTTATTGTCAAGTTCGCTACAAGCAAACGTAAATTTAAATCCTAAACTGTATCCATGTAGAAATCTACAATGCGAATGATCCGCATGCGGTTGTCTAAACACTGCACTAAGTCCAATGTTATGCCCATATGTTTTTGTACTATAGTACGCCATAGTTTCTCCTACCAATCCCAGACAGCCGCATAATAGCCTTTGCCTGTGGTGTCTCCACCATTGTTATCAACTGTTTCGCCGTTGTATTCAACTTCTGTAATATTTGTATCACCATTTGGTTGTGCTTCTACAGTTATTTTAAGTTTCTTTGGATCAAACTTTGAACCATCATTGACATGTACAACACCGTCAAAGAATGAACCTTT
>FUIF01002740.1_pt1 | contig 12368 bp, 18 predicted proteins | sample 1003461 | NCBI WGS metagenome assembly FUIF01 (sample SAMEA80401918, study PRJEB19352) | marine metagenome | reverse complement strand
GGCCTCTCAGTCCGCTTTTGTTTCCGTTGTCATGGGCGTTATGACAGGCGTCTTCGGCATATGGATGGGGCATGAACACAAGAGCGTTTAGCAATGACAGCCGATGTCTTCCTCCTGCTCGTTTATCTCGGCACAGGCGAGTTCCGCAAACTTGAATCTGGAACGATGTATTGGAGGTCGATCAAGGATTGTAATTGGTACGCAAGCCAAGTGACGAAGAGGTATGGCAACTACCAGTACAGCGCGTACCTCGACCCAAGGGACAGGGTGACTGCCTATTGTGTGCCGCGAACTGTAGACCCTAACCAAGTGAGGATATACGACAGATGATACAGGCTCTTATTGGCCCAGTTACTGGGCTGCTCGATAAATTCATCGAGGACAAGGACGAGAAGGCGAAGCTCGCTCACGAGATCGCACGATGGGTGCCAAACATGCCCAAGAGCAGGTCATGGCTCAGTTGGAAATCAACAAAGCTGAAGCTGCGTCTGGCTCGATTTTCAAAGGGGGATGGAGACCTGCGGTGGGATGGGTGTGTGCGGCTGCGTTCGCATACCACTTTGTTCTCAAAGACCTGATCGTATTCTGCGCGTCTTTGGCTGGTGCTGAAATACCAGAGCTACCGGAATTTGACATGAGTACGCTTTTAACTGTTCTCGGTGGGTTATTGGGAATTGGTGGACTCAGAACCTACGAAAAGCAGAAAGGCATCACCAAATGAATATCGCCAAGCTCCGCGCAGACCTCGAAGCAGACGAGGGGATCAAGCACGAAACCTACATGTGCTCAGAAAACTGGCTTACGATGGGTGTGGGACATAGAGTTTTAGAGTCAGACCCTGAGTACAGCCAGCCAGTGGGTACGCCTGTGTCTCCAGAGCGCGTTACAGAATGTTTCGAGGCAGACATACAGACCACAATCGAGGACTGCCGCATCATCTTCCGTGACTTTGATGGCTTTCCCGAAGAGGCCCAGTTGTGCTTGGCCAATATGTGCTATCAATTAGGACGCCCATCTTTAAGCAAATTTGTTAAGTCTGTGGGCTACGCCAACGAGCACATGTGGTCTGAACTCAGCGAAGAAATTTTGGATTCCAGGTGGGCGAGACAGACTCCGAACCGTGCGAAAAGAATTTCTGAACGTCTGTCGTTGATCGAGGTGCCGATCTAGCCTTTGGTTTTGCCCTCACCAAGCAAAGCTCCGTAGCCGCAGATGTCGATTGCGGAGTCTTTGTGATCTGGCGTCTGTATCAGGCGGCACATCTTGAGGGCAAGCAAGCAAAGGTAGACCTGCTTGGGGTCAATGTCCTTGCCGAGAATGACAGACCACATAGCTGCGACGCGTGAGTGGTTCTCCACGCATCTCCGTAATCACGAGAGCGGGGGCCGTTAATAAGCTCCTTGGCCTCGTCTAAAATTTCGTCACGCAACATCGAACATCAACCCCAACTCAAACCGCTTCATGTAATTCTCCAGACGACGTGCCTCGAACTCCATCTTGGCAACCTCTTCTCTGGTTAATCGCAGCTTGTCCAAAGCCTTGGTGTGCTCGTCTTGCGGCATCTTCACGAAGTGCAGACGCTCGGCGATAGAGGCAATCTTGTTTTCTTGCAGGGCAATATTGTAGAGCAACTGATTGTGCTCCTCCTGCATGTTCAACAAATCCGTCAACTCGTTCATCATTCCTTATCAAGCGGGACATAACGCTGGTAGTCAGCACAAGCCGCAACCGCTTCCTCATCGTGCTTTGAACAGTGCCATGTCCCTTGCTCCGTTGGGAACGAAAGCTGGCAAGTGACACACGTCTTGGTACAGGCGTGTCTCCCCAGCAAACACCGCGCTTGAAACACCCACGACAACGCCAGTCTTCTTCGTCTGCCGCTACCTTGGCCGTCTTGTTTTGCAGTGCTCTATCAACTCGCTCCCTCAGATAATTGAACTCGATCTCATCGAACTCAACGATCTCGGCGTGGTATTCTGAACTGTTCTTGTTGACCGCTACGAGCAAGGCTTCCATAAAGTTTGCCATGCCCATCATCATCGTGACCTGACTGAAGTATTGAGGGTGGCTCTTCTTGACGCCATGCTTCACAAACTTGTTGAAGCTGGCTTGGTTCATCGACTTGATTTCCAACACGCGCAAGACGCCGTCGTCCATCTCGATGTGGCCGTCCATATGACAGACGACGTGACCGCCTAGCTCTTCATATGAATGTTGCCTGCCAGTGAACCCATCCTTCTCCCAGACACGAACGTCAGCCTTCTCCTTCAAGTCTTTGACGACTTCGTCTTCAAGGATATGGCCAAGCCGGAAGATGCGTTTCAGCTTCGGGCTTGGCTCGTTGTTCGGGAACCCTCTCATGTTGAAGGACAGGACAGCATCACAAGCATTGCCAACAATCGACGCGCCTATGTAGCACCGTGCTTTGCCTTCACGCTCCATCTTATCGTAGCCATCATCAATGGCTGCAATAAGGTCTTCAACTGTCCTGACTTCAGTCATGGTTAAAACGGGATATCGTCTTCGAGCTTGGTCGAGTCTCCAGAGCTTTCAGCATACCCTGACCCGACAGGCTTGAAGTTCTTGACCTCAGACGAACGACGCATTTCGCCGTCTGTGCCTTTCCACTCCTTGCCCAAGTTGACAACCACCCTGCACTCAAGCCCTTTGAGCGATGCAATGTCCTCTGGCTTGTCGGGGTTCGGATGGTCTGCTGCAACCAGAAACGTCTTCAACTGGCGCATACCAATGTCGACAGCCTGTGGGTTCTTGTTTGCCACGTTAAAGTTCGCAGCAATCTCGCCTGTGCCATCGACAGCTTCAAGCGTTGCCTTAATCATCTTGCCGCCTGATGCAGTCGAAACAACCTCTGCATCGGTGCATTTCACATGATGCGTCCCAACTGGCAGACGCGTGGTTCCGCTACCAGCCGTGACATTGCTCAGATCGAGCGAGTCAAAACCTTTCCAACTCATAATCCTAATCCTCTTCGTTGGTTTTCTTGCTCAACTCTTTGTCCGACATGGACATACGAGCCAGCAGTTCGGTGATGTCTGACACCTCTTCGTAAGGCTTCAGACGGTTCAAGGGTCACGCACTTTGCCGTGCCACCCCGACACTTCGTCAGTCGCAACGTAGCGTCTGACTTTGGGCATACCCTTCTGATCCTTCTCGGTGATGCGGACACCACAGAGGACATGGTCGAACAGTGCGGGTATGTGCTTGGCCACAGACTTGCCTTTGACAAGCGGCCAATACTGGGTCACGTCGTTAGGGTCTTGCTCTTCCATCGCAAGACACGTCACCAAAACATGGATCGGCAAATCTCTGATCCACTTCAACGAGCCGAGCATGAGGCGTCCATAGTCACCCCACTTTTCAAAGCCGTTCTTGTTGTCCTGATGTTTGTATTCGAGATACTCAAGAAGCCGCTCTGACAGTTCCGTCAGGCTGTCTACAGCGATCCAGTTGTAGCCCTGCTTCTTGAACTCTTCGCTCTGCATCATCTGCATGATGGAGCGGAAGGAGTAATCACCGTTCTCTGGATCGGCAGGGACTTGGGTCAGCCTATCGTCCTTGGTCTTGACGATCCGCCCATCCCAAGACGAGAACGGAAGATAGTCGATATCCACGTCTTCGATTGACTTCAGCCCAGCTTCACCTGACAGGATCAGCCCCTTGCCGTACCGCTTCTGGTAGAAACGGCACTGGTACGTCTTACCGTACCCGTGGTGTGCGTAGAGCAGCACCTTTGTCGGCCCATGCTTCTGGATATCCGACGTCTTCATAACATTAAACATGTCCTCTCCTCATCGTCATAATCGGTTCTGTGAACACCTTGACACACCCAAAGGTGTAACGTACACAAGACAGACATGCAATAGCAAAAGCGAAGAGGAGCTAAAAAGTGACCGCCAAGCTGAACATTCAACGGCTCATCGCTGACCTTGGTGGGGCGTCTGCCGCCGCCAAGATCACAGGCACAGTCAGGACTGCGCCTTATGGGTGGATCAGCCGTAACTATGTGTCCAGCAGCGTCCTTGAGAAAATCAAATCCCACGATCCAGACCTTGATTTAGACGCTTACTTTGACGAGGAACATGATGAAGCCAAAGACGAAGCTGGAGGCAGCCCTCCAATATCTTGAACGCGGATGGTCGATCATCCCCATCAAGCCTGAAGCCAAGCGTCCAGCCATTAAGTGGCTGGACTTTCAGTCTCGACTACCCACTGAAGAAGAAGTCACAGAGTGGTGGACACGCTGGCCTGACCACGAGATTGCCATTGTCACTGGCGAGTTGAGTGGTGTGGTCGTTGTCGACTGTGACAACGAAGAGGCAGCACACGCTGCGTTCGATGCGAACATGCGCTCGCCTATCAAGGTGAAGACCAAGCGTGGCTCACACCTGTACTTCGAGCACCCGAAAGACGGCACCAGACGTGGGCCACGCGCTGGCGTGAACAGCCGTGGCTCAGACTGGCCAAAGATCAACGGCCTGGATTTCCGTGGCGACGGATCATATGCCTTGCTTCCGCCCTCGAAGAACTATGTCTGGGACTACCCGACAGACGTCTTCGACTGGATGAGATGCCCGTCTGGGAAGACTGGAAGCCAACCTTGAAAGAGCGTCCTGAAGCTGGGGACTTTACCTTCGAGGAGCTTGACCTGTCGTCTGTGACAACCATCCACCCAGACGAGTTCATATCCGAGTGGGACAGGACGGCAAAGTTTGTGCGGGAGAACTTCCCGTCAACTCTCAAGATACCGACTGGCTTGGGCAATGGCCGCAACGAGCGGCTGATGCGTTACGTCAGCGAGAGCATCAGGTCTGGCTATTTCGGCCCCGAACTTCGTGTGCGAGGTCATGCTTTCATGCGTCAGTTCTTCGAGGAGTGTCTGCCTGAAGCCGAGTTCGAGGCTACCGTGTCTTCGATGGAGCAGTCCGAGAAGCGCAATCACCCTGAGAGGTTCAATGATGACGGCGAGTACATCTTCAAGGAGTACCACCCTGAACACATAGACCCAGATCGTCCGCGCAAGCTCATCCAGATGAAAGACGCAGAGCAGCTTCTATCCGAGGCAGACGCAAAGACCTACCTGATCGAGCCTTGGCTGCCGCACAACACCATCGTCCAAGTCTTCGGCTATTCTGGCCACGGCAAGTCGATGTTCGTGCAGCACGCAATGTCTGCCATGTGCGCTGGCCGCAAATACTTTGGCCCCTTCGAGGTGGGCAAGGCAGGGCGCGTTCTTTACCTCGACTTCGAGATGGGCATGTCCACCATCGCCAGACGTCTGATGGAGATGCGTCAAATCCACGGCGACACGCAGGATCGCATGAACATCTGGACACCGTTCGTGGACAAGAAAGAGATCAACCTGCACAAGTCTGAAGGCATGATGGAGTTACAGGAGTGGATCAAGTTCGCAGACCCAGACGTGGTCGTCCTCGATACCATCCGGTCAGCTTATCCAGGGATGGCGGAAAACTCGGCAGACGAATGGTCAAAGGTGAACCAGCTTGCCGTCAAGCTCAGGAACTCTGGCCTGTCTGTCGTGCTCGTGCATCACAGCAACAAGCCAAGCGACAGTGGGATGGGCAGGGAAGCTGGCTCAACGAACCAGCTTACAGTTCTGGAGACTCAGATTAGGGTGACGCAGGTCTACCAAGATGAGGAGACCGCTAAATCCAATGCTGCGATATACGACGGGGCTTACGACAACCCGATATGGCCTCTATTGGAGAGTAAACTACCCGCTGACTTCCGAATGTACATGGTGATGGAAATTCGCTACGGCAAAGTCCGTGAGTGGACAGACCTGCATGACCGTGTTCAGTGGATTGGTTACGCCGCGCACAACGCGACGGATGAGCGTTGCATTGTGAGCAGCAGGTCGACGAAGCAGAGAGCGAAAGACATGGCATTGGATGGCTATGATCCCTTGTGATTGCCGACAAGCTCAGTCGTCCCGTGCGTCTTGTGCGCGAGTGGTTGGAGATTGAGGGTTCAACTTAATCTTCGCGTCTGGCCAGAGGCGACGTACCTCATCAATGAACCGCGCAAGTTCTGGATACCTGCGCCGGTTCTCTTCCTTGTCATTGGACAGGACGATCTTGCCGTCAGCCTCTTTGTCTGCCGTCTTCCACGCCAGATATTCGAGGTCTGCTCTGGTTCGATCTTTCTTTTTCATTGATGTTTGTTGTGTATTGAGGGTGATACAACGACTAAAGATACGCTTTGCTAGTTGCTATCCGACTAGACCACGGGCGGGGTTCTGACCCCGCCCGTCGTCGTCTACCAACAACTCCGTCGTTGTATCATATTTTCCTGCGTCTGTAAACACCTTCAGACACCTAAAGTGTTGTCACCAAACACCCCATGTAGTATTCAGAATACATCTGAAACCTACATGTAGGGGGTGCGGTATATGCCGAGGCCAGTGGTTGTCACAGAAGACGACAAACAATGGCTCACATCAAATCACAACAAACTTTCGTACCACCAGCTTGCCGAGCACATCGGTTGCTGCGTGGATACACTTAAAAGAATTTTAGTCCGAGAGGGACTGCAAGAATTTGATGGGGCCAAGTATCAAGTTCGTCGAGACTTTGAAGAAAAGAAATGGAACAAGCCGTGCATTGGTTGCGGCTGCACCAAGTCTCGCCCTAAAAATTATTTTTTTTGCATACCTTGCAGACGCGAGATGGGATACGACGATTGAGCGGCAGGGGCCATAAACAAAAGGGCGACAAATACGAGAGAGAACTAGCTGCCTACTTCAATGAGAAGACAGGGCTGTCCTCCTTTCGCGCTCCGCTATCAGGCGGCGGCAAGGTCGGCATGGCCGGAGGCGCAGACATCCTCGGCACGCCAGACCTATTCATTGAAGCCAAACGAGTCGAGCGACTCAACTTCCACGAAGCACTACGTCAGGCTGAAACGAACGTCGACAAGACGAGATCGGAAAGCTGCCCCGTTGTCATCAACCGCAAGTCCAGAATGAAGACAGGCGATAGCCTCGTCCTCCTTAGACTTGATGACTTCCTCAAGTTCTACCTGTCCTACCTGCAAAAAGAAGGTCTGACCCAGAAGTAGGGACGACCCACCGCTTGGCTGCTGGCAAAATACCAACATGGCCAAGAAGAAAAAACGCTGCAACGTAAGTCTGTCTGTCAAACGGGGTGAGAAAAAACCAGCGTCGCAAGGCGCAGGTCTCACTGCCAAAGGGCGTGCCAAGTACAACAGAGCTTGCGGCTCCAAGCTCAAAGCTCCTCAACCTGGGGGCGGCAAACGCCGTTCATCTTACTGCAAGCGCAGTGCTGGACAGATGAAGATGCACAACATCTCCTGTTCCAAGACTCCGAAGAAGCGCATCTGCGCTGCAAGGCGCAGGTGGAAGTGCTGATGGAGCGCGAGTCTGCGGTACAAATCTGGAACGAGATCAGGCTCTGGTCTGACGAAGTTTTGGAAGTTCCCTGCGCTGCTTTGCCAACCTTCCGCCATGCCCATTCGCCCGTATGGCTTGGCTCAAAAACAACGTCGTAGTCCATGTGACTTACGAGCTAGGCGATGTAGTCGACGTTAAGTCTGTGATAGACGCAAAAGACGAGAAGCTGCACCTGTTTGCTTGGGTCAACCACTGGGAGATGACCGCAGACCAGTTCAATTACTGGATCGAAGAGCAAAACCAAAACCATTTTGGTGTGTGGCTTATGGGGTTTCACCCCAACGCCACAGAAAACCCACTGACACCAGAGTTCGAGGGTCTCATCGAGGACGACTACGCAATCATCCTTGTGCAATCCTTGAAAGAACTGGTGGAAGCCTCGGAGTCCCTTCGCAAGACACGGTACTACGAGAAGTTCCCAGCCGAAGACATGCAATACATCAACAGACGCAAGGAGGTCTATGATGCGTGGAATGAAAAAGCCTGCCAAGAAAATGCCGAAGAAGGGTCGTCGTAGATGATGAAGCCCAACCGAGGCGTTGTGTTCGGTTCCATGTCCACGTCTGGCATGGGCAACCGCATGAGACGCATCAACCCATACAGAACCATGTCGAACATGCCAATGCAATTCGGCAGGTCTGTGTCGAGTGAGCGTCCAACTCTGTACGGCAAGACGCGTCGCGTGAGGAGAAGCTGATGGCCTCTCCTCGTGTACGCAAACTTGCTGGTCGCACCCGTTCAGCCAACATGCAGCACGCTACCTGTCCGTGCGCGATGCGAGGAGCTAATGGCAAGAAGAGCACCAAAAAACCGGCCAAGCGTGACGCCTGCTACCGCAAGGTAAAGGCTCGCTACTCAGTTTGGCCTAGCGCGTATGCGTCAGGGGCGTTGGTTAAGTGCAGAAAAGTCGGTGCAGCCAACTGGGGCAACAGTTCCAACAAAAAGAAGAAGAAGCGTGGCAAAGGAAAGTCTGCATAAGTGGTTCTCGCGCAACAACGGCAAGGGATGGATTGACTGCAAGACAGGCAAGCCATGTGGCCGTAAGTCTGCCAAGAAATCCAAGCGTGGATATCCCGCTTGCAGACCAACGCGCGCGCAATGCACGTCTGCTGCGCGTAAGAAGAAAGGCCCAGCCGTATAAGCTGGAAGTCTAAGAGTAAAAAGAAATGAACTACGGCGATGAAGTGTCGTAGATGTGGCGCGAAAACATCCGTCCGAGACAGCAGGCTCACAAGCCACGGCATCAGACGCAGACGTCAATGCCCGAAGTGTCATCATAAAGAGTCAACCATCGAGACCTGGGCAATCGAGGTTCAAGAAACGGAAGCCAACAAACCCAGACTGGTTCCGCCAGCACGGCCTGCGAAAAAGACGCGCCCAAGATCGCCTAAACAAAAAGTCACCTTTGATGAAATCGCGCACCTGACAGACGATCAGGTAGAGCAACTAATCATGTCTGGCTCAGTCAGGTTCGACGAAGACGAACTCTAACTGGACGACCCGCTCGACGTCTGTCGGTAGGTTAAAGCATGGAACCAATCACCATATTGATGGGTAGCTTCACGGCAATCAAAGCCGGTGTCAGTGCTGGAAAGGAGATGACCTCTCTGGCCAAGGACATCGGCCAACTGTTTGATGCCATCGACGCAATCCGCAACGACCACAACAAGGCAAAGGGCAACCCTCTCAAGTCTGCCAACGAAGAGGCTATGGAAACCTTCATAGCCAAGAAGAAGGCTGAAGACGTCGAGAACCAGCTACGTCAAATCGTGCTGGCGACAAGAGGAATGAGTGGGTGGCAGGAACTTCAGAGGCTACGCGCTGACATCAGGAACCAACGTGCGGAAGCTGAAAAACAAAAACGGCGCGAACGCGCCGAGTTTGTTGAGACGTTCTGGACTGTCGTCTTAGTTCTTACTGGGCTTGTTGTCGTCGGCGTTGCCGTCCTTGGTGGCCTGTTCATCGCTCGTCACAGGGGTCTCATCTGAAGCCCCTTTGTTGGCAGACATCACTGCCTTCGTAACCCACCCACTGCTATTGAGAGCGTTACGAAAAAGATCAAGCGTGTGAACCGCGCCTTGCGGATGCGTGATCGCATCAGTGAACCCGATCTCCATATCGACGATCTTGTCGTTCTCTTCGATCATGTAAAGCTCTGCGACCCTGACCACCTTCACTGGGTTCTGTTCTGCGGTTTCCATCGCTCCACCTCCAAGTATTCATATGGGTTGTACATGCCTTTGACGGCATCAATCATACCGTCAAGTTCGGCTTGCTCGATATCACTCAAACCTTCTTTCATCCGCTCCAAAGAACTCAACGCTTTTGCACGGATTTCCACAACTTTTGAAACTTCGTCTGTAGACATAAATAATCCGGTGTCTACCACCTCAACTATTGCCATCTCTAAACACCTTTCTTGGCTACCATATAACAAAGGGTGTCATAGATGCAATACATCAAACACCCCAAAACAGGCCATGTGTGTCACCAGTGTGTCAGAAAACACCTTTGGCGACAGAAAGTACAAGACGCCTGTTAACGCCTTGTACTAACTACACAAGTCTAAGGTTGTCTGTGATTGTCTTTAGGTGTCTGAAATACCCTTACCAAGGGTATTAAAGACGACAATCTCAGGCTATATCCAGCCCGTAAACCTTTGACTTTACACGCGGTTTCAACACTTTTGCACTCGCAAAGCTAATGCCGTGTGTCAGCCGTGTGTCAGCAGACCCTAAGAGGTCTACGGTTTTCTTTAGGTGTGATGGCGATAAGTGTGAGTATCGCATCACCATGCTCAACGTCGTATGGCCGAGCAAGTCTGCCACTGCTCTCAGGCTTGCGCCTTTCTGCACTAGCAAGCTGGCGTATGTGTGCCGACAATCATGCGGATGGAAGTCTTCGATCCCAACATCATCACAACCCTGATAGAAAAAGTCATAGAAGTTGTTTCGGTTCCACTGCGTACCAGTATAAGTCGGGAAGATCAGACCAGTTCCTCTCTTGCCCATTGCCGCCACGCTTGAGGCGGTAACGGCACCGCGCGTATCAGCTTACGCTTCTTCCGGCCTTTGTAGGACGTGACGTGAACCGTGTTGTCGACCACATCATCCCACTTCATCCGGCATAGTTCGCCGATCCGCACACCTGTAAAGAACATCACCGTCACCATGTTCCTGATCCTGTCAGGCATGTATTCAATCAGGTGGTCACGTTCTTCCTCAGTGAGCCACCGCACTCTGGCATCGTCGTAGACTGGCTTCACAATCTCCAGATTGGGGTGCGGTATCCCATGATTTTTTGCGTGTGTCTGCACAGCACTGAACGTCTGCAATCGTCTGGCGACAGAGTTGGCGGCGATGCCGCCACTCTGCGCCCACTCCATCACTTCATCCAGCGTGAGGCTATCAAACCTCTTATGCCCAAGACTTCTGACCAACAGGTTCCCATTGCTAACGTCTGTCGCACCAGGCTTCTGCGGCCTGTTCAGAAACGCATCAACGGCATGTTGCGTCGAAGTCTTGTCACGCTTACCGGCCACCTTCTTGTACTCGCCTTCAATCGCAAGCCGCAAAACCCTCTGCAACTCGTCGTCAGCAAGACGCTTCTGGTGTCCCTTGAAGCCGGTACTCTTCCTGATCCGCACCCGATCACCAAACTTGTCAGTGATTGTGCCGACCACATGGTAGACGCCATTCCTCATTTTGAGTTCGATTGGCACCCACTATTCTCCTTTCTCGTACAGGGTTCGATACTCACACTCGACGCTGTCATCAAAGTTCTGATGCCAGTCCTTCGGCAACCCACCAGTCATAAGTCTGTACTGGCTATCATCAACCGCCTCGAACTGAGACTGCATCCGCAGAATAATCTGCGTCCGCGAGTTTAGCCCCAGCTTCTTCGCGATCCCTCGCACATGAACCTTGGCCGTGTTCAAGCCAACTTTCATGCGGTCAGCGATTTCTTGATTGCTTGCCCCACTCAACAGCATTTGCAGTGCCGCATGTTGCTTGGGCGTGAATTTGTGTAAGTCGTCGTGCTCCACTTTGTTCGGAGCGTCTGCACGTTTCTCTACAGCCGCTACATTGTTCACCATAGCGGCTAGAATTTGGTCGAGTTTAAACTCGATCCTATCTAACTGCGCGTTCATTGTATCTTCTCCATTGCCCCTAAATTCGTCGTATTCTTGTGACATACACTTCCCTTCAAACTGGACAGGCGGTGCCGTTGCCCAGTCGTTGTCTTGGTTGATGTGATTTCGGAGCAAAGGTGGAGGCGCATTAATCAAATCATCTGCCCAATACACGCGTTGATGGATAGAGGACGCCGCCCCTACATAGACGGTTCCTCCGAACATTGGTTTATCCAAACAAGTCATAAATACACCTCGCTTTATCTTGTCCATGCAACAGGCACAGCTTCATTGTGGCGTGAATCACACGCGTTTCTTCATCCACCTAAGAGAGTGGTGCTGTCGGGGAGGATTGAACTCCCGACCTCGTCCTTACCAAGGACGCGCTCTACCACTGAGCTACGACAGCATGTGTATAACAGGTAATACACCCATTAACACCTGTCAACAGCTTTAAGAGAAGATATCTCTTACGCGCGCGTCTAGGTCTTTGAAGCTGTCGTGCCTCGATATCACACTGCCAACAATCGAAACCGAATCGCCGTTGTTCTCGACCACCGATTCGCCGCCCCCATCATTGCGACACAAGATGTAGTGCTTAGGCTCACGGAAGCCCACGATATAGTAACCGTTGTCCTCAACATCTTTCGCAGGGTCATTGATCCACGCACCTTCCAGACGCATCACTGCCTTGGCGGCTGCGTCGTAGCCGGTCAACGTCTTGGCCCACGTCTTCTTGCCTGTCCGCCAGCCGCCACGTCCTTTCTTCGCAGGAGACACCTTCGG
>FUIF01000279.1_pt1 | contig 12375 bp, 22 predicted proteins | sample 1003461 | NCBI WGS metagenome assembly FUIF01 (sample SAMEA80401918, study PRJEB19352) | marine metagenome | reverse complement strand
ACTTTAAAAGTTGGAAAGCAACATTGAAAGACTGGGAAATAAAAAAGTGCAAGTATCTGATGCCAAAGAGGTTACTTCAAGTGGCAAGTTTGCAGAAAATGCAAAATGGGCTGATTTATCTGACAAAGATAGACAGGAAGCAAGAAGAAATCCAAAACTTTGGAAACAGATAGTAGAGGGGTATAGAAACTAAAAACTAAACTATCTTTAAGGAGATATTAACATGGCAAATGTAACAACAACAACAGCTGCTAATTTTATTCCTGAAATGTGGAGAGATGCTATTCTTGACTATGCAGAAAGAAAATTTATTCTTCGTAATCAAGTATCTGACTTCTCATCTATGGTTTCAGGTGGTGGCGACATACTAAACATCCCTAAAGTTGCTGAAGAAACTGCAGCATCTAAATCTGCAGACACAGCAGTAACTTATTCTGCTAACACAGATGGGTAATTCAATTATCAATGGATCAACATCACTACGAAGCGAAAAGAATCGAGGACATCGTAAGAGTTCAAGAATCTGCAGACCTATTTAATGCTTATGCAAAATCAATGGGTTACGCTTTAGCTAAGAAAGTAGAAAACTACTTAGCTGTTGATATTATCCATCAGCTACTGGAAACGATGTTTCTTTAGCGACTGACAATACCCCAACTACTGCCGAAATCAGAAGTGGTTTACAAAAACTTCTTGATGCAGGTTATGACTACACAGATGGCGAAACATTCTTTTATGCTTCACCAGCTATGTATATGAACCTTATGGGATTAGGTGACTTCACTGAAGCACAAAAAAGAGGAGACTCTGCTAACCCATTAGCTTCTGGTAGTATTATGGAAATCTATGGAATGCCAGTTATTGCATCTGTAGACTGGGACGATGATGGTGGTACTGGAGATGAGTCTGGTTCTATTTTCAATAGAAACGGAATCTATTTTGCACAACAAATAGCACCAAGAGTGCAGTCAGCTTATGACATCGATCATTTAGCGACTTCTGTTGTTGCAGATGTCTTGTTTGGAGCTGTGTTATCACACGCTGCATCAAGCACTTCATTACCAGTTGTTAATTTCAACAATCCGTAATGAGTTAGATTGAGGGGGATGTATTTCCCCCTCATAACTTTAATTATTAATAGGGAAACGAAATGGCAAATTATACATCAACCCATACGGGAGCTACTATAGATGCATCAGTTACTATCGTTAGTAGTAGTGGAGTTACACAATCCGATTTAACTAAATTAAACGCAGTTACCTCAACTGCCATAGAATTAAATCTACTTGATGGTGTTACTGCTTCTACTGCAGAGATAAACATACTTGATGGACTTACTGCTACTACAGCAGAATTAAATTATTTAGATGGTGCAGATTCAAGTATTACTACACTTAGCTTACCTGATAACACAACAATTACAACTTTTGGTGCGTCACTTATTGATGACGCAGACGCTGCTTCTGCAAGAACTACTTTAGGAGTAGATGTTGCAGGAACAGATAATTCTACAGATGTCACATTAGTAACGACATCACACGATTATTTATCTATATCAGGACAAGCAATCACATTAGGATCAATCGATATATCCGATGATACGAACTTAGTAGGTGGCACTGGAATCACTTTAACTGGAGATACACTATCTACTACCGATTCTGAAATCGTACACGATAATTTGTCTGGCTTTGTTGCCAATGAACACATAGACCATAGCACCGTAAGTATTAGTGCTGGAACTGGTTTATCAGGTGGAGGAGATTTAACAAGCACAAGAACACTAAGCATAGATAGTTCTGTGGTTACTTTAAGTGGCACACAAACTTTATCAAATAAAAGCATTAGTGGAACTGCGAATACTATCTCAAATATTCATATTGTTGATGATACAATAAACACTTTAACTATTGCTCGAGGTGGTACTGGTGGTACAACTGCATCAGAAGCAAGAAGTAATTTGAATGTAGATGTAGCAGGTACAGATAATAGTACCGATGTAACCCTTGTTACTACTTCTCACGATTATCTTTCATTAAGTGGACAAGCTATTACGCTTGGCACTATTGATATTGGAGATGACACAAATTTAGTTGGTGGAACTGGTATTACACTTACTGGCGACACTTTATCAACTACAGATAGCGAGATTGTTCACGATGACTTATCAGGATTTGTTGCAAACGAGCATATCGATCATTCAGGCGTATCTATTACTGCAGGTGCAGGTTTAACTGGTGGTGGCGATATTACTGCGACAAGAGATATTGCAGTAGGAGCAGGAACTGGTGTTACCGTAAATGCAGATGATGTTGCCATTGGACAAGATGTTGCAACAAGTGCAGATGTAACATTCAACTCTGTAACTGCTGATATTATTGGAGATATACGAGGTGCTACAAAATTCCAAGCTAAAGCAGATGTTGCATTAAACAAAGGTGACGCAGTTATATTTCAGGAGTAAGTGGAACAACACCTACTGTTGATATAGCAGATGCAAATGATAGTGCGAAAATGCCTTCATTTGGATTAGCTGCTTCATCAGTAAGTATTAATGCTTCTGTTGAGATTATTACTTTTGGTACATTAGCAGGATTAAACACTTCAGGATTTAGTGTTGGAGATATTCTTTTTATTAGCACCAATGGAACTTCAGGAAATACTTTAACTGCAACTGCACCAAGTGGAGAAAGTTCTTTAATACAAAATATTGGTATTGTTCAGAGAAGTCACGCTTCTGCTGGATCTATTAAAGTTGGTGGTGCAGGTAGAACCAACGCTACACCAAACTTAGACGATGGAGATATATTTATTGGAAATGGTAGTAACCAAGCAGTTACTGCTTCATTAAATACAAAGATTGAAGATTATTTAGATGGTGGTACTTCTACTGCAAACTTTGATACAATAAGTGTTGATGGTACAGAGATTACTGCTACCCCTGCAGAATTAAATGTGTTAGATGGAATTACATCAACTACTGCAGAATTGAATTATACAGATGGCGTTACTTCTAATATTCAAACACAATTAGACGCCAAAGCACCATTAGCAAGTCCTGCATTTACTGGAACTGCTACTGGAGCAAACTTAACTTTATCTGGCGATTTAACCGTCAATGGTAGCACAACTACATTAGATACTACCAACTTAGCAGTTGAAGATAACTTAATGGAATTAAACGCAGGTGTTACTTCCAATGCAAATGACTCTGGATTCTTAATTGAAAGAGGTAGCACTGGAGATAACGCAATCTTTATGTGGGACGAAAGTGCTGATAAATTCACACTGGGAACTACTACTGCAACTGGAACAACTACTGGAGATATTACTCTATCCTCTACTGGAACATTAGTAGCCAGTTTAGAAGGAAATGTTACTGGAGATGTAACTGGTAATGCAGATACTGCGACTACTTTAGCAACTGCAAGAAACTTTAGCTTGACTGGAGATGTAACTGCTGGAGCAGTATCATTCGATGGATCAGGAAATGTAGCATTATCTACAACTATCGCTGCAAATAGCGTAGCACTTGGAACAGACACTACTGGTAATTATATGTCTGACTTAACTGAAGGTACTGGTATTGATATTACTCATACCCCTGCCGAAGGTTCTAATGCAACTATTGCTCTTGATTTAACTGAAGTAGGTTTTGGTGGAGGTGCAAACAGACTGATTACTGATGATGGTGATGGTACTGTTACTGCTGAATCAGGATTAACTTATGGTGGAAGTGCTTTAACTCTTACTGGAGATTTAAATATAAGTGGATATATATATGATAGTGTTAATTCAGGAAATAGATTAGACTTAGATGATGATTCAGATCAGCAAGGAAGCCAAGTAGCACTATATGGAATTAATCATTTAAATCTTGTTGCAGATAATACTAACAATGGAACTGGTGAAATTAGATTTTGGAAAGGTGCAGTTAGTGATTTAGATAGTGGAACAAATACAAGATTAATGACTATTGACAATTCAGGTAATGTTACTTTTAATGCAGGAGATGTTAAATTAGGTGCTACTAAAAGACTTTACTTAGATGGTGGTGGAGATACTTTTTGGTATGAAGCAGCAGCCAATGTTCCAATTCTTGTTACAGGTGGAACAGAAAGATTTAGAGTTAATAATGTTGGAAATGTTCAATTTAATACTACACAAGCAGATGCAAACTTTAGAATAAGCACTACATCAGATGTAAATACTTTCTTCGTAGATGCAGGAACAGATAGAGTCGGTATAGGAACTAACTCACCAAGTGTAAAATTAGATGTTGCAGGTGGAGATATAGCCATAGATGCAACTCAAAAACTCTACTTAGATGGTGGTAGTCAAACTTATATAACTGAATCTCAAAATGATGTAATGGATTTCTATGCAGGTAGTGTTTTAATGCTTCGTATGGAAGAATCAGGAACAGATTATGTCCAAGTGTTTGACAATACAAAATTAAGTGTTGGAACAGGTAAAGATTTACAAATCTATCACAATGAAACAAATAGCTTTGGTGCTGACAATTATACAGGACACTTAATATTCCAACAAAGAGCAGATGACCAAGATATTATATTTAAAAATGATGATGGTGCTGGTGGAGTTACTGATTACTTAACATTAGATGGTAGCACAACAGATTTATTACTATCTCCTCCAGGTAATGTCGGTATAGGAACTACTTCACCTACTGCTAAGTTAGATGTTAGAGGTAATGTTAGTTTCTTTAGTTCAGATGCAAGTGATTTTGTTAGTTTTACTCATAGTGATAATGGTATAATAATTAATTCAGCAGGTAGCACATCTAATAAAATGTTTTTAAGAACTGGTGGAAGTGATGCTCTAACTATTGATGCTTCTCAAAATGTCGGTATAGGAACTACATCACCAAGTGCATTGTTAGATGTAGGTGGAGATGCAGATGAATTTGCTTTAATAGGTAGAGCAAGAGTAGGTTACAACTCTCATAGTGACTATGCTTCTTTTCAGCATAGAGATAGTGCTACAAGTGGTGGTTATGCTTTACTACAACAAACTACTGGTGCTACATACTTAAATGCTGCATCGGGACAACCTATATATTTTAGAATAAATAATTCTGATAAAATGCAATTAGCATCTAATGGTAATATGATTGTAGGTAGTGATTATACTACTAATGCTGCTACTAAATTAGTAGTAAGTCATACTGGTGCTAATGGAATATTGTTAAATAATGATGCAGGTAATACTGCAAATTCAGGTAGATTATTTTTTGAAGGAACTTCTACAAGTGCGATATTCCAAGAAGGTAATGATTTAAGTTTTAGAACTGGTGCAAGTACTGGTAGTAGTAGTGGTACTGAAAGAATGTTAATTAACTCATCAGGAAATGTCGGTATAGGTAGTTCATCACCTTCATTTAAATTAAAAGTCAATGTAGATAATGGAACTTATACTGACTGGGAAACTATTGCTGCCTTTCAAACTAAAAGAAGTGCTGATAGTGAAACTGAAGCTGGTATAATGATTAATTCATTAGGAGATGCTTTAGGTGGGCAAATTAGTAGTAATTATTATTGGAGTGATAATGTAGCAGCAAGAGGTAATACTGGAAGAAGTGGAGCAATATTTGGTATGTCAAATAATGCAGGTGCAGCAGGAACTCATAGTAGTTTTTATTGGCAAACCTCGCCTAATAATAGCAATACACTAACTGACAGAATGCAGTTAGATACAAATGGAAATTTAAAATTATTTGATAACACAGCTAATCCTTCTGCTTCTTCAAATAATGCTTTCATCTTTTGCGATAGTGGAGAAATGAAAGTATTAGATGAGTTAGGAAATACCACAACAATTTCCCCACACAACTTTAGTTTGATTCCAGGTGGAGCATCAGAAGATAGAGCTTGGGGATACTATTCAGAAAAAGATATTGTAGATGATGATGGTAATGTAACTGCTACGCAAAAAGTAAATGTAGATATGATGAAACTTGCAAGACTGGTTGAAGAATTAACTGGTGAGAAGTTAGTATATACGGAGGAAGATTAATGGCTATTACATACAGAGGAGTACGCTTTTCAGGGTATAATAAACCTAAGAGAACACCAGGACACCCTAAGAAGTCACACGCAGTATTAGCAAAAGTAGGAAAAAAAGTAAAACTAATACGCTTTGGACAACAAGGGGTTAGAGGTGCAGGGAAGAAACCAAGAACTGCAGCAGAAAGAGCAAGAAGGAGAGCATTTAAGGCACGACACGCTAAGAATATTCGCAAAGGGCGTATGAGTGCAGCATATTGGGCGAATAAAGTAAAATGGTAAGGATATACAATGGAACTAAATAAAAACACGAAATTTACACTAAGCATTGAAACTGCTGTCAGTATTGGGGTAACAATATTTATGGTAGTTGGTTTATGGTTTAATTTACAAGCTGACATCGAAGAAGCGAAATTATTACCAGAGCCACCTATCAGCAGAACAGAGTACGATCTAAAGGATCAGATGATTCGTAACTCTATTTTAAATACTGAAGAAAAGGTCGAAAAATTAGAAGATAAAGTAGATGATATTAAAGAGGATACTCGTAGTATTAATGACACTCTACTAAAGATGAATAATAATTAATATGAGGTATAAAGATGAATTATTACTATGGTATGGTATGGTTGCTTGGATTATTTTTATGGCAATCACCCTTATACTCTCAATCCGTTAGATTGGATAGTTTCCAAGATGTGCAGTTATTGAATGTACAGAATTGTTCAGTAGTGCAAGTAAATGCTTCTTGGAATCATCAGAATAGAGTTAGAATCGAGCAATTAAGCAATATTTGTTATGTAGCTGAAATAGACATTGAAGATAAGGTTATCGGTGCTACAATAGCCAAAGAATGGAATATTACAATCGTTCCTACTATTATTGTATTAGAAAACGGTAAAGAAGTAAAACGATTTGTTCCTGGTATCAGTATGAAGTTCGATGAAAGAACGATTATTGAAGATGTAAGGAAAGAAGTACGATAATGCCAAAACATAAAAAATCGAGAGTCAATCAAGCAGGAAACTATACCAAACCTACGCTTAGAAAGCGTTTATTTAATAAAATCCTAAGAGGTAACAAAGGTGGTAATCCTGGACAATGGAGTGCAAGAAAAGCACAGATGTTAGCACTTGCTTATAAACGAGCAGGTGGTGGTTATAAATAATGGCTCTCAAGAAATCACAGAAAAGTCTACGCAGGTGGACAAAACAAAAATGGCGTACCAAGTCTGGGAAACCATCAAAAAAAACTGGAGAACGATATTTACCAGAACGCTTAATTAAAGCAATGACTTCTTCAGAATACGCATACGAAACTCGTAAGAAACGCAAAGCAACTAAAGCAGGAAAGCAACGAGCTAAGTATTCTGCCAAAACAAGAAAAAGAATGCGTAGATATTCTTAATTTATTATATTCAGTATTATTAATCATACTGGAGGACAGATGTCTAAAGAAACAAAACAAGATGAATTTAAAATCGTATTAGAAGATGGTAAAGAAGTTAGCTTTGATGATCTACAAGACGAGCAAAAGATTATGGTAAATCAGATTAGAGATATTGATATAAAGATTGCCAATCTACAATTCCAAGCTCAACAACTTCAAGGTGCTAAAAACCATTTCTCAACTGAACTTAATTCTTCTTTGAAAGAAGAGAAAGAAGATGCCTAAGTTAAATGTAGTCGCAGGAATCATAGATAAAGTAGCAGATAAAATCGATGACTTTACCCTTGACAAAGCAGAAAAAGCAGAACTCATACAAGAGATTAACAAAGCTCAACTTGAAGTCAATAAAGTTGAAGCAGGACATACCAGTTTATTCGTTGCTGGTTGGCGTCCATTTGTTGGTTGGACTTGTGGGATAGCATTATGTTATCACTTCGTACTACAACCGTTTTTGGTCTTTCTCTTATATTCATTTGGTTATCAAGTGGATTTACCAGTGTTCGATATGACAACCCTAACCACGATACTAATGGGTATGCTTGGATTAGGTGGACTTCGATCATACGAGAAAGTGAAGAAGTCAGCATAATGGAGTTCAATGAAATCATTGAGAAAGTCCTTGAACACGAGGGTGGTTATGTCAATGACAAAGATGATTTAGGTGGGGAAACTAAGTATGGTATTACCAAACGATTCTATCCTCACCTTGACATCAAGAACTTAACCAGAGAACAAGCAAAAGAAATATACTATCAAGACTACTGGATTCCTTCCAAAGCCAAATCATTACCAAAAGATTTACGCTATCCATACTTTGATTGTGTAGTAAACACTGGACAACGCAGAGCAGTAAAGATATTGCAACAAGCGTGTAACAATAAAAACACCTTTGAAATCAAAGAAGATGGACTTATTGGTGCAGCAACTATCTCTGCGTGTAAAAGATTAGAAGCAGATAGATTTATTTCATATAGAATCTTATTCTATTCTTTGTTAATTTCTGAGAACCCTACGCAAGAAAAATTTTGGTATGGGTGGTATAAAAGAGCCAAAGGAGAGTAAATGCCTACATATATAACATCACGAGATTTAAAAGATACTTTTCCAAATTTAGATGAATTTGATACAAAGAAACCAGTGTATGGTTGGGTAGTAGATTCAGTCAGTAGATATGTTTCTCACGACTCTGGATTGGTTACACAACTCTTTGCAGATGGACAAGATTTAGGTGCAGCAGAAGCATCAAAGACTGATGTAAACTCTAATGGTAAATGGTACTATGAAGAGTCAGAGGACGCAGTATATTATTACAATGACGCAAGTAGTCTGATGATTTATTAATGGAAGCAGGAGAGGATTTTGTTACCTTAAAGAATAGAGTAATGAAAGACGCAAGTGATTATGTAGACTCTAAATTAGATGCTACGCTTCCAAGAGAGCAATTCTTATTGAAAGATGGTACATACGATTATCTTATTAGACGATTAACTTCATTGGTTGCAGCATACTTTCTTGTCAAAGGGAAAGATCCAACAAGTGAAATAGCAGAAGCATTGTTTGAAGAAGCAACAATGCACATCGAAGATTTAAATGCAGGTAGAGCAAAGTTAGCATTTCAGAATACTGGAGATGCTTCTAAAGGGATTGTAAGAAAAATATCCGTGTCTGGAAGTCTTAATATTGTTGACACAAGAGGAAATTACTATGGTAGCTACGATAGATTGAAAGTGATTGTAACTACTGCTGGTGCGATTGGTACTGCTACATATACTGTTTATGCAAAAGATGAAGATGGCTTAAAAAACAATATTGTTCTACAAGATGAAATTATTAATGGAGATTATCAAGAATTAGCAGGTGGTTTACAAGTAAGATTTCAGGGTTCATCAGACGCATCTACTGCAACCTTAAATGATGAGTGGGAAGTAGAAGTATCTGGAATCTATGAAGAAGTAGATAATCCTTCTATGCGTTCTGTTAAAATGACTCGTAAAGATTTCAAACAATTCTATCGAGGTAAGAATGGCAGTCGCATCTACTAATGCTTGGAAAGTTAATGTAGAAGAAACAATCCAAAAGGGAATAAAGAATGAGTTCTTTACTTCTCTACCTATCTTTCGTTCAAGAGATTTTCAACACAGAGGAAATCAATTCTGTATATTAAAAGGAAATGATTCTGATGCACAAAATACAATGTATCAAGTATTGCCAAATGATTATAATTTAACTTTAGAGTTCTTTATGTTAGATCATAAGCGTAACGATACTACCGTAAAGCGTTTTTTTAATACGGTATCACGCATAGAAGAGATATTTTATACTTTAGTAGATTTAGATCCATTGTTCAGTTGTTCTATCAATGGAATCACTTATGAGGACGATGTAGAGTTTGATGGATATAGAAAAGCAACTTTTGATATAACCGTAGGAAATGTAAGATAATGGCTTTGACATACGAAAATATTACTTATGAAAAGATTATGATTCCGTTGCGTGATAAATTACGCACAGAGTTTAAAGGTGCATTGCCAATATACTTTGATAATCAACATCAAGACATTGGTACAAAATCATTACGCATTTATCCTACCTCACAAGAATTAGTAGAAAAGAGAACCAAGTCTTATCTGAATGTATATAATCTTGAAATGGATTATGTAATTAAAACATATAGAGATGATGAGAAAGCATTAGACCAGATGTACAAAGACATTACCAGAATAGAAACCATATTGTTTAACAACTCTAATGGTGGAGATATTCCTTATTTCTATGCAGGTATGCCTGAAGTAGAGCATAATGTAGACGCAGGAATAGATAATGTCTATGTGTCACGCATTACTGTTCCAGTGCTATATGAAGAGGTACACGAACAGTTTGTAAGATTTATTACCTCTAATGATAAATTCTTTGTAACTTCAGATGGACTTTTTTATATTGTAAGGAGTTAATTATGGCAAAAAAATATAAACTAAAAGATGGCTTGATGCCAAGACAACCAAGTTTTTTAGGTTTAAATACAGATGATTGGTACAGCTTGAATGCTCGTAAAAAGGTAGAATTAGAAGTAGTGCCAGAATTAGCAAAAGATTATTTAGAAGAAGTAAAATCAAAAAGTAAAGATAAAAAAGAGGTAAAATAAAATGGCTATCAGTTCAACAGCATATTCCCCAAAAGATTTTCAGCTTGGATTATAAAAGAAGCTACTGCAGGTACAGCAGTAACTTCATCATTAAATTTAGTTAATATCGACTCAATAGAGCTTCCAGCTTTAAATCCGTTACAAGTAACAGATGTTAGACACGGATTAGGAAGAACATTAAAACAAGTCGATACTTTTGCGTCAAATAAAGTGACTGTAAAAGAAATTAGTTTTTCAGGGATAGCAGATACTACTATTTTACCTATTTTATTACAAAACATAACACAAGATACTTCTGACGCTTCTGTGCCAGATAATGATGACTTGTATGATATTTTAAATAACTATGAACCTGCTTCTATCATATTAGATGGAACAGAAACATCAACAAGCTATGCAGACAAAACATTAACTGTTGTTATTGAGAATCCAGCTACTGGATATTCAATGGTATTCAAAGGTTGTGTTTTAACTTCTTTAACAATCAATGGAGATATTGGAGAAGAGTCAGGAAGAATTAAAATGTCAGGTACATTTAAAAGTGGTATGGTTCCTGATCTATCACCTTCTTCTGCTCCAACATTTGGAACAACTGCACATTTCAACAATAATTATTTTATAACTGATTTTGATACAACTAAAGTAGCAGGTGTTACAGACTACTGTATTAAAATCATTCAGCTTAACATTAGAGAACGATGTTCAATTTATGGGTTTTGATTCTACTGGTAATTATGAAGTTCTACAAAGAGCATTACCAGAAGTAATTGCTACTTGTGATTCTGTTGTAAAATATGATGGAAATACACAAGCATTAATTGAATCATTTGAAGGACAATCATTTGGAGATGATAGTGGGCAAGTTGATATAAACTTGCAAATGTCTACTGGTACTAACAAAGTTGGTATTTCAATAGAACATACTATTATGACAGATGTTAGTTTTTCAGAAGAAGAAGCGATGTTCTTGAGTGTTTCACAAAAAGCGATTGCAAGTAATACTTCAAGCGAGAAATTTTTCTCAATTAAAGCAACTTAATAAAACAAATAAAGGATAATCAATGTCTAAAAAAATAACGCTTAAGAGTGGCAAGAAAGCTACCCTTATAGAAATGTCTGTAGATGTATTTGACGAGTGTATGGATTCTATCGTATACGAGCAAAACGGAAGTGACATTATCATTAAAAATCAATTTTCATTAAGCACTAAATGGATCAGAAATGGTGTAGAAGGTGCAGACGATAAGTTTATCAAATCGTTATCAATGGAAGAGAGAGCAGAATTACAATTAGCTATTCAGGATTACAATAGCTTGGGGGAATAGAAACCCTCTCACTTGAATTAAACATACTAATAGATGATTGGTGTGAGGGTTGCAAATATTCTACCTTTCCTTATCAAGCTAAGTTACCTCTAAAAAAGAATAACAGCATTCACACCTTTACATCTATGGAAGATGTATGGTATGTTGTCAATCTATTAAAAGAAGAAGTAGAAGAGCATAACAAAACTTCTAATAAAAAGTTTCCATTACATCAAACTATCAAATCACATATCCCTTTTTTTACTTGTTCTAATCATTTTTTTTGTTCCTTAAATTATTAATATTCTACACTATCTACTATTATAATTATATTTTGTTCCCAAGTTTTTAAAAAAAAGTTTTCCACAAGTTATTAACATTATAAAAGTTTGGTTATACGCATAAAAAAAAAATTAAGTTCCCATATATTTATAGATAGCCCTTAAAGGCTTTA
>FUIF01016422.1_pt1 | contig 12385 bp, 22 predicted proteins | sample 1003461 | NCBI WGS metagenome assembly FUIF01 (sample SAMEA80401918, study PRJEB19352) | marine metagenome | reverse complement strand
TATGGCGCAGATTTTTGGATGGATTAAAGGAGGCAATGAAATGAGTTTGTTAGCGGGGATCGCAGTGGACCTAGGAGCCACAGTCGTTGGCAGTATTTTAAAAAACGTTCTACCCCGAAAGTCTCAAGAAGTAATCGGTTCGGTTGCTGAGAAACTCGGTGTCGAACCAACCGAAGAAGCAATTATTCAACAATACGATGTACATCCGGAAAGTGTAACCGCTGCCATCGACGAAACCGAACATGAATTGATGGCTGAATCAGAGCATGCAGCAGCGGTGTTGACAAGTTACCACGAAATTCTTACGTCTGATGCTAACAGCGACTCGTTTATTGCTCGAAATTGGCGGCCCTTAAATGGGCTGGCCTTCGGGCTTGAAATGATGGTAGTTGTTGGGACTGTTTGTTACGCTGTTGTAAACGAAATTCCAATCAATTCGGATTTGATCCCACTTCTTTCGATGATCGGAACCGCAATTTCTGCGCATGCTGCAGTGATTGGGGTGTATACGTGGCGTCGGACCACAGAAAAAATGAATGGGCATGGATGATGGAAACTCTCATTCAAATTACGTATATTACTATACGATTCTTATGTGCGCCACACGATGTTATACACGAACGATTAGCCGATGAATACGGTGAAAATGTGGCGGCTATGGGGTGGATAAACGAAAATACTTATATGCAAATGTATAATTCAAAGATTAAAGATGGTTGGACGCTTGTTGTGAATCGATCTGATGGTAATTCATGCATTGTCGTCGCTGGAACTAAATTAAAAATTAGAAATTAAATTTTACCGTAATAATTCATGATAGCGTCAGCTATGCTTTCCTTACGCTGTAAGGCAGCGATAATGTCGGCTTCAACGCCTCCAGAGTGATAGTCAAGGACTGTGATTCCTTGGGTTTGGCCCTCCCCTTGGGGGCGCTCCATTGTTTGCGCTCGGTCATCGAGGCTGTAGGAATTTTCGAAATAAGCGATAGTTTGGCAGGGGTCTTCGAGAGTTCCCATAAGAGTGTGGCCATATTTGATTGCCACTTCTTGTCCAATAATAATTCGGCAGGAGGGATCGCCATTAAAACGTTCCTTTTCAGCGTCAGTGTCGTGTTGTTGTCCGCCACGGATAACAGCGGGGTTGAATTCACGCAATTGTTCTAACAACATATCGATAGTGGCACGATAATAAGCAATTATAATTACTTTGTCAGTGATTTGATTTGATAGGTCATCTTTAAGGTCTACTAATTTCGGTACCCGCTTAGGGTCTAACAGCCATTGTGGCTGTTTATGTTCGTCGTATATGAAACCCGAAGATATTTGTTGCATTTTCATGCGTTTAGTGATTACCTGTTCAGCAGTTACTGCATCCCCACTGTCAAGCCACACAATAAAATCTTCTTCCATCGTACGATAATGTTGTTTCTGTACATCAGTCATTGAAACTTTACGGGTGACATAATCGGGTTCAAACCATGTGCCCCATTCGCGGCGTTGCGCACTGAAAGTCTGGCGATACAGTAAACTTTTAAGACGGGGTTCTATTTTTCGTCCCTACGTATTTTTTTCTTACCTTTAAATCCTGCTTTCATTTCACAATAGCGCCCACGAAAGGCGTAGTATGCAACCCCATCCAACAACCCAGCAAAACGTAATTGAGCCCACAAGTCATGGGGGCCCTGTACAATAGGTTTACCGGTCATGGGGCGGCGCACGCGCCCCATCAAAGCGAATTGTTTACTTTTATCAAAAAATATTGTCTCTTTATTTTTAATCTTTACTGATTCGTCAGCGGCAACAATTGTCTTTTTATCAACGAAACGTTCTATAATTTCGCAGTTGTTAGGGTACACTAGGGCTTCATAATTAACAATTAAAATACCCTGTTTATTTTCGACAAATTTAGATGCTCGCACCCGGTCATAGTCACTGGACTCGAATACGAACACCGGCATATCGTACATCGAAAGCCCAAAACGTTCGGCCTCTTTGGCCCATGTGAATTTGTACTTAGAGGGTGAAAACACTAATAACTTTTTCATCCCATACTTAAAATGGAACATTAGAAATTCATTCAATAAAGTCGGGGTCTTACCCAACCGCATCTGCATGAAAAAAGGGAAACCTGAAGCAGGCTTACCATCTTCACGTATATAATCGATGGGTTGACCAATTAGCTCGTCATTTTTTGTATTTCGCCATACTTGGCCTAAGAATGACCGCGCAAGAGCTTCCAATTGAACGACACGCGGTTCACAATCGAGGTACCATTCGACACCGGGAATTTCAGTTTTCATGCTATTAAACCCGGATGCGAAGTTGGGTTAAGTATTTTAGTCACTCGCATGATAATGCCACTCCAACTAGGTTTGTCGTGGTTTAAAGGCCCCCACTCAAATTGTTCCCAATGCGGGATAAATGCTTCTTGCACGTCAGTCCATATAGCACTGCAGCGTTGGTTGCCCATAGCCATTTCTTCACGTAAAAATGTTAACGCTTCTAAATAGTCTGCGCATTTAATTATATTAGCCACTGTAGGATTAACGGGGTCGCATTTTATTTCTAATTCCATGCTTCCATAAACATCTCTAATTTGACGTTTAAACGTCGATGGGATGTCCCCCGAAATTGCTTCATACTCATCATGTTCGATAGCGTACTGTAACACGTCTCCCTTAGATATGCTTCCGTCGTGCACGCGCTGGTGCCGATCGGCCAGCCATAGGGCCATGCAGGCCACATGGAAACTATGCTCCGCTGTGTTTTGTCGACGTATGGTGGGTATGATAGTCCACCGAGGCACATCGCTTAAGCGACGAAGACGAAGAAGTTGTTTATTTTCCATTTCGTTCTTTAGCCTCCCACGTGAATTCTGGCCGTTCTAATCTCGCGATGTGAATGGCCAATAAGATCACTACGTTAGCGACATCAGCACACTCAACAATGGCCTCAAATTGCTGTTGATTGGATAGACTTGATTCAAGTTCACCCATTTCTTGTGCCATTACCTTTAACAACGAAGAGATGTTCGCATCTTCCACAAACCCTTTGTGTCGATTCACATAGAGCTTTTTAATCATCAACTCCATCATAAATCGTAATTCGGGTTCATATTCCCCGATTTCTCTTGGTAAGTGTACTTGCATTATTCTACTCCTTAAAGTGCGTGTACGTCTTCGTTTTTCGGACCGTACCCCAATAACACGATAGGTTTTTTATTCATTACCATCGTATAGGGTGTCACAATATTTTGTTGTACAAAATCATCCACAGCCCGTGGGTCAAGATAATTCACAAAGTTTAAAAATATAACATCAGGGGTGTTTGCAGTCACAGCTTCTATAAACTGTTGTTTCGACCATGTAAAAACTCGTCGTATTCTACCAGTCACAGTAGTGGTTTCGGGTTCCACGCCTAAATCACTCCACTGAATTTCTTTCTGATCTGGGTAACATCCTCCGGATGAATTGTCAGTGTTACCTACACGAATGGGATACGTTCGCACTGACATTACGCAAGATCGAAAATGTTTTGGTGAAATCCCGGCGTCAGCCATCCCTTGTGCTACGGTGCATTCTCGAGCGGTGACATGAGGATAGAAACGTGAATTAATTCCCAAGCTGTACCCTTGCGCTACTTCTAAAAATGTATGGAAATTTTGATGGGTCTGTTGGGGCATTGCGGTCGTTATAATGCACATGTCATTAAAATCACGATGGCCGACAACGTTTAATTCGTGGCGTTCAAGTTTAGCTTGTATGGCAGGACCTATTCCTTGACCAGTTGATGCAATTTTTGCCACATTTACTGTGTCTTCTCGAAGTCGCATATCGTTAATAACGGCACAGCAAGGGTGAATTAAAATTTTTATTTCGTTATTAATTAATATTTTATGAATTTCATCTAATAACACAGCAGGGTTTATGATGGCCCCACCTGATAACACAATATCCGGTAGCTTCGTGTATCGAGCATGTTCAAATTGTGTTGACCAATGTGATGCCATGACTCCGAAAGTAGGTAATTGTTTGAGAACAATTTTTTCGTCTTTGGACCCATAACTCGTGTGCCCGGAATTAGGGCCCTGATTTGTAACAACAAAATCGAAACGACTCCAGAACATTTCGGCTAATACTGAATTAATCAATCCTTTACCAGTAGAGCCATATTGCCCATCAACTGAGGCATAAACACCCGGTGCGTGCACCCAATCAGCCAAGGCGCGTCGTACACTTGATTGTAGCATCATTTAAACTCCCTATTTGCTATTTTGGCGTAGCCAGAAATATCATCCCAATGGTCGTCATGATCAGGGTCACCAGCAATTATGCGTGCAATTTTATGCTCAATCATGCTGAGAGATTCAAGTTGTTGATCCGTTAGTGGTTTTTGACCACGCCCGGCGCGAAGCATCAATTCTTCTTGAATCACACGTTTAAGTTTTTGTGAACATCGCGCGTGGTGCGAAAAAGCCCCATGTTGTGTTTTACGTTCGGCGAGTATACTTTCGATGTTGTCAGTCATTTGATGATCTTTCGTCTTTCAATAACTTGTTGCATTAACGAAACAATGCTGAGAGTTTTTTCACGTTGCCATTTAATTGTAGGCATTTGTCCTATGTCCATTGACGAAATATGTTGGTCTGTTGCATCCATAGCTACGATGCACCAATCATCACGAGAAAAACGTAAAACCACAAAAACACACGCGATACCACCGGCGTTATTTATGTCGTGTAGTACTTTACGTTGTAACGGGGTAGTACCGATTTGTCGATGGAAAGGTTTGTTACCGTTGAATTTATGTAGTTTCACTTCAGGAAAAAAGGGCCCAATTTCCGGTAACACTGCTACTAAATCAGGTACGCCAGTGACCCAAGTACTTGCCCATTTACGGCAAAACCCACCTTCCGCTTCAATGGCTTTGCGAATCTTGGTTTGATAGTCTATTTCTTTAACCATCTTTATCCCATCCTTTTTTAATCATCCATTCTTTTAAACGGATAGCTGGATCATATGTCGGGGGTAGTATGGCCAAGACAAAAACGACTCCGATTATTGTATATTCTAGAATTGATAAATGATCGAACATCTGCGGCCTCCTTATCAGTAACTATAATCAATTGACACCCTACAGCATTTAATGCAGCTTCCAATGTGTCAATTCTCGGTGCAGATCGATTGCGCCAATTTTCCACTGTATAGCGATTAATTCCGGCACGTGCGCATACACGGTTTAATGTAAGGTCCTGTTTTAAAATTTCGGCATAAAACCGTCGCACCATCGGGTGCGCGTGTTCAGGTACTGTCGTTTTTGCCATTGTCTTTTTCTTTCAATTTGTCTGGTAGCGGCTTTTTCGTGGCATCAAGTATTTTAATGGCAGCGTTTATTGCCTTTACAGCTTCGGTGTCTGCGTCAATCATTTTCTGGTATTGATCGCGCTGTGCTACATTAGCGTTGATACGCTCTTGATATTCGTCGCGCCAAGACGCTAAGTCGGTACATAGATTGAAAGAATGTGGGGCTGTAGCATTTTCAATATTTTTTAAAGCTTCAGCAACACCGGGTAGCGGCTCGACATCAACTTGGGGCCCTTTAAATGGGTTTTTAATCATGACGTTGCCTGCCTTTCTTTGAATTCGTGGATGTTTTTCTGTTGACAAATCCACGGGGATGCTTTGATATGAACTTCATTTGAATCGAAATCATCCGTTATGTGGATTTGACTACGAGGCATCCAATCAGGTTCGTGCCAAAAGTGGTCTTGAAACAAAATAGCACGGGCGGTGCCAGCAACAATATATCCTAGAAATTCCATCAGTTTACTCCAAACGTCGCTTCTTTCCAATTTCGCCCAGCATTGTAATCTACCGTGAATGGCACGTTTAGATTGAATGGCTCTGATTGCACGTCTTCCATAATTCGCACAACTTCTTCAGATGTGTGTCGTCCGTTGAGTGTATTGGGCACCCCCCAATTTATAGAATCGTGTACTGACATTTGGAGATAAGCTGCGTCGTCTAAACTTTCAAAATACTTATCAATCTCAACGAGCTTGTGTTTAATGATGTCAGCATTACCGCCTTGAATTATTTTAGAAGTGGCTTTATAAGCAAAACGTGGGTGATCCAAGCGCCCACGCCTACCGAGCAACGTACGTACATAACCACGCTGTTTCATGGCACGTTTAGCTAGGTCTTGAAAATCGCGAATCTTTGGAAAATGTTTAAACCAATTGTTCCATGCCTCGGTGGCTTCTTCTAAAGACCACCCCATGTGCCCTGCAAAGGTTTTCGGGTACATACCGGTAAATATACCCATGTTCATTCGCTTAGCGGTTGGGTCACGTTCACAGTCAAATAGGTCGGCAACTACCTGATGTACGTCGCGTGGTGGATCGGCGTTATATCCTTCAATAAGCGCCGGTTCTTCAGAATAGTGTGCGAAAAGGCGCGGTTCACATTGGGAATAATCGGCTTCACAAAATAACATGTCTGGGTCGGCCACAAATCCTGCGCGAAATAATGGGGCAAGGTCCTTGTCATGTTTAGGAATTTGTTGAAGGTTTGGATCGCTACAACTTAATCTGGCGATAGTGCCATAGTTATCACTTTTCAATTGATTTAAAGTCGCATGCACGCGCCCATTTACTGTGTGCTTCTCAAGAAGGGGCCCGATAAAAGTGTTGGTAATGTTTGTCCATTTTCTTAAATCAACAATAAGTTGCCCCTCAGGGAAGGTTTTAAGCCATTTCTCGGTAAAGGACGGGTTACCTTTATCAGTAGTAGGATAATCGTCTCGTCCTAAAAAAGCTTTAACTTGAGTGGGGGCACGTGGATTAAAATCTTTCGGGAGTTTAGACTTAATTTCTTCTAATCGCTCTTCAATACTTTTTTGTGTTTGGTGCAAATATTCAGTGTCGACAGCAATGCCTCGACGCTCCATCCGAAACAGCGTCCAAATTAGCTCTCGTTCCAATTTATCAACACGACCTAATTCATCTCGGTCAATGATTTTTTGTTGCGCATGAAAAAGTTCTATGGTTGATGCCCCATCACTTTCGGCGTAATCGACAGCGACCGGATCATCACCTGATGTGCGCCAATAATGTGACATAATTTCCCGATTCTTAGGTACTCCGAAAATTTGAGCCAAATGTTCATACATCGGTTCCGCTTTTTTAGCAGTCACATTATGTCGAGTTGCCGACGCTTCTAGGCCAAATCCTCTGGCGTTTTCGTCTATCAATGCTTCACGATTTTGTGTGCAACATATATTACGCCCTAACATCACCCCGGTGTTAGCTGAAAAATGGCAATCAAATTTTAAATTATGGCCAATTGTCGCCCACCCTTTTCGTTCACGTTCTTGGAAAGCCTCTCGGAGTTCTAGTTCGAAAGGGTGGTAACTATAATCATCCGTCGGGGATTGTGGTGCGGGCTTATTGTAATTTGGGTGCGGAAGATTGCCCCCTCCCCCATGCCGAATGGGGACGTATACTGATACTCGCTCGTCAGTACGCTCACCGCCATCAGTCACTACGTATCCGATAGGAAAATTACGTTTCCAATCTACTCCCGACGTTTCAGTGTCATACGCAATGGGGTCCGGGCACTCGCGTACAATTTGAAGTGCAATTTCGGCTTTATCGGCAGCAGACCATGAGTTAGGCATTTTGTTACCTTTAATGCCCATTGCCTACTTTATTAGAGCTTGACAATGGGGCTTAAGTTTCTATCCCGGTTCCCTATCCGGTCGGGGTCCGTCAACCGCGTGTCCGTTCCGCAGTATTCGGCGTTTAATCCCGTTGAACGTGACTCGGGATTAGAATTTGTCGCCAGTGTCGACTTTTTCGCCCTCGGCTTCATCCATCGCGGCGCTAGCTTCATTTTGAACCGTGAGCGTTTGCATCAGAGGCTCAAGTTCCACTGCACGGTTATATAAAGCCTCCGATGCAAAACCGGCGCCAGTGAATTGCCAGTTTTTAAATGATTGCCCGACACTGTTTTGGTCACCAACCGACGTCGCATGAAATACGACCGCCTGTAAGGGGCGGCCATTGTTCATGTGGAGTTCAGCTTTGTCATTAAGCCCTTTTTTGGCCTTACGAATCTGCGAACGTGCCAACGATATCACGGCTGGCCCTAAGTCTAAATGGTCGGGCACCAACACTAGATAATCGTAAAAAAGTGTAGCGGCGGGTGGGCTGTTTTCATCATCTGGGTTATAAGTACCCCAATTTGCTAACCCAGATTTCTGGACATCAAGATCGCCGATGGACCATTTGACGGGTTCCTTACGATCCTTGATTTTTACTTCCCATTCACCGAGGCGATCCCACGTCTTACAATCCTCGGCGCGTGCAAGAAGCCCTTGCCCATCTTCAATCGGGGCCACGAGCAACAATTTCTTTTTGCGCCCGCAGATGACGAAGTCAATATCCGATCCCAACGAAACGTCCATTCCGGTGTGCCAAAACATCCCAGCTTTGGCTGAATCAAACGTCTCGCATTCTTTCGACAACCCCTGTAGGAGTTTGATTCGAGGAATGACGATATCTGAAGAGTCGAAATTACTGCGGTCTTTAACCGGACCCGCTTCTTCGAATTTTTTCAGATAACTCGGTTTGTCGTCTTGTACCGTTACGGCGTTTTTGTCGTTCTTAGTCATGTGTCTTGTCTCCTGTATCTAGAACCAACGATAGCTCGTCACCCCAGCCACTAAAGTAAGGCTGCACTATTCATTCGACCGGCTCGTATGTCGCTTCGAAGATGTCAGGCTTGCAGGGACAGAGTTCGCCCTTGACGCCCTGAATAATCCAGTCGCCCATGAGAACCATGTGCAGCCCCTCCAGTGTAAAAATCACCAGCTCATCGGAGGACTTCTTTGGGCCTTCACTTTCAGGGAAAGTCTTGTGTGGGTACATTGCACCCGGTTCATCGTGCCCCTTGTTCCACGCTTCATGCGCCCATTGTGGCCAATCAAAATTGTTCCAACGTCGTTCCTTGGTCATCTGAAATGCCTCGATAACGACCGGCTTTTTCCTGAACTTCGGCATTAGATTTGCCTCCTACGACTTCGGTGTGTATTTCGACATTCCCGTAATCGAGTAAGTTGTAAATGTGATGGCATCGGGCGGGGGATCGATGCCCTCCTGCAGCACTTTATCTTTAATGGCTGACGCCAAGGTCTGCGCGTTCACAGTAGGTTGAATAATGTCTTTCAAGCCCTGAGTTTGAAGCCACTCGAAAGCTTTAGGCTTATCCACGATGGACGCAGAGTATTTTCGAAGAGGGTAAAATGAACGTGCGACTTCAGGGACCTGGATTTTGTCTTGTTCTAATGTTTCAAATAATTCAGGGATCACTTTCTTATCGTGATGATCTTTAATATGAAAAATACCTTTACGTGCGACATCAAGGCGCTTGTATTGTTCGGTAAGGTGAAAATACGCAACGAGCAACTTTGTGGTGTTGCCCTCCGCTGACAATTTTGCTAGGTGCTCGGTGATTGTAGCAGCAAGTGCGTCGATTTGCTGAGAAATTTCTTGCATGGTGGTCATGGGTTTGTCTTTCTATGGTTTGTTTTATTGTGATCTTGGGGCCCCTTGGGCAAGTGGGGTGAACAGGGGCCCCAAGACTTCACCGCGTGGAGGAGGAAGGAACCCCCGCATCAAAGTTCCTTACGCGGATATCAAGCGTCTTCGGTTTCCTTTTCCGATTCGTCTTCTGACTCCGTTTGAATCTTGGAGCCATCCGGGTTTTGCACCTTTGGTGCGTCCCCGATAAACGTGTCGGGTGCATCCACCCAATCTCCGTTCAGATCAAACAGCCCATGTCGTTTCCGTGCCGCCGCACGCAACATGTTGCCGATGGTCATCCGCAGGCGACCCGGTGCATTTTTCTTGCCGATATCCCCACGGAAATGAGCGACTTTGTCTTCCTTCACGTGGTTGGCTGCAGCCAGATCGCACAACAGACTCGGGTTCAGTCCTTCGTCTTTGTCGTTTTCACCCTTTGTGCGACACTGCCCATCGATGAACTCGCCGATCCAATCCGACGCGCCCTTGTAGTTATTCCGATACTTCTTCGGGATGATACTGTTGTCGGGCTTGTCTTCAGCAGGTGCAGTGTCGTTGTCTTTGTTTTTTGCCATTGTTGTATCCTTTCATTTATCCAATAACCAATTGGCGACCCCATACTCTAACACAACGTAACACACGCGTCAAGTATGATTTCTGATTTCGCTGCCATATGCGCCAATGGGTGTGTTCTACGAGAAGCATTCAAGTAAGCCCCTTAATGCGTGATTTCGTGTTCGTAAACGATGCAATTTATGCCAATAACCATCACCAATTTCTTTTCCCGCAATTAATCGATTTATACGAACTTTTTCCATATGCATTTCTTGTTGGTTATCAAGTAACATTTCCATCAACTCACTTCGTTCTACTCCAATTATAACGGCGGGTTTAATTCTTTGGATTTGAGCCTCAAGAGTAGCATCGTCTTGTGACATAATTTTTTCAAGTAGCGCCTCTTGAGCATCTTGTAAAGCTTGACTTACCATGATTGATCCTTTAACCCTTTTCCGATTAATTCCCATTGTTCAATGATATCGTCCCAACGTGCATGAAAATACCCCGTCTTATCGGGCAGTGCGTGCACAATTTTAAATATAGAGATGGGGATTTCTTGGCGTGTGACATCACCTTGTTTGGAATTACGTTCAGGTAACCCACCATTAATTGATTTTACCATATCATACTCTGGCATTCGTATAACATCTCCTGGTTCGAATGTATGCACCTCTAAAGGGCCAAAATTGAGACCTTTACGATTTTTAATTATGTGCCCAGTCCCAGTTTCTGTGTATAGACACACCCGCCGTCTACAGGGTGCTATGCCCTCTACTATACTGTGGAAAGCTGCTCCAAACGACCCCGCGTTATAAGATCGATTAGACCACATTGAAAAATCAGCGAATAAAGCGTAATTTGACACCCAAATCTTCCATTTATTTTCACCGATATAGTCGTATCCAGTAATAAATACATCTAAACGTCCCAATTGACATTCTGCCATCAAGCGTTCTTGCCACCACGTTTTAACCAAATCCCGTAATAACTGTCTATTTGCCATGACTTCTATAAGACACACGTTTTACCATGTTCATATTAATCAGTTCTTCTTCACTTTCGTGTACACCTTTTATCCGTACTATGCATCGGTCATATGACGTATTTGTAGGGTCATCAATCAATTGTTTTTCATCTGTGGCAAATGAAGTTAAATCGTTAAAATGAAAAATTACTTTACGTGATTTCATGCTGCAACTCGCTGTTTATGGTATTCAACAACTCGATGCGAACGTTTCTTTTTATCAATCACGCGCCATACTCTTTTGATCGTCAATGCACGATCCAACTTAGGTAAGATCATCATGAACCCAATAAAGTTAAATTTATCAGAAACCGTTGCCCCATAGTGCTTGGTACACCAAGCCGCAAACGACATCCATAAGCTTTGCGCTGTAATAGGAAACTCAATCAATTGGTGTGACTGTTCCCACCAACGTTGAATTAAATCCGTTTTATTTATGTGATCAGGCATATTATACATCCTCTTCTTTGGTGACCCCGGTCGGATTCGAACCGACACGCACTAAGGCAGGGGATTTTAAGTCCCCAGCGTCTGCCAATTTCGCCACGGGGCCCATTAACCAAAATCTCCAGCAGATTTCTTCGTATAATCAAACATCGGCGTCAGCACTACTTCCACCTGTAATTTAGTATTGATCGGTATACTGCGAATTTCACGATAGCGTTTTTCAGCATCGTCCTTTGTGAATCCCCACATAGGAGTTTGAGAGTGCAACGTTCCATCAGAGCGATATTGTTCAACGACGAACGGGTACATTAAAATTTCTCCGGCATGTCTCGTTCAGACGTGTCTGTCTCATGGTCTATTGTAACATCGTCATCCAGTGGCGTCAACCCCAATTTTTGATTTAGATAAATATCCAATAATTCTTTAGAAAATAACGGACGGCATCGTATTCGTCTAGTAACTTTTGTGTTCTTTCGTTCATCCCATTCAGTTATGCGTTTTCTTATTATTGGCCCTTTACCCGATAACCTACGCCGTTCAAGAGCTACGACTAATTGTTGTTCATTCAAAGTGTCATAATTACGTATGCCTAAACTGCGGCAGTGACGAACGTAATCACGAGATAACGCAGAGATGTTAACATGAGTGGGCCACGTGTCTCGAATTATATGTTGTCCAGCGTACATTTCATTTGGAATCGCGTCTTGAGGGTGTAAATGACTAGCTTCGTCAATCGGAAACCCTCGCGCTGACATCGCAGCCAACCAACTATCG
>FUIF01013964.1_pt1 | contig 12395 bp, 9 predicted proteins | sample 1003461 | NCBI WGS metagenome assembly FUIF01 (sample SAMEA80401918, study PRJEB19352) | marine metagenome | reverse complement strand
GCTACACCTTCAGGCGCTTGTTTGAATACCCGCTGACCATCACGACCAACTACATCGGTTAATTTACTAAGAACCCCGTCAGACTTCCACTTGCTTGCAAAATCGGAATAATTTTTTATTGCGGCAAGTTGCTTTGTAACGGCTTCGGGATCGCCTGTTAAAAGTTGCTGATCTATTAATGCTTCAAGAGAATTATCAAGTTGACGCCTTACGCGACTTGCAGCAGTTTGTTCTGGAGTTCCACCAGCGCCCGTATTTACTAATCGTTGACGCAATTGAAACAACTGCTTCACATCACCACCACGCGCTAAAATATCTTCCATTTCATCAACAACGCTTGCTGTTACTGAAACCTCGCTTGGGTTAAAAGTTCTTAAAACTCCACGCAAATCATCAGCAACAGCACCAGCCAAGTTAGGAGAAACAAAAGCATAACCCGCCTGATCTGCGTCAGTAAACATTTGTGATGCAGCACGTTTTTCAGCCGCCCTTTGAGCCGCCAACGCTTCCTGTGCAGCTATACCACCAGCACCAGATTGAGTAACTTCCTCGCCGCCCATTCCGCTTTTTATTTGCCCTAAATTTTCTTCAATAGCAGCTTGTTGCTGCGCCCTTCTGGCCTTCATTGTAAGCATGGCGGGATCGCCAAACATTCCGCTTTCAACTTGATCTTCAAATAATTGTTGTGCTTTTGAACCAGAAGCCTCGCCTCTAGTTAACGGAATTGGTGTTGGGAGACTTTCCGCTTCTGCAAGACTTGCCGCTGCCTGTGGCTGGCCGACACTAGCCACTTGCTGTCTTATTTTTGCAGCCAATTCAGCTGTTATATTGTCCGGGTCTAAACCTAATTCAGTCAATTGCGTTCTAACTGCTGGCTTTAAATTTCCATCAGAATCAAGAACAGAAGAAGGCTTGCTTTTAACCTTAGCAATAATATCGCCCAAAATTTGGCTTACTTTTGCGCCGCCAGCACCACCCATGAAACCGATTGGAATATCAAACACTTGAAATGGATCATTGCTCAAATTAGAACTAGCGGCTTCAACAATTGCGGCCTCGGTCATGCCGATAAGACCACCACCAAGCATACCAGCAGTCGGAACGCCAAGTGCGCCACCTGTCATTGCTATAGCTTGTCCAAGTGCAATGGCTCCAGCACCTTGCATAAGATCGACAGCATTTAATCCTTTTGGGTTTGGATAAAATCTAGTGAATTGTTGCGTTTCTTTTCCGTCTCTAAAAACAGGAGAAATAACAACAAGGTTTCCATATTCATCTTTATCAAAAGTTGCGTTTGGCAAAATCTTTTTGATACCAGATTGCAACCTGTCATCACTCGCTGTTGTTGCAAGCAATGCTGTCATTTTTGCAGCTTTATCCGCCGGGAGACCCAATCGAGTATTTTGAATTAAATCAATTTGTGGGTCTCTTTTTCCACCCTTAAACCAATCTAATATAGATTGTTCTTCTGGCTCCGCAGGTGTTTGTGAGGCCGCGACTGTTGGGCTTTCCAATTCTTGCAACATTTGCTCGATGTTTAGAATTGATTTTCCTTGGCTTTGTTGCTCCTGAGATAGAATTTGGAGCATTTTCTTCTGCTGTCGCCATTTTATTGCTCCTGTTTACTGTTTAGCCCTTAGTGCTTTTATAAGTTGCTGTATTTGAGTAGAACTAAGCTGACCCCTGTCGTTAAATATTGAATTCAGTTCTTCTAGAGTTTTGCTCATATACGGATTTTCATTATTAGAGTCTCGTTCACCAGCCTTAATCTCCAGCCACGAAGCAATTGTGTTACCGGGTTGCGAAAGATACGCAGCGGCTTTCTCAAGGGCTGCTCTCGCTTTAATTTGCTTGTCACGTTTCTCAGTTAGCCATTGCCTCAATTCTGGAGCTGCCAGATTTTGCGGCACAGCAGTGCTCATCGCAACTTCCATTTCTGATTGGCTTAACGCCCCGAATGTAACGCTTGAAATTACGTCAAGACCCATTTGGTTCATGGCGCTTCTGAGTTCAGCAGAGGCTTTTGTAATATTCGGCAAGTAATTTGCAACAAATCCACTAATTGCACCGTCATCAATAGCGGCAATAGCGCTATCAATACTGCCAATACTATCAGTTACCGCATTTGCTTTTTCAAAAGCAGTTGCCGCTTGATCCGCAGTAACAGCACCAATTTTTTTGCTGCCAGCTATTAACTGAGCTTGTGATGCGTCATATTTATTGGCTTCATCAATTACTCGTTGTGCGTCTGCGCCAGTTACCACTTTACCTGTAGGATCAATTACACGGCGACCAGTGCTGGTTGATTGCACGATAGTTCCATTTAAATATGTTTTTTGCGAACCTACGTTTGGCCCATCAAGCGTGTCTCTATAAGCTCTATATGCGTCTGCGGCTGGCACACCAGCGGCAATAGCATCAGCATATTTCTGGCCTCCTGGCTGTGAGGCTAACCACTGCGCTGTTCTATTTGCCGTGTTTAATTCATCTTGCTTAGTAATGTCAGCCGCCGCTCGTTGCTGTATTCCGCCCAAACGACCGGACACATCCATTGAAGCAAATGCCTCGCGTGTTCGTGGATCACGAAGAAAACCCATCAACCCACCAGAGCCTTGCTGTTGTTGCATTTTCTGCATTTGAATGGCGCTTGGCTGCTGCATATTGCGGCCTGTAGATTGTCCGTCCATTGCTGAAGCTCCTTCAAAGATTTTGGCTTCCAAAGATTTTGTCATTGTCCCGTTGTTGGGAATTGGTTTTGGACCTGCCATATTTGCTTTTCCAAAAACGTGTTGACCTATAGTTTGCCAATCACCACCTCCAGATTGACCCCAAGTTGGATCGGAAATCTGTGGGTTATAGTAGTGGGTGGCACCGCCTGTCGGGTCTTCATAATTACCAGCAAGCAAGGCGTCAGCAACTTCATACGCTCTTGCACTTGGCGTAAAGTCCATATCTTGACCTTGTTCGCCGCCAGCATAACCAGTGGTGCTATTCCACGCAGAGAAATGACCCGGCTGCAAGATAACCTTGCCGAGATCACTGCCGCCAGCAAGACGGTTCATAATTACAGAACCAACAGCCACCATGCCATTATAGCCTTGGTTTCCAGCCTCGGCTTGCAGTGTCTTTGCTAGTAGGTCTCGTTGCGTTAATTCCATTTAATTACCCAAAGCCGGGAAGGCTTCCAATGGTTGCCAGAGAGCCAAACAATCCCGGCGTTCCGGATTGCGTAACGGTAGACCGGGGAAGTCCTCTAAGTGTTTCATAGCCTGTTTGCAGTGCCTGACCGGGGTAGCCAAGGTTTGCCAGTGTTTGATTGCGAGACGCATCCAACATTGCTTGTTGTGCCGCTTGCGCTCTAGCAGCCGCCGCTTGCTGCATTTCAAGCCCACGCATACCCTGACCGAACATCGTTGATCCAAGACCGCGAAGACCACCAGCCGCACCTGATTGCACGTTAGCCGCTTGGAATTGGCCCTGATAATTGGCTTGATTTGCCGCTTGCTCAAATTGAGCCTGTTGTAACGCAAACTGATTAGCTGCTTGCATATTACCAGAACGGGCCGCTTGTTCACGCGCAGCCGCAGCCTCTTGCGCCTGTTGTGCAAATTGACTTGCTTGGAAGTCTTGTCCAGATGCAAGTGTTCGCGCCTGTTGCACGTTGCCAATGTCAAACTGGCCGGATTGAAGTGCTTGAGAAAATGCTTGCTGACGTTGTTGCGCAGATAGCTGTCCAGCCTGACGTAAAGCCTCACCAGCAAGTACACCTTCCTGTACTGCCTGACGAGAGCCACCGAAAGCACCAGCACGTTGAGCCTGTGCTGATAGGTTCTCAGAAGCCAATTGGCGTTGACGTTCAATATCAGCTTGCCCAGCCTCTATCACATTCTGAGTGTAAGGAGACATATATGGGTTTAAGTTTGTTGTTGCTAACTGATTGACATCAATCTGGCCGGGAGCTTGAGCGGATTGCACAGCACCGACACCCTGCATTGTTTGTGCGGGGCCAAGTTGTGCAGCTTGCATATTTGTTGGACTAAAACTTCCCAAGCGTCCGTAAATATCACCCGCTTGGGTTTGAGACTGCTGGGCTTGCCCAAATACGTTTGAACCGATCATCTTCCTGATCCCCCACCTTTGGAAACATATGGCGTCCTGCTAACTGGTCGCGATGACTTTGTTGGCTGTTTTGTCGGTCTATTTGATCCCGTTGCAAGTGCTGCAATTTGATTAAATGTACTGCCCGGATTTACCGTATCTATGCCACCGGGAGCGCGTGACAAAGGTGTATTAATAGAAGTTGTAGACCGGCTATCACCACGATCATTAGTGCTCGGGAACAATCTATTGTGCATTTCTACAGCGTAAGCCGTCGAGTCAGAGTCGCTATTATTATATTGGTTTCCGCCGTTAGAACCTCCACCGGGCATGGTAACAGGCGCATTTGGATCAACATAACCATATGAGCGAGTGCCTCGTTCACCCGTTACGGGGTCCATGTAGAAAGAGCGCAAGAAATCGTATTGACCGGGATATGCTTCGGCGTAAGACGTTTCCATCTGCTCTTGGAATGGCTGACTGGTGTAAACTTCCATGCCGCCGACATTGGTTGTTGGCATAGAAGGTGGTGCAACCGTACCCAAACCAAGTGAGCTTAGAAGATCATTTGTTCCGCTATACATTGCAGCCGGAGCAACCGCTTGATATTGAGGAACATTTACTGGCCCTGCGCTGTATTGCTCCAACATCTGATTAAGCAAAAAGTTTCGAGCCGCTTCGGTTTGCGGATCAAGTTGGCCTGTTTGCGCAGGCTTGCCGAATAAAAAATCAAAGACACCCATTTTATAACTCCGAACGGTTTAAACATTTATACCATATTTCGATCACTTTGACACCCCTCATCCGTGCAGCCTCGTTATCGCAATCGTGGAAGCTGGTGCTGCGGGTGCAAACGCCGTTGCCGCAGTTGCATCGAGAAAGCCGCTGGTGCTGTCAACAGCCCACATGGCTTCCAAGTAATCTCCGGCAGCAAAGTTAAAGATAACAGACCGAGACACAACAAGCGTTGCTCCGTTTTGGTGCAGTGCGTTCTTCATGGTTGAGCCAGCAACGTCCGTGCCGTTGACGCGGGGCCAAAACCAGAAGTTTACAGTTGAGCTGGACGTAGATGAAATTTGCGCCGAAAAGCTAATCATATACTCGCCAGCCTCTTCGAAGACTATGCGAGATGCTGGTGTGCCGTTTGTAATACCTTCGGCAGCGCTTGATGTGTACGTCAAAGCGTAGGCGGTGTTTATAGATGCCGCAGTCTGATCCGCTGTAATGCCGCCAGCATACTGGCCGTCCTCCAACACGATCTGACGCCACTCACCATTTTTGGAAACCACCGGATAGCCATATTCACGATCCCACATCAAGACGCCATCTGCCGCCGCACTATCGTAATCACGCCGATGAGTAAGAAAAGAACGTGTGCTTTGCAGCCACGCACTAAACTTTTCCGCCCATACTTTAAAATCTGGGCCTATGGGAGGTGCGCCGTAAAAGCTCATCTCTTAGCACCCGGCCTTGCGTCAAGGCGCATAATCCCCACGCGCCAGTCCGCAGCCTCCACGCCTTCCACGCGCATCCTGACTTGACGCCCTTGGAAGCGAACAGATGTTGGGTTTGCTGTGTTGAACGGCCCCTTTTCCGTTTCAGTGTCATTGGGGTAATTGCGAACCTTAAATTTTAAATCCACATCGCCCTGTGTTTTTTCGTCAGGAATAACGCTTGTGACTTTCATCAGGCGCTCACCAGTGCCGATTGCTATTGGCCCTGTCTCTGCAAATGGCGTTGCACCATCGTAGTCAAAGCCAACCTCATGCTCGTAAACAACGCCGTCAGACTTGACCATAAACGGACGGCGGAATACTCCGCGATCCACACCCGCAGTGCGGTCAATCTCGCCTGTCGTCCAGATGTTTTCTACATAGTCATAGGCAACGTATTTGTCGCATTCTGACGCATCTTGCGACTGATAGAGCCACCAGACCTCATTCCACTGGCTGTTGACCACCGCCTGAACCTTAGACGCCTGATCGTAATTCAAGTTGCTGAATACATGATCGGCTACTTCGCAAGGTATTTCCTGAACCTGACCGCCAGAATATAAGAAGAAGTTACGACGACCCATCCAGATAACACCAGCATCTACAGAGGCATATGCGCCAGCCGAGATCATGCCGCAAGCCGTACCAACCCTCTGGAAGCCATAAACAAATGGCGGCCCTTGGTATGTCATCGTGTGAGCGTCTTGATCTGTGAGGATTAAAGACTGGCCGCGCGTCCGAACTCCGGCAAGGATTTTTCCGTTAGTTTGCAACTCTAAGTCGCCAGCTTGGTTAGTAGCCGCCGCAGTCCAAGTCGTGTTATCCTCTTGGTCTGACCATTTTACCAGTCTTGCATTGGCAGACGCGCCGAGACAGACAAGAAACCTCTCCTCAGTAACAAAGGTTGCAGAGCAGTCCACGGGTGCGTTAGCAACTACAGTCGCCGTGCCAGCCACTAGATCCCACTCGTAAATCACGCCGTCATCCGATGAACAGGCAATGAGGAACTCGCCAAAGTTATCTAAAGACCAAGTGGTAGCTCTGAGGATAGTGCCCAAGTCTGGGCGCTCAACGCCCCAGCCAAACAAGCCCCAGCCACCGGAACCAAAACCAGTGTTGATTGTTGCGTTAATCCGGCCATCAGTTAGCGCACCCGGCGTAATGTCTGACGTAACGGAGCTTTCCAACATTACTGTTAAAGTGTCATGCGATCCAAACGCAGCATACCGCTCACCATCGTTATCAACCCAAGTGTGAGCCCCTCGCACAATTCCTCCAGCGTCTACTCCAGAGTTGTCAGACTGCGCACGGGGTCGCCATCCGCCCACCGGGCGCAAGCTGTCCTCATGCCAGCGCACCAAGTTTACGTCACGCCAGCGGCCTAGAGACTGATACTCAGTTCCGTTTGCGTACTGGCCCTTGGGAATGTTTAGCGGTACTAGCGGCATTGGGCATCCTTACGGTTTAGTAGGCCAGTCAGCCTCGTCCAAGTAGGGCCAGTTAGCGTGACTTGTGATGTCACGCAGTGCTTGACGGTAAGCTGTCTCTTCGGAGGTCATTGTGCGATCCGCAACCGCCCACCAATCTGTTTCTGTCAGGCGATGATTTCGTTCCAGCCTATTGCTTGCAGCTTTTTCTTCATCAAGTTTTTGCTGGTAGTCAGTTTCTTGCTGTTCTCTTGTTACAGAATTACCGTCAGCGTCAAAGGTGTCTGAGAACATATCCCGCACAACCCAATTTTCTACCCAATCTCCATCTGAGTTTTGAACGGGCGTCCCCACTTCAACACTTTGATACGCTGAAACAACAGGTCTGTCTGACGGCAATATTTTATCCACACCGAGATGTTCTAAAATAGCATCTGTCAATCCCTCACGAGGAAAAGAGGTGTTGGGAAAACATTGCTTCAGACCAGTCGCTGATGCAATAGTTCCCGTTGATCTAACCTTATATCTCATGCTTCACCTATGATATTGGGGCGTTTTGAGGGTAACTATCACCTTGCTGTGTCAGCAAAGCCTTGTAGTTATTGTAGTTCGCTGACCAATTGTATGACGCACGATCAGAGATGGAAAAGCTACTTACATTGCTTGCTGAGTCGCTCTGCCAAGTTCCTGTTGCTGCTGAAGTGTATGCGGTAACATATCCTCTGCCTCCATCGCCTTGTTGTGCAGTTAGGCCGTAACGGTTGTTGAAAATATTTCCGTTTTGGCTATCTACGGTTGTTGTGCTGAAATCTGTTTTCAAGCAAAAAACAAAACCACCGTAAGCATCATAGGTTGAGTTGGCCCATCCAGTTGTGAACACAAACACCCTATCGCCATCAACTAACCCACCACACGGAGTGCAATAGTCATAGCCATTTGTACCCCTTGTTTTGTATGTGCCGACAATCTGCGGAGATGAAGCATTAGACACATTAACACGATTTATGCCATATTGTGGGGAGATGAACCAAAGATACCCGTCACTATCAAACCCAAACATTTTTTGCTGAGAGTCGCTAAAAGTTACTGTATTTGATGGAACGCTAGAGGCGCTCTTGATGCTCATTTTATGAATGTCACCGTTAGAAAGTGTCATACGCATACATTCACCACCATTATTTACTGAATACGCATATGTTTCACTACTATCCATTGCAACTTCGTTATCTTGGTTGGCAAAGTCACTGGATCGGTTATATTGTACTGAACCGTCAGAGTTCAACATCATGTAGTGATCGCTGCTTGTTGTTATTAAAGTTTTCCATTAGTGAGCGGAATAACAAATCGTATTTGGGTAGGCTCTTTAGAACTAGTGCCAAATGATTTTGCCCATTGCTGCGTCCCACTACTATTTAAACGCGCAATATAAGCGAGTTGATATCCACTACCACTTTGGTAGTAATTCATCAAGCGGTAAGAACTAAGTGAATAGTCATAACCTAATCGTTCAACATCAATCATATCTGTATCGTATTCATACATACCATAAACATTGAAACCGCTCCCACCATGTGGAGAATCAACACCTCCGGCACCATTGCTGGACTGTGGCTGATTGTAACGTGCCGCAGGGTCAGTAGAAATGCCACTTGATCCTAATTCATCCGCGCCGACAAACCCCTCATTTAAAAACCTATCTGTTGGTTCTTCTGGAAATCCAGTACTGGTACTCATTGTCATTGTCGAAAATTTATACCCAGCAAACTTTCTACATGAATGAATATAGCCCTTGTTGTTTGGTCTGTAAAAGAAGCAAGACTGAACGGGAATAACACCATCTGGTGACCACCATGTCGTCCAAACATCTTCATAGTCCGCAATATTGCCAGTTGGGCCAGCGTTCCACTTTGTAATATAAGCATATTTTCCAGTGCCAATTTTTTTAACATTATACGGCGCCCACGCAGACGTATAAGTTGCACCTATAAAGAAAGGTAGTTCAGCCACGTCAGTTCCTCCTGAGCTTAAAAGAAGTTTGATAGCGCCCATCATGACATGTCATCTCCTGCTTGGAAGCCATAGTAAGTTGTGCCACCATCTTGTGTGTAGAACACAAACACATCTGTTTCGCCCGAGCCAGTTGTGTTTGGCGCAGACCCTCTATTCCAGACCACAGATGAGGGCCATTGAATGGTTATAAGGGAACTTGGCGTTACCTTCAACACAAACGCTGACACACCGCCAGATGCTATGGGATTGGTGAAGCTGTAAGTTACGTTTGAACTAGGCGCATCCGAAAAAAAGCTGCCTGTCGTTAGGTCAATAACGCCAGATGAAACAGTGCCAACATTGTCTGATATTTGACTTGCAATAGTTATTACATTGTTTGCATCCGCAGTAACGACCTTGCTTGCTTGTGATGTGCCTAGTGTTGTTATGTCCAGCAAGTTTAGGTCAGCAAGATTTCCCGTGAAGCCATCCAACACGTTTAATTCCGCAGTCGTCGCCGTCATACCGTCGAGGACGTTTAACTCTGCGGCTGTGGCGGTGATCCCAAGCGTTATCAGGGTTGTCGCGTCGATTATTGGCCTGACGTTTGCCGCTGCGCCAGTGCCATCGCAGTATATTATGCCTGTTGAACCATTTGCCACCGTGGCATTGGCGCCTGTGCCTTGAGTAAACGTGCAGTCGTATCCGCTGTTATTGTCTACAAGGTAGAACTTAGACGCATCGTTTGGCGTTACCGTGATTGTGCAAGCCTCTGTCGCGCCAGATAGCACCAGAACCTTATACATTCCATCGCTAAGAGCATCGCCAGTTGTGCCATCTGTTGTGCTTAGAGAATGTGCCGCACCCGATCCAGACAGATCAATCGTACCCACACCAGATGCAGCGCGGTCTAGGATGTCAAAGTTACGGTTTGTAATTTGCCCCCATGTATCAGTCTTTTCGCCGTCAGCGATCTTTTCAACCGCGTTGTTTAGTGTCCAAGTGCTTGCCATATCAAATTCCTCTGGTTGCGGGCATATTACTCATTTTATGCCGCCGCGTCTATGGATTGGACGCCATACCATGTTGTACCACCGTCTCTTGTCCAGAAAACGTAAATGTCAGTCTCACCAGAAGCTGGTGCGTCAGGTGCTGTACCACCCGCCCAGTCTACTGAGCTAGGCCATGTGACTGTTGAGCCGTTGCCTGTTAGCTGTAGGATGAAGCCGCTGCTGTATCCGTTGTCTGCGCCACTGAATGTGAATGTGGTGTTGCCTGTCATTGTAAGACTAAATGCACCACCATTATTTACGTTACATGTTGGGCTTGTACCTGATAGTGCATCGTAATCTTCACGCAAGGAACCGTCATGTAGATACAGACCACTAGTGTTTAGCTCCATGTATTCGGAGTTATTAATGTAAAACTCTGTTCGGCTATCTCTGGTGTGCTTAATAGCCCATTGACTGTCACTGTCTAAAAAGCCAATAGCATTAGTGTTATCTGCATAAACATAACCACGAATAGTGCTATTGTGGTCATCTCTGAAGCGTATTCCGTTTGCAGCGCCACCACCCGCTATGTTCCAATAATCATCATCGTCACTGTACCAGTGTTGGCCTGTGGCTGTGTTATACAGACCCTTACCAGACTGATTGTTGCGGAACCAATTATTTACATAAACATCGTTAAACGTGGGAGCCGATCCTGTCGTAACAGATTGGTTCAGATAGCTGCTAAACTGATTACCATCCCATAGGTCAGCATCTAGGCCAGAGCCTGAGCCATCGTTGCCAGCGTGCCAGACTTTGTATTGATTATTGCCCATTGACCAACCGCCAACAGCAAAGTCGTTTGTACTGTTATCCAGACCAAAGTAGGCAGCAAAGTCACCACCTACATGGAACGCCATAAATGCATCGCCTGTGGCGTTTTTTACTTCTATGGAACCTAAGCTACCAGTGGATACTCCTATTGTGTCCCAGTTATTAGTCTCGTTAGCACTAAAAACTATTCTTTGCGTGGCAGTATCACCTGTATTACTACGCAAAAACGCAGAACTATCAATACCATCCAACAAGTTAGCATCAGCCGCTTTTGCAGTTGATCCCAGCTTACCGTCCAGCGCAGTCTGTAAGCCATCTACATTGGAGATAACGTGGTTGTGGCTATCATCTGCGACTGTGACTGACAGTGTGGCATTGCCAAGATTAGTGAATGTAGCAGAACCTGAAGCATCGCCTGAAAGCGTCAACGTAGGGTCAGCAGTTGCTGTTGTGCTGATACTGATATTGCCAGAGCCATCAAAGTTAGCATTACCTGTGACAGCGCCAGTGACAGCAATATTGCGTGCAGTTGCCAGTGTGCTTGCTGTAGTCGCAGCGATACCCAAGGCGTCAATGTCAGCCTTCGTCTGATCGGCAGTAGCACCGCTCTCCACACCGTCTAGCTTTGTGCCATCCGCAGCAACGTCACGCCCGTCCACAGTGCCAGACACAGTGATGTTGCCAGTTACGCCCAAAGATGTATTTGCGGTGAGAACAGTAAACGTACCAGCGACAGCCGTAGTGCCGCCGACAACAGCATTATCAATAGTGCCAGAGTTGATATCAATGCCAGTGACGGGCGTGGTGCCGTCAAGCACATCGTCAATTAAATCCATGCTATCGTTTAAATAGCCACCCCAAACGTCCTCGTCATCCGCGACTGTAGGCTTTTTCAGGTTATATGTTGTTGTATAGGCAACCATGTCTAAATCCTTATGCCGCTCTCATTGGCAGTTCTGTCCAATTAACGCTATCATCCGCCAGAGGTGTCCAGGTGTCAGTTGGGTCTGCAATTAGCTCCCACTTCTCTCGAGCAGTTGCAGCAAACAGTGCCGTTGCCGATACGCTAGAGCCAGAATTTTGCACCCTGTTGCATATCGCTGTGACGGTTGCCGCTACGTCAACATCACTCCCACCCGCCGCAGTAAAGTTTGCAGACGCGCTGAAAGTTACAGCCGCCGCCACATTTGATGCAGCCTCTCGCACACGCTCCGTAATGTCTGCAATCGTAACTGCTGGGCTTACCTGTACGCTAGACTGTGCAACGCGGATTGCGCCACCTGTAACCGTAAGCGATGGGGTGACGGTCGCAGAACCAGCCGCATTGACCGATCCAATCGGCACCATCTCCGCCAGTACATTAATCGGCACGCTTCGCTCGACAACGCGCAGGTAACTAACAGCCGTTACGCTTGCAGCCGTTAGTGCCGCAGCGCCGTTAACTGTAACCTGACCCGCAGCCGTGGTAGTTGCAGACGCAGAAATAGAGGCGGACGCATCAATGTATGAGCCGTCAACCCCGTAAAACCATGTACTGTAATTACCCTGACCGTAGGCCATTA
>FUIF01013653.1_pt1 | contig 12403 bp, 21 predicted proteins | sample 1003461 | NCBI WGS metagenome assembly FUIF01 (sample SAMEA80401918, study PRJEB19352) | marine metagenome | reverse complement strand
GCCGAAACCTTCGTGCAACCAATCCACGGATTAAACGTGTGATCACACCATTCAATTTTCGAGTTCTCAGCCATCACGCACCACCCTTCGCACGTGCGATCTGCTTCCCACGCGGATCCTTGTCCTCGCAGGCCTTACACATCGCCCGGAAACCACCGCCAAGGAAACCTACCTTGCAGTGATCGCAGTAATTAAACTCCTTCACCACATCCTCGGGAAAATCCACCGCCCGATCCGGTACCATCAATAAACCGTACCCGCTCATGATTCACCCCCGTTTCCGTAGATCGTTGCCTCACACGCCTCGATCATCGTCCACGCAATCCCGGTCCACCACCAGCCATGCCAGATCAGGACCACGATGTATGCCAGGCCAACCCCATGAGACAGAGCTGCGGGGATCACTCGCCCCTTCTTCTTGACATTCTTCCGAATGTCACCGTCACTCACCGCAACCCAACACAGAACACCGTACAACCACGTAACGAAGATGAGGACGTTCCTGGCACCTTCCGATGCCTCGACAAGCGCCAGCCACATGCACCACGCAAAGAGTCCATTCATTACCGCCCAGGTAAACAGTCTCCAGAGCTTCATGACGCACCTCCATCAATCGGATCCGACACGCCCAGCATGACGGGCTGCAGCGGATTGCTGAACGTATGCACCGTGAGGACCACACGCCCGCCCTGCTGCAATCGCTCCAACTCCTCGGGACTTGGCTGCCAATGCGAAGTCACCACCCCCTCGTCATCCACATGCGAGGGTAGGGTCAAGTACTCGTCCTGATGCTCCGCGATCTGCACATTCGCTTCTGCAAAATCTACGGGCTTCATAGCGCCACCTGCACAAGAGGTTTGCTGTCGATCGAAAGCCGCTCCAGCCATTCCTGGATCCGGTCCTTTTCGTGCCGCGCATCTTCCAGCGCGTCGTGGCCGCCATTGCTTCCCCGCGCGCCCACCAGCTTGCGCAGGGTGCGATAGTTGTCGCGGTTGTAGTAGAACCACGGGCAGGGAATCTTGTGAGCAGCGAAGTGATGCTCCAGCGGCGTGAGATCCATTTCAGGATCATTCCCCCACACGGATCCATCCCACTTCTTCGGCCCCATCATGACGGTTGCCATAAACGCACGGATCTCATTGAGCACTCCGGCCATGAGGAGGGTTTCTTTGTGCTTGCGCACATAGTACCAATTAGGAAAGCCGCGCTCTTCCATCTGCTTCATCCACCACAGCACGGTGTTGGGATCGGTGTAACCGTTCCCCTCTTCTGGGAACACATTCAGTTCATAGTCGGGGATGGTCGGATCGTGCCGGTTCCACGCCACGGCCGCAACCTGTGTGAGTTCGATCACCCGCCCCTGCGCGGCGGTGGGGTGCGATAGGCTTTCCACATCGAACACCACATCGGTGTACATTGTTGGTTTCTCATTCATGTTCTGTTCTCTCTTTTCGTTGGTTAAAATTTGAATGCGCCGCCTGTTCGACGGCCATGGCGCTTGGCCAGCTGAACCTCCCGCCAATCCCTCCACGCAAAGAACGCGACGGCCACACAAGCAGCCCACACGCGCAGCTCCGCCCGGAGGAATTGGATGGGATTAATTTTCATCAGTTTCCTTACTTCGGAAATTGTTAAGATTGGCATTTCCGAGCATCGGAAGTTTCTTCGGGTGCTCGGTGTTCCACTCGCGGATGAGCTCATCGAGGAGGTCGCCTTTGACGCCGCTAATGCGCTCGATGTCGGCGCGATCGCGTTTGTTGCGAAGCAGGCGCTGGGCGATTTCGACGCCTTTGGGGTCGCGACGTTTGAGGAGATCAAGTGTCATCAGCTTCCTCTTCTTCCTGCTGGTCGTCTGGATGGCCATTGATCAGCACATCGGCCTGATCGAGGGCATCCTGAATACGGTCCTGCATGGCGATCCCGCCGAGACTCATGTCGAGAAACTGGAGACGCTGCTTGTCTTGCCACGGTTCCGTGTCGCGGGCTGCTCCTTCCAATTCTTTGCAGGTATCTTCGAGAATGTTCTCGATATACTGCCAGCCCGGCTGTTGCTTTAAATGCAGCAGGTGCAGGGCTTGCTCGGGGGTCATTTCTTTTTGCTCTTCTTCGTTCATGGTTCTCTCCGGGAAAAGGACCCGGCCCTCTTTGCAGAGGGCACAGGCGGGGTGCGTTTACTGGTTTTCGCAATCGTTGAGTGCGCTTTCCAGTGTGTCGCGGGTACCAATGCATTCGCCGTTTGCATTGATGTGGTACGCGCCTGCCTCACGGCGGACTTCGTACGCGGTTTCACCGATCGTGGCGGACCAGGTGGCGATGGTGGGATCCTCGGGATCCCGCTCCTTGCTCCAGCTCACGGGATTGGATTGTGGTTCGGGCTCAGGCGGCAGCGTGGTAGCTACGCCTGCTTCGGTTTCGCTGGTCTCGCCTTCGGGGCGGTCGTTCGACTCTTCGGCCGGAACGTCGGTTTGGTTCTCTTCGGTCATGGATCTCTCCGTTTAGGTGTTGGGGGTTGCGGACACGCCTGTGCGTCCAATATCCTGGTTCTCCATCTGCCCGGCTTGCTGCTCGACGTTTTCGAAGTGGGCTAAGAGATTGTTGCGGGTGTTTTCATCCAGCCCGAGAATCCGTGCCTGATTGGCTTGCGCCCACTGATCACCAACTTGCTTGCGCACCTGCCAGTTGATCGCGGGATTCCACTCGTGCAGCTGCGGGGCGAACCCGGCCAGTATGCGCGCAATCTCGTCTTGCTCGACCTGTACGTCGTCCGCAGTACCGTCTCCGTTATCGCGGATGGTCAGATCCGCAAGATTTGGATCGAAGAGGCGCATGGCCATGTCGCCCATGACACTCTGATCGACGTTGCCTTGCGCCATGGGGAGAACGGTCTGGTTGAGGGTTTGGAGGAATTCTTTGACGTAGTTGCCATCGAGGTGGCGCACGTCGAAGGAAAGGATGACGCTGAACTCGCCTTCGAGGGTGTCAGCGATGTCGGCCGGATCCAGATCTCCACCCGTAATGCGTTCGAGTTGTTCTTCGCTCATGTTTTGCAGCATGCAGCGGAGGGCGAGCTTGTACACGTCGATGACGTTGCCGAGGAAGTTTTCGATCTCGTCTTGCTGCAGCACTTGCGTGTGCTGCTCGGGTACTTCGGCATGATGTAGACCGCTGGTCCATGCAACAAAGCGTTCGATCTCTTTGCGCAGTTCCATGGCGGTGGTGGGCATCTTGAACTCGTTGAGTAGTCCGACCTCGTTGGGACGCCGCTCCCGGACGACTTTGATCGGCCCGAGGGCGAAGTCGGTCACCGGGCGGTTGTGCGGCGCGCGGATCGGCGGCAGGGTGCTGAGGGTGGCGTTGTCGACCGCCATATCGCCAAGCCGTTTGATGGTGGCTTGTTCCTGCTGGTGCTTCTCGGGCAGGCTGCGTGTATCGAGTAGACTGGCCCCGAGGGTTTCGAGATCGAAATACACATAGGGCATGTAGCCCCAACTGCTGCGCACGAGCCGCGAATCGGTGGCGGCATAATCACAGAAGCAGCTGAACGTTTCGGAGTAGATGCCGACCCGGCCTTCGTCATCGACGGCGCGCCGGAAACTGGTGATGACTTCATAGCGATACTGATCACCACCGTGCGTGCTGCGCTGGATGGAATCGAATTCGAGTTCGTCGTCCATACGCTGCAAGGCGCGTTTGCCGATGTGTCCCAAATCGTCACGTTGGCCTCCGGTGAGTTCCTGCACAAATTTATCGGACCAGTTTTCTTCTGCCGCGCGGGCTGCCAAGCGGCTTTTGGTCAAGTACTCTGCGTGGAACACGACATGTGCTTCCTGCAAATTGCCACAGCCGGGATCGAAGTGAATGTCCTGCCCGACGCGCAAGGCGACGAACCTGGGGGTGCCGGCCGTTTCCACAGGCACGGGGATCCGGGTGGATCCAATGGTCTGGAAATCTTTGAGCATGGCGCGGTGACGTTTTACCCGATAGGCGGGGAAAATATCCGCCAGCGCCGCCAGCGCCTCTTTGCGATCGCGATCCGTATTGGTGAGCAGATCCACGAGTTCCCCGGCTGCTGCCTGCAAAGATTCTTCGTCGGCTTCATCCGCCGCATTGTTGAGCACAAACACCTCGGCGATGTCCTGCACACTGACTTCTTCACTGCGCAAGGTCACAGGCTGGTCCCACTGCACACCCATGACGGCCTTGCCATCCATGAGGATCCAGTTGGCGAGCCGTCGCCACTCGCGGCGAAGGATCCCACCGTAGCGGTTTTTGCACAGCCATTTCAGCGCGTTGGTCAAGCGCCCGGCAAACCCGGCTTTCTCGATGTTGAGCGGCATGATGGCGGGGATGGAGCGGGTCATGGCCAGCATGAGCAGCCCCACCTTGAACCGCACGATGCCGTCGAGTAAATGCACCCGGAGATCGCTGGCACCGTTGAACGGTTTGGCGCGGGCCTTCATGTTCTTTTCCCATTTGCGGCCGTCTGAGGACTGGCCATCCCACTCGTTGAAACGAGCTTTGCGCGCCTCCTCTTCCAGATTCCAGTAGCTGGTATCGGCGGTGAGACATATATCCTTCACGCCGTCCTTCAAGGCTTGGAGCAGTTCCGCGCTAACCTCGTGGTCGCCGGATTCACTTTGTTGTAAAATATCGTGCGTTCTATTCATTGGTTTGTTCCTGTGTCGTATAGGCTTCAATCTCTGCTCTCAAATACCGTGCGTAGGTCATGCCTGCGAAGACATGGCCTTTAATCACGCCCTCGCTCACCAGCTGGTGAAATTTGGTTTTACCAAACGGCAACATGTCGATGGCTTCGCTGGCCGTGATATAGATCGATTTGGGGGTGTCTGCATTTTCACTCATGCGCGTTCTCCTGTGTAAAATGTGAGGGCGGTGTGCCCTCAGTTTCCGGGTTTAGCGGCTGCCCATCAGGACCACCTCCTTTCGGTAAATCACAACCAGCGGATTGTCGCGACGGCTCTGCCGCGACGACATCCTTGGCGATCCGCGCGCTAGCCGCGCGCGGATTGGTGGCGCTCACTTCGTTCGACTCCTCCATGTTATCTAAGTCCGTCACCGTCTCACAGTCGCCACGAAGGACTTTCTTGTGTATCTGGATTGACTCATAGGGTATGCGCCAACTCTTAGGGTCAGCATCAGGACTAAGCGTAATGTTGAACATAGTGCAGCCTTCGCGCTTCAGCATTCGCTTATGTCGCCCCCACCAGAATTTTCTAAGCAGAAAGTTTATCATAACGAGTCCTCCGCACGATCTTCGGCGGCCAACACCGCGTTGTGTGCATCTTGCAAATAGGACTGAATATCAGGATCAGACGCCAAGTGCATTGTAAGCGTCAAATCCCGATCCGGCGTAGATTCATCCATGCCTCTTCGCAAGAGGGCAACATAGAGTTTTCGCTTTGCGTGGAAAACATTCAGGTCTTTGGAGTTCATAAGCCTTCTCCCTTTTTACAACCAGACGACTCGCCGGAACGGTCTTGTTCGACCGTCCCGCCATCCTTGGTGTTGTGTAGAAATGGAACGCCTCTTTCGTAGAGCCGGGCCTTATCGTCTGGTAATGCGATACGCTTGAGTATCCGAGCCTCATAGATGCTCACTGGTTCGAGCGAGACCCACGATCCATCCGAGTGCCAAAAGTACTTCCAGAGCTCCTTGCCGGTCCACCTGACTCGCCACGGGCGGCCCTCGCGCAAATAGACAAAATCCCACGTCTTCACGCCTCACCACCTTTCTCAACTAATTGCCTGCCGGAACGGTCTTGTTCGGCGTTGGCAAGGTACCGACAACGAGCCACAAGCTCTTGCTGCATTAGCTTTCCTTCTTTATCTCCCACAGCGTCGCGGATTTCAGAGATTAGATATAGCAGCCCAACACAATCAGCCTCGCGGAGATAAGCTACATCACTGTCATTGATCCTATCTCGGCACCACGTAACATCGGAAAAATCATCAAGGTCTCCGCCCTCATTCGCGGGGTCGACTTGTAAAAAAATTCGATACGGTAAAGTCATATCAACCCCTCAAGGAAAGCGGTGAAAGCACTCTGATCTCTAAGTTGCTGACCAATGAATGATTCAGGCGAAACAGAATGAAATTTTCCAAGCTTTTCTCTTGTCCAAAGGACGAAACCACACATACACCCTCCTGAGTAATTCCGAGAATCTTCCCTCATCATTTCGTCAGGTGATTTCCCATTCGATTTCGCGTATGCCACGTATCGCGGCTGATACTCTTTGCTTGTTAGCTTTTCCTGTTTAGCCTTCATGACGCACCCATCATCCAGGCCATGATTTTGATAAGGTTCTTGGAGCTGATTACCCTGTATCGATCTCCAAGCCTAACTACTGCGACCCAATCGTGAAACATCACCCCACCCCCTCACTGGAAACAAAGTTTGCCAGCACCAACCCGGTTCCTTTGCAGTTGTAGCAGCGGGGGCCTGCCATTGCCTCCGTCTCCTGTCCGGGACTCTGTTTGCGCAGGGTGTCGAATCGAAGCGATCCGGATCCGGTGCAGGTGGGACAGTTCACATGCACTCTTGTATCATCACACACGGGCATGGTTTACTTCCTTAATCTTGGTGATTTCAGGCAAGGGGGCGAAGGATGTGCGCCACGTGGCTTTGGCATTCTGGATCGCCATGGCTCGGTTGCAGCCCACACCTTCAATGGTATGACCATCACCAAAGGTGACGCTGACCTTCACAAGTTTGTTGTCGTTTTGGTTCATGAAATTATCCATAGTCTTGGGACAGGGCGCTGAGATCCTGATTGCTGGCATCGGTTAAATTGCTGAGGGCGAAGTAGCGTAAATTGTCGATAGGATCTTTGCAGGCTCCTTTGTTGCCGTCGCGCCCGGTCCATGTGCGCAGGGCATAGATGGTGTTGAGACAATCGGCGGAGATAAAGAGCCGCATGCCTGTGAATTTGGCATCGTCACCGGGATCCCAATCGAGCATGTCGTTGACAACCTGCACTCCGCTGTCGATGTCGTCGGCAGGGGTAGGAATGAAGGTCATATTAAGATCTTCTTCGTGAATTTCGAGGGGAGTGGTCTTGCGGTCGTTTTCGATCTTGGGTGCACTGGCCGCCCGGCTGTCCATAAACCGCTCGTAAATGAATTCCTGATCTTCCGCGCTCTGCATCCAGTCGGCGATGCCGACCCCTGTTTCGTTGTATTCTTTCCATCCTTCGAGGCGCGCAATCTCTTGCTTGATCCGGCGATACCCCCACCCGAAGGATTCTTGTCCGGATCCGCGCTGGCCATCGAGTTTCTTGTCGCAGGGTTCGGCCCATGGTCCGGGAACGCCTTGACCTGGTACATCGTAGTTGCCGGGCCATTCGCGATAGAGGAAACAATCATTGCCACACACGCGGAACCATGAAAGGAACGGATTGCGATCGCTGGCGGGATCGTAGAAGAAGTAGTTGGTGCCTTCGCTGGGAATTTTTTCTGGATCAATGATATGATGATCGCTAAATTTGGTAAACCGGGCAGTGGCCATGCGGGTGGCGAATCCATACACACGCCACTTGATCTCTGTGGTGTTCATGGTGGCCGCAGCACGCATGACGTTCTCGGGCTTACCATAGGGACCATCACAGGAGTGAAAGAACAGCACAGCGCGGTTGTGTCGCCACTCGCCATTCCAGAAAATCGGGGTGCAACGCATGACACGTGGCATGGTCTCGAACCCCCGCCCTTCTGGTATGGCGGGCTGCCGGGGCTTGCCTTCCATCCATGCGTCGAAGTTTTCGGGGTGACTGTTGGGACCGAAGGGAACCTCGGGCTCGCTCTTGGGCACGATACTGTACGCCAGTTCAAAATCCTCTTCGGAGTGAAACCCGAGTGCCCGCGCAACATCTGGCGGGCCGCCATCCGTAGGCAGCAGAAAGGCAGTGCTTTCGAGGACAGTTTCCGCCCCTTCGTAGAACCACGCGACGGTGGCGTTAAATCCGTTCTTTGGCGTAAAGGTAGAAACAACTTTGCCACCCGTCGACGCTGCCCGGAACATGAGATCGCGCAACCAGCCCAACGGAATCAATTCGTCCGGCCAAGCCACATCGCAGGCGGGGCCTTGAATAGTGGCGTCCTGCTGCTGTGCGTAGAATTTGAAGATGCATTTGGAGCGGTTGTGCAGAATGAAACTGTTGCCTGTGAACCCGGTCTTGTCTTTGTACGCAACATACGTGCTGGATGTTTTAATCCCCTTCTCTGTTTTCAACTCACCGGGCATGAATTTGTACAGCAGCGGCTGGTGGGAATCGTTGGACATGTCCTCTTTTTCGTGGAATACCCACGCCTTGCGCTCACGATCGGCGAGGAGTAACTGCATGACGCGCTTGGCGGCGTATTCCGTTTTTCCGATTCGGTTGCCTCCCTGAATGAGCAGCACGTCGACAGGGTACTTGAATCCGAGCTTCTCGCGAATCGCCCGGTTTTTGTCGCGCTTTTTTTCCCATGAGGGGGATCCGTGGGCGTACCAATTAAAATCGAGCAGGGCATCGGCCAGCGACCACACACTCGGCTCCCACCCGTGTTCGAGCGGATTGCGATTGCTCTGCTGGATGAGGCGCAGGCGGGTTTGACACATGGCTTCGAATTTCTGACGGCCCATTTTCTGCGCCTCGGCCATGGTAAAGTACCGGAAAACTGGATGTGCGATTACTTTCACTGCACCGTTCGCTAACACGTTTACGTGATCGCAGCAACATAAAATTGTCCGTTTTGTTCTTTTTATTCGTTTTCTCCCGAAAACATTGTATATTTAGCGCATGAGAACGCGAATAATCGCCATGCTACTGCTGCTGACGCCAATGACCTGGGCGGAGGAATATGAATCCCTCGTCTTTTTTTTGCAGGGAGCGAATGCCATTTACCTGAACGGCGACGAGGAGCGGATCCAGCCCAGCAAAATTCATGCAACGGAATTGGTGGTGCGACCGGGTGACGTGATTGTAATCAGTTTTGCCCGCGAACTCTCGTTCATCGCCCGGAATGCGGAGGGCAAGGTGGTAACCTGCTCGAATCGGACTACCACGCAGGGACGCCTTGGCTATGGGCGTGGATCATCTTCTGCATGGCTGGAAAGCAAGCAGCGGAGTTCGATCAGTGGATTGCGGACGGTGAACAGCACGGCGCGGGATCCGATGGTGCAGCACTTCGGCATCAAGGAGGGACGTCGGCTGCTCTACACGCTGAAATCCCCTTCACGGGATCAGGTGACGTTCATCAAACTGATCGTGGACGACAACCTGCTCAGGCCAATGGTTGGCCTGACACTCAACCGCGATCAGTAGAATCTTCGGCGGCTTTTTTTTCGGCGGATTTTTTTTCCCGCTCCTGCTTCCTCCAAGTGCTCCGCAGTTCGTTCGCCTTGGAAATACTCGGTGCGATCGCAATCAGCATGTACCTGCGCTGCTCCCCCGCATGCGCGGCGGCGGCGTTGCGTTTGAGAATATTCCGGATCTGGTCGGCGTGGATGTTGCCATCCGCGTCGATCTCTAACCCATAGTATTCTCCTATATTCAACCGCCTGCCTCCCACGGTGCCACGGTCTCGGGTTCCGGCTCTTCGTCGGTGTATTCCATTTCATCCGGGGCCATGTAATTGCCCTCTTCGAATCCCGGCCGCGACATTTCGAATTTGAAGTAAGGGCAATGGAACCAGAACGGAACCTTTCCAACCTCGCCATTCTGATTCTTAGCCAATTCCACGATCACCGCGCGACGTTTCTTCTCACTCCGGGGATCTGCGGGGTTCTTGGGGTAATCGTAGTCTTTGAATTTGTAAACAAACAGGGCCATGGTGGCTGCCTGCTCCAAGCTCCCGGATCCGCGCAAATCAATCAAACTTGGAGGACGGTTATCCCGCTCCCCGCTCCGGTTGAATTGGGACAGCGCAATGATGGGAATATCCAGCTCCAAGCCCAGCGCCTTCAATCGTTCGCTGACCTCGGACATGCGCGCATTCTCGTCGTTGGCTGCCCGCCCCAAATGGGCAGCAGTGCAGAGTTGAATGTAGTCGATCGACAGTGCCTGAATATCATGCTTGGCTTTCATCAGCCGGGCCCACGTACAAATTTCCCGGACATCGGTCACACCTGGCAGGGTGTACATGGGCCAGTCCAGAATTTCATCCGTGGCACGCTTCACCTGCCGCAAGTGTTCTCGCGATGTGTATCCGCCGTTGAGTTTCGGCATGCTCACCCCGGCGTGGCGACACTGATCACGGGCCAGCAACATGCGGGTACTCATGTCCAGCGCGACGGTGGCAAACGGGACTCCGTTCATGGCGTTGTGTGTTCGAATGCACCCTTCGAGACTGGTCTTACCCGCACTCGGTCGGCCTGCCAGAATTACCAGACCGGGTGGCAGCCCCCCGGTGGTTTTATCGAGTTCGCTGAACCCGGTAGATAAGCCCATTAGTTCTTTTTCTCCGTCGTGGGCGCGCTGCCAGTAGTCCATATTTGTCCGCATGATCTCGGCCGGACTGGTCTGTCCCTTCTTACTTGGAATCAGGTCATAAAACGCCTGCGGCGCGGACATAAGAAATGCTTCGCCGTCCTCGGCTTGGAAGCCGCGATCAATCAATTCCTGTGATGCAGCAATGGCCGAACGAACCAACGCCCGACTGCGAACAACTTCGATGTAATGCACCAGATGTGCCTCGATCACCGCTTTGGCAGAGCACTCCTGCAAATACTCAAGTCCTCCGCATTCCTCCAGCACGCCAAGTCGTCGCAGTTCCGCGGTAACCATCAGCTGATCACAAGCACCCTTCTCTGCCATGACATCAAACGCAACCTTGCATAGGGTCGCATGCGACGGAAAGTAAAAGGAATGTTCATCCACTTGAAATTCAAGTTGGGCGCGTGGGATCCAGGTATCACCGAAATTGAGAAAGGCTCCGAGCACTGCGGCCTCCGCTTCTTCCGAGTGCGGTGGGATCCGACCAAATTCAGGTTGCTCGCTCATGCTCCCAGCTCCCCATCAATCTGATACCGGCCGCCCGACCTCTTCGGCTTGCTGTCAGGCTGCAGATCGTCCTCGTCCCGGTACTGGTTCAGGTAGGTGGATCCATGCGGCACGAACTCCGGCTCGACGCCTTTGTGATGCTGCGCCAATTTCTTCACCAGAACATCGATGTCCTCGAACTCCAACCCGCGCTTCACCCATGCCTCGAACGCCAATCGCTTCCCCTTCTTCACCGGGTAGGCTTTCCACCATCGCTGGAAATTCGGGTAAGCGTCCACCTGCTCGGCCGACAGCTGCTTTTTGGTCCATTTGTCCCGATCCTTCGGGCCAGAAGTCCGCCCCCCCGGCACGGGGGGTTTGGGGGGTTCTTCCTTCTTCCTTCTTCCTTCTTCCTTCTTCCTTCTGTCCGTGACATCGGGCGTGACATCGCCGTGACCATCCGCAGGATTCTCCGCATCTTTCGCCGCTTTATCACGTTTCCTCTTGTTTCGTTGCCTTTCCGCCGCATCATTCCGTTCTTTGCATAGGCGTGACATTCGGCGTGACACAAGCGTGACAGTTCCGTGACCATCCCGTGACACGTCACAAATATTGAAGATTTCAAACTCCTCAATCGATGCAATCACATCGGATTCCGGGGTGCCTGTAATTCTTGCCAGCATGGGGACCGGGCCGGAGAGGGAGCCCTGATCGTCGTCCTTTTTCCACATGAAGCATAGGACATCGATCCAGAAGCCTTTCGCCACCGGACTGAGCACCCGTGTATCCTGAATCCATGCGGCCGTATCAAATTTGAACCATGGTAAACTCATTTTCGTTTACCTCGCGCAAGCTCCGCCTCCAAGCGGCGCACCTGGTTCGGTCCAAACCCGGCCGCAATCGTGTAGGATCCATCAGCATGGCGCTGCACGCGCACAGGTTTTCCCGCCAGCCACACGCCCTTGTCCTTCACCCGGATCCGGACCTCTGGCCCATTTTTCAGTTTCACAGCCATTAACCGGGAATTACGCCAGCTCGAGCACTGCACGATCCCGATCATTTCAACGGCAGCCATTTTTAATTCCGCCAGCGCCGTCCGCAGATCCTCCTCCGGGAGATCTATTCCGGCCTCCTTCAGCAGCGCAATCGTTTCATCCAGTGAGTGCCGGATCGCTCGGCCGGGGCCACCGGTTAGGTTCAGCGCCTCGCGCGCTTTTTTCAATCTGGGCCTTGGTACCGATGACCATTCCGAGATCTCGGCCTCCGTGTAGGTGGGTTCAGGTGGTGGGGTTGTCATGGTTCTCTCCTTGTACTGATGGCTAAATTCTCGGTCTGTGAATGCGATTACTGATATTGATGGCACGGCGGCCCACACGCCCCCCCGCCTCCATGCTCGAACGCACCACACCACCGGCCGCGACCGTGAGC
>FUIF01024807.1_pt1 | contig 12408 bp, 20 predicted proteins | sample 1003461 | NCBI WGS metagenome assembly FUIF01 (sample SAMEA80401918, study PRJEB19352) | marine metagenome | reverse complement strand
TTCTTCTGCTTTAATAGCCGCACCGAAGTTCCCTGCTTCCCATGCTTCATCTCTGAGTCGTTGCATATCCCGAACAGATTTGGTTACAGAAACCCCGTACTTGCTTTCGAGTTCCTGTCTCATTTCTTCCATTCGCTCTTTAACAACTGGATTGTTAAGAAGCTGAACGGCTCTCACATTCGGCGACTTATACCCTGCCGCACGAGCCGCACCCGTCTGGGTCATATCTTTGTGAATATAATTATCTAAAAACTTTTGCTGTTGCGGTTGCAACCTACGTCCACCCTTTTCAATCTGATCTCCGACCTTTGGCATTTACAAACCTTTTTAACTTACAGCACCCCTTAAATATAACCCAACAATAAAAAAAGAACAAGCCCATAATAAACCAATAGTTCCCACACTAAAACAACTTTCCTAAGATCACAAATCACATCGGGGGGTTTTGTTATATAACCCCCCCTATAAGGGGGGTGACGCAGTTGACGTAAAATAACCCATTGATTTTAAACAATATTCTGCGTCAAAACGCAAAACTGACGTAGTTGACGTAAACTACCTAAGTAATTGAAAACAAACACAATTCTACATCAACATCAACTGCGTCAGGTTTTGACGTAAAAAAAGTTGACGTAGAAAATCGTTTAAAATCAATGCATAACTTTTCTTATGTTTTTGCTTGACCACGGCGCATATAGTGGGTATATATGGGATATTCTAGCAAACGGAGTATATAAAATGCAGACGATTACAACAAAATATTTAAGCGCAACTCATTTAAGAGACGCAAGAATGAAAGCAACTCATACGGGCGGTTATACATCTGTAACCGAAAGTTATGATTATGCATTAAATAACGAAGATAATCATATAGTTGTTGCTCATATGTTAGCACAAAAACTTGGATGGGATGCAACTTACGTTGGCGGGCATACAAAAGAAGGCATGGTATTTGTCGACGCAAAGCCTGTTTATTCATTTACTACAGTAAAAAGCAAAGCGCCTGATAGTGAAAGAGAGGTTGCATAATGTTAAAAGATAGACGCAAGCAATGGCAGAAAGATTGCATTAATTTTTCTTGGTCGCGTTGCGGTACTGTTGCGACTGAGCGCGGTTATAGCACCCCAACACGTTTGAAGCGTGTCAATGCGATGTTAAAGTCTAACAATCATCAGGCTTCAATCATCTGGGAAAATTTAGAGTTAATTGAAAGACATAAGGAGGCCGCATAATGTTTTATATGGCATACGGAATGAACACCAACCGCGAATCTATGGCGGTTCGGTGTCCACAAGCGAAACCAATGGGCGCGTTTTACTTGCCAGATCACCGGCTAGTATTTCGCGGCGTTGCTGACTTTGTTCCAGACGTTGAAAGCGTTCTACCTGTTGTACTGTGGGAAATTACACCCGATTGCTTGCGTTCTCTGGACGCGCTTGAAGGCTATCCGCATTTTTACAACAGACGCAAATTAAACGGCGCATGGATTATTTACGAAATGGTTGATCAATCGCGCACCAGTTTACCTAGTGAGCATTATTATCGTATGATTGAGGAAGGTTACAAAGATTTTGGCCTTGACGATTGGCATTTACGACACGCTAAAGCAGACGCAAAGGAGCAAGCCGCATGAGTAATGATGTATATGAAAAGCATTTTGGCCAGTTAAAAGGGGCGAAAATCATTGATTTTGAGATGGTTCCTTGTGAATACGATAAATACAACACATGGCCTACGTTCACTATGAAAAAGGGCAATGAGACATTTAAATTTGTGTTGTCAAAAGACGAGGAGGGCAACGGCGGTGGCTTTGCTTTTATTGAGGTGGCGGCATGAGATTTATTCAACAAACAAATATAAACGGGGGCATTATGTTGCTACCCGTTGCGCAAGTTTCAATCACTGAGGTTGAATTAAAGTGGTTAATCGAGGGCTTAGATGCCCTCGTTTTGCCTGATAGATCAAAACGTATTAAGCGTAGTTTGAAGCGCGCACTTACTGAAATTGAAAAGGAAAATACAAAATGACTAAAGCAAATAAAAATAATAAACCTTGGACTGCCGCAGATGATGCGGAGTTAGTGTTGATGCGTGAGGCTAAGACACCAACGAAAGAAATTGCGAGAGCATTAAACCGAACGCCTTCGGCGGTTATGAATAGAATTCGAAACAAGCAGATTCCTTACGGCAAAGAGCTGACATTTCGCGAAGTTGTGGATACAGCATTTGCCAAGGGGGAAATTGAATTCGGTGAGCCAGACGAAAAGGGAAGCTTTGAACAACTAACAGATTTGCTAGGCCAGATGGAGGAAGATATTAAACCTAGCAAATGGTTTCCAAAGTTACGAAAGTTCTTAAAGAAATTATTCGGGTTAAAATAACAAAAAATCAGGCGGACCTCCCGCCTTTTTTTATATACATAAGCCGAACAAATCATCGGGTTATAAAACCTACTGCTGTGTTATGAGCGCCAGTTGTTACAGGCAATGTGATGATTGGAACACCTTGCCCCTACTGCTGTGTTATTGACACCCGTAGTTTTTACTACTATCCTAAAATTATTGTAATCAATTTACCCTTACCTGTATTGATTACACTGCTCTTACTGACCCCGACTGGCTATGTTTCGCACTGCAAAGTCGGGGTTTTTTATCCCGAACATAAATTTTCTTATATATGCCCTTGACCCCGAACATAAGAAATGTTATGTATTAGGTCTAGCAAAGAAAGGTAATAAGATGACACAATCATTTCAATGGCTTATCACTTCATCAGGTCACTTCATGCACGGCACGGAAAAGAAGTTTTACAACAACTTAGCCCATGCTGAGGAGTTGCCCGAAAACTTTGAAGATGCCTGCCACATGGCGTATGATCATTGCAAGGACTGCACGTCTATTCGTGTTTTACGTCTTGATCGCGATACAGGCACTTTTGAAGATCAAACGGCTAAAGCTGTATATTTTATCGCGCAAAGCGTTTTAGACCTTAGAGATGAGGAGAACGGCGTTCCCGAATGGGCGCAGGAGCAATTCGATGCCTTGGAACCAGTATTAGAGGGAGATTACTAATGAGTAATGCGCAAGTAGAAAATTTAGAGGAGTTTTTAACTTGGTTAAAGACTTGCCCAAATCATTACACAATTAGCTCGATGCAGGGCGGTTTTGTTCATGCAAAATTTTTAATTTCAGTTGAAAAGAAAAGGGAAGAGCAATGAAAAAAGACATAGAGATTGAGCGTATGCTTAATGAAGTTTTTGCAAAAGTATTTGGGAAGGACTGGTAATGGCAAAATGGAATTTAAAAGGGGAGCGCATGGACATTAAAGATGTCCTTGTGCGTCTTAACGATATTATTCACGCGAAAGACCCGAAGGCTGAGGCTGTAAGGTTTAAGCGTGATTTAATCGTTAAATCAAGCGAGGACAAGTAACATGGAAAGACCAACTTTCAGATACATTCTTGACCGCTTAAATGGTATTAAAACGCAATCTGACCTAGAGGCATTGAAGTCCGATGTTGAGGGTTACTTGCCTTTAGATAAGTTCGAAGAGGATTTTGATGTCAACGCCGCAGTAGATAATTTGAAGCGTGACTATGTTAATAGGGCTTTAAATAAAGTTCCGACATTGCACGAAGCCGCAGACTTGCTCGGCTTAAAGAGCTATCAGGTTTTAGTAAATTGGATCAAACGACTGGATATTAAACATGACTAACAGAGCAGAAATTCTTGAAACAGCAAAACAATATGTGACCAAAGACAGAGCGTCTGATCATGGCGACATGGAAGATAACTTTGAAATGATCGCAGATTTGTGGTCGGTTTATTTAGACATTAGAATTAAACCGCATGAAGTTGGAGTTATGATGACGTTATTGAAGGTAGCGCGGATTAGGTCAAATCCCGAACACCCCGACAACTGGGTCGATGGCGCAGGTTACATGGCTTGTGGTGGCGAGATTGCAGGAAAGAGGAAGCGGACTACAATCCCGAAAATTGATGCCAACGGCAAGTTCGAAAAACATGGGGAAGAATTATGACCTTTTACACAATGCTTGTGCTTACATATGTAATAGAAGGCACGGAAGTTCAAAAGAAAACTTTGTATAGAAACGCATATGAGTGTGGAAATGCACTGCCAGAAGCGTACAAACCATATGAGGATATGGATAGTATGGGTCAATGTATTGAGACAGACAGGGTATCGTCTAGCACTTTTATGCCAAAACTAAGACCTAGTAATTTAGGAAAATAGTCGCGCAAGGCGGTGATGAATTCGTGTAAATGTTAGCGCATTTGGTAGCGAATTTATCTAAGTTCTGATCTGATATTAACTTTGCCCGTTTAAATCTGATTAAATTTAACCGCCTTGCCGTGCTTTTATAAACAACACAAATTCACAGTCAATCAATTATTGATCGAAAACTAAATAAATGGTATAACCCGAACAAGTTCACTCGGAGATTATACATGGTAGCCTCACCTTACGCAAAATCAATTAGACCGATGCAGATGGGACAACCTAGTTTGTCCTCTGGAATTATGGGTACTCCTTCTCTTATGCGTCAGATGTCTCCATCTCAACCGGGAAACGCAAACGTAATAAAGTCAGAAGATATAAGAAGTCAATATGATAGGTTAAAAAGGAAGCGGCAGACAGAAGAGCCGGAGGCTTTATGGGGCAAGTTGTTTTGCCAACCGAAGGTCAAACCTTTGAAGAATATGAAAAAGGTAGAGATAAATTTGGTGGCCTTTTACCTAGTGGTGGAAATCTTAGACCTAATTTCTTCGGTCAACCTAGTTTTCCTTCTTCTGATCCAGTAAGGCGCGAATATGATAGGCTAAAGAAAGAAGCGGCAGATCAAAGAGCAAACGGATTTATGGGTCGTGTTGTTTTGCCAACTGAAGGTCAAACCTTTGAGGATTTTAGAGATGAGCGTAAAAATTCTATAGCTTCATTTTCTAATCGACCACCTCTTAAAACTAATCAACCTCAACCTAATTTAAGCCCAATGAGGCCACCACACAGTGGTTCGCATCTTCCGAACAATCCAATGAACCCTAATTATACTGGACCCAAGTTTGATCAATCTGCTTTTGATGAGTTTATGGGCGGATTAACTCAAGCTCAAAAAAATCTAGTAGGAAGTTATGGTGCAAATCAAACGTACCAAGCGACTCAGCAGTATCGTAACCCGAACATGGGTATGGGTATTGGTGGTCAAAGACCTACAGGCATGGGAATGTTTGGTGGATTTCCTCAAAGACCTCCGCAAAGACCTCAAGGTATTATGGGTGGATTCGGAATGTTCAGGCCCCAGCAGCCAATGAATTATTCGGGTTATGGTGGGATGCAGCGGCCCATGAATTATTCAGGATATGGAGGTATGCAGCGCCCGCAGCCAATGATGAATTATTCGGGTTATGGTATGCAGCGCCCGCAGCAGAATTATGGAATGCAGCAGCCAATGAATTATTCGGGTTATGGGCAGCAGCCAATGCAATCACCTTACCAGCAATACGGAATGCAAGGTGGCGGATACCAGCAAAGTCCTTATCAACAGCCTTATCCCCAGCCGCAACAATACGGCGGGTACGGAATGAGTCAAGGATATGGTGGTCAGAGTAGTTTTGCCCCGATGTCAAACCCGTACCAGCCGCAGCAGTATGGTAACTCGAACAATTTCTCAGGTTATGGAATGCAGCAAGGCCCGTTTGGCGCAGCGCGTTAATTTTCTCTAGGCAGCTCGTATTTATCTTTAATCTTTACGATTGCTTTCTCAGAAGTATGTATAACTGCTGATATTTCTTTAATCCCGAAGCCCCGAAGCAACAACATATTGATTGTAGTTGCTTGCTTTGTAAGGGCTTTCGGCTCTTTTTCACTGCTTTCATCTTTAACGATGTGAAACGATGCTCTTCTTTTTTTATAGTTAGGCGATATTGAATCAAGCTTTGGGTTAGCTTTGCGATCTTTCTTCATTTGAATTTCCCAAAACTGCTTATATACATCTTGATACTTATCAATAACTTTTTGTGGAATTTTATCCATTAGTCCCACCTAGCATCGCCTTTAAGAACAACGGCATCGCCTACAATTCCCGTTCCATAAGTCTCAGATGCTTCTTTATTATAATCTAGTCCTTTCAATAACCCTTCTTCATTGACGAGAATTTGAATATCTCCATGAACAGGTGAACGAACCATCTCAACATACCCATCTACAAGAGACTGTGCCTCTTCCAATGTGGGTTTCTTATCTTCAAAAATGTGAATCATTTTATTTCTCCTTAAAGATGGGATTATTGCCATAATTTCCCACGATTGTCAAATGTTATCTCGACCCGTTTGACGCTCATACTCACCTCTAGCGAGTGATCCATCCATAACGCCAAGCCACTTCTCATCACCACCTGTTGATAGAGAATACTTTCGTATCATTCCCATCTCAAGCGCATCAGTAACAGCTTTCTTGATAGTTGTTTGACCGCCTGCATTTTTCAAATAAACTACACAAGGCTCAATCAATTGAGATTCCTTGATAGAATGATATATACCAGTATTTGTTCCACCATGTGTTACTGCACGACCATCAGCTTCACGCATCTGAATAAACTCAACAATATATTTAATTCTATCCCGAACAGATTGTGACATCGTTATAGACCTTATATCTTGTGACCTATCTTCAAGTAATCCAGTGTTAGGATTACGGATAAAATGCCTAATATCTCTATTTGCAGGACCATTTGACTTAACGACAGCTCCATCAAACACACCATTACGCGTATATTCTACATTAAGATCACGACAGCGTTGTTTTCCTGTACCTTCATCAACAGACCAGACCGCAAATGCAGACCGAACGCCATCAACGATAGCAGAAGTACCCCGAATAAGACTACGCGCTTGTTCTGGTGTTGTAACTGGATCGTTGTCTTTGATCTTTGCCATATGGTGATTAACCATAACAGTAGCACCAGTTTCAGTAGCCATCTGTGCAAGTAAACTCATGAATGCAGCTCCTGCCGCCGGATCAGAGTTTACATCTGCGTGAACAAACGAGGCCATAGGGTCAATTACGATTAGCTTTAATGTTTCCATCTCTAGCATCTGATCATAAATCCGCGAGAACTCTTCGCCCATCAAATATGTATTGTCGAACTTCTGCATGATAGGAAACACACCACCAAGGTTTGGCAATGGAAGCACACGCAACTTATGGCTGTAAACTTCTCTATGCCTTTGAGGGTCAAGGCGCGAAATACGTCTGTGCATTTCGTCTTTGTCATCTTCTGCTGTGATTAATATGACATCGCCATGTTCTGCTACGAGGCCACCAAAAGCAGACTGCATAGATGTACCTGATGCAACCTTCATAGCCAAATCAAGTGTCATCATACCTTTACCACTGTCTCCTGCCGCCGCAAATACACACGGAACTCCAAGAGGTATAGTATCACCTATTAAAAACTTTTGCTCAGGCACTGACCCGACAAAGTATTGGTCAACTAACAGGCTTTCATCAAGTAAGTTAATCGGTTTCTTTACGCTTCTTTCGCTCTTCTTTAAAAGCTTTTCGATGTTAAAGTTTTCTTCCACGGCATCAGCCGCGTCCCACTTCTCAGATTTAGTAGATGGTATTTTAATAACCAAAGTAGATTTTACGCCTGCTTCTTTAGCTTGAGCTTCAACAATAGAAGCAAGCTTCTTGCCTGCCGCGTCATTATCAGGCCACAATATCAGCTCTTTACCTTTAAGCGGCGAGAAATCAAACTTATATGCTGTGTTTTCTGACAACATACCAGCACCGCCAATTGTGCAAGTTGCTACATACCCAAGAGATGTTAAGGCATCAGCGCATTTTTCGCCTTCAACCCAAATAATCTTGTCTGAATCCAAAATGTTCGGGATATTGTATAGAGGTCTAGGCTCTGGAATACCTTGGCGACCTTCCATATACTGACGAAACTGCTTTTTAGGCTTACCAGATGCGTCAAGTATCAGTTCTCCTGCAGCATCTTTCTCAAAATATTTACGAACAGACACAATAACGACACCATTTTCGTCGGTATAGTTGTATTCATCTTCAAAATCTGTGCTTGAGTTAATGCTCATGCTCTTTTGTTGCTGTGGAAAACCCTGCTGGGCAGTTGTAACTGCAAAGTTTGACGGATTGTTCGGCTTAACAATGTTTTCTGGTGGTGCAACATAGTCTGGGCTTATGTATTCTTTAAAGTATTCAACGCATTCAGCTAGTGAATAGCCCCGACCTTCTTTAAATATCTTACATATACCACCGACACCTTCACCTGATTCGAAATCTTTCCCGTTCAAGAACCAAGGACTTTGCATATCTATGTTAATAACCATAGACTTTCCTGCCTCACCACGAAGCGATCCAATATAAAACTCTTTGCCTCTTTGAACGCCTTCTGGGTATGTATCTATTAATGTTTGTAGCTGTACGCTACGAGGCACTTCTCTCGAAATACGCTCGGCTACATCTTTAGGTGACTTACCAACGCTCAATATATTCATTGATCTGCCTCCCAACAAGTCTGCCTAAACTCACAAAACTTACAAAGAAAGAAATCTTTGGTGTGAGCAATACGAGGTAGAATGTCACCTGCTTTCGCCGCAGTCAAGATATTCACTGCTTTGTCGCTTGCCTCTTGAGCCAACTTCTTATTGTAAGGTACAAGCTCGTAGTATATTTCAGACGTGTTTTTATTGATAACAGTAAACAAAGCAGGATGCTCATAAAGCTCCATATAAGTCTGGTATAGTGCAAGTTGAGTAGCATACACTGGATTTGCCTTAGCTACACCATGACGAACAAACGCCTTAAATTTATTATCATTTGCTGACTTACATTCCCAAAGAGCAGGGTAGCCCATTTCAACAGGGCCATCACAAATTACGCCATCTATATGACCGCGAATCTCTCCATCCGCTATAGAAAACCCAAACTGCTTTCCATCTTTGTGTTCTGTACGCAAATCAAATCCTGCATCTCGCAACCATTTTGACGCGTAATCTTCTATCTCATGACCGAACTGAAAGATACGCAAAGTTCTTGCGCTAAATGCTTTGTCCGCATCAATCGTGTAGTTTAAATAACGATATTGTATTTTACGCTGACATTCATCACCAATGCTTGACGCACCGATATACTTGCGTCTCTCCCTTTTTTCTTCATTCGCAACAATCGCATCATCTACGACCTTAGTAATACTATCTGCTACAGGATTTTCATTAGAATGGGATTGAAGTAGAAGGCCAAGTGCCTGTTGACTTATAGTAGATTTCTTCGAGTTTCCCAATGTTTATCTCCTTAGTTAGCGGTGTTGATTCCTGTATTGCAAATATTAGTGTTTGTACTTCTTCTTCTGTGAGGTCACAAAACCTCTTATCCCAACCATACTTACCTAATACGAACGCCAACTCTTTCATTGGCGGTAGTGCTGTTGGTGCATTACTTGCTGCTGTCAATGTACTGTCTCCTCATTTAAGTCGAACAAATCTATGACATCATCAATGTCATCAGGATTTATTTCGCTGTTTCTAAACCCAATGTTTATAACTTCTTCACCTTTAACTCTGATACTTGCGGTACCAAACAGGACAATACTCTTGGCCTCTTCAATGTGATCGTTGATTTTTTCATTCGCAGAAGCTTTTATTTCTTCAATATTGCTTGAGTCTTTAACCCAACAAATCATTTCGTATTCACAAGTTTCAACTTTATCGTCTTCTTTTTCAGCAAGCATAAGATACATTTCAAATCTCGGCATCTATTCAGTCCCTGTTAATTTTTTAACTTGTTCTGAAATTATCTTATCAATCTTTTGCTTATTCCAATAGTACCCTAAGCAACATCCTGCCTTATACTTAGTCCAAGAGAAATCAATCGCACTGATTTGTACGCCATTTCTGCGTAAATGCTCTTTCTGTTTGTCAGTAGCTGCTTGGTTTAACCAACGCTTAGTTTTGTTAGCCGCGTTGCTGTCTTCTATCTCACGAAGAAAGTCATCGCCTGCCGCCATCGCTTGTACCTTCTCACCGATAGAAACCACTCTAGGACGCCCATTCTGCGCCTTCACGATAGCTATCCAGTATTCTCCGATATTACCCACCAAAGTAAACCCACTGAAGCCCATAGCCATCATAGCGTTTCCGTTACCAAATGGATCAATCCACATAAACGGAGACAACTTCATCAGGTCATACTCAGTCATAACAAAGCTATCTAATGCTTCTTTAACTTTTTTCTTGGAACTCATGCTCACAGATAGGACATATGCGCGTATTTGCAGATACTTCACTTCCGCAATCAGGGCATATCTTTGTAGGTGCTTCACCACCTTCAGACTTATGCGCGCCATCTAAGTTAGCTGTTTCGTCCAAACCACCATGTGTAATGATAGATGTTCCAAAATCCATAACAATACAGTCTGTTTTAACAGTATTTGGATATAGTTCTGGATCAAGTATTCTTAGACCCCTACCTATCATTTGAACCATTGTGCCTTTTTGTGAGCATGGCCTAGTTAAGATAACGCAAGATACTGGTGGGGCATCAAACCCTTCTGTCAGCACGGCAACGTTTACGATTACTTGTAAGTCGCCAAACTCTAAATCATGTAGCATCTGTGCGCGTTCGTCTTTGTCTGTCTCTCCAGTAACAAAGTTTGCTTTAACACCAGAGTTTATAAAAGAATCGCAAACGTGTTCGGCATGTGAGACTGTGGAGCAAAACACAACAGTTTTTCTTCCAGATGCTTTTTCTGTCCACTCAGATACAATTCTATCATTAATGACCTGTCGATCCATGATAGCCGCAACTTCTTCCATATCGTATTCTTTGCCGCGCTTAGTGACGTTATCAAGTTGTTCACCAACGCCAAGATCAATCACGAATGATTTAGGGCGAACTAAAAATCCCTCACGAATTAAAGTTGCTAATTCAATCTGATGTGCGCAATTATTGAACACAGATCGCAAACCTTTGCCATCGCCCCTGTTAGGTGTTGCTGTAAAGCCCACAATCTCTGCGCTGTCATTATCTTCAAGAACAGCGTTAATAACTTTCATGTAAGTTGGTGCGGCTGCATGGTGTCCTTCATCAACCACAACCATATCAAACATTGGGCGATCTCTAAGGTTTCTGTCCCTAGACATTGTTTGAACCATTGAGAACACGGCTTCGCCATCCCAATGTTTAACTGTGCCATTAACAATGCTTGTTGTAATATACGGATTGACCTTCTCAAATTTCGCTTTGTTTTGCGAAACGAGTTCGTCACGATGCTGTATTACTAAAACTCTTCTGCCTTTTTCATGCCTCTTACCAACCAAAGCAGAAAGCATAATTGTTTTGCCTGCTCCAGTAGGAGCGACGATTAAGGTATTTCCGTGTTTGTCTAATGCGTTACACGCGTCAGAAACGGCTACCTCTTGGTAAGGACGTAATATCATAATAAACCTATTTGCTAGAATAGTTGGGGGGATTGTGGCGCACGGCCCCCCTGTCCGTGTTCTAGCGGGTGCAGATAGACCCTGCCACTAGATTAACTTTGCGCCCAAGAAGGAACTGCACCAGTTGGTTGCGGACTTGCCGCTTGTGGTGCTGTGTTGGCAACAGGCGCTGAACCCTGCTGTGCCACTCCTTGAGTAAAGAACTCTCTATTATCGGGTGTTAGTGCCGCCATAAGCTGATTGCTATCGGCGTAACCATTAGTACCCTTCTTGATACCAATTTTTGCACAAATCTCCAATGTATTCAAGTCTGCCATACCTGTAATGTTTCGGTTTTGCTGTGCTTGTGGTGTCATGTCAGATGGTAAGATACCTCTAGCACTCTCAACAATACTCTTCAATGTTCGCAAACCGATTTCTTTTGCTAATGGCATACCGCTTTGACCTAGCTTATCGCCATCAACGAATACGCTGTGCCAAAACTTTCTGCGGTCATACTCACCACCAATAATAGTGAACTCAAGGTTCATCCATTTCGCAGATGTACTTGCAGACTTCTTAAACCAAGCACCTTGTCCAAACTCAGGGATTTCCATATCTCCCGGCTGTACTAATACGATTGCTCGAACCACTGCTCCCTTTGGGATTAATGTGAATTCTTGGTTTTGTGGGTTGTCGTCCTGTGGAACGTTATTTAAATTAAGCATTACGCTTCTCCTTCGCTAGTGTTTTGTGTTGTTGGATCGACAAAGATTAATTCTTTGTCAGTTTTGTGACCACCGCTACTCATTTTATCCATGAGTTTTCCTAGGTGTGGCTCTTCAATTACATCAAGCCTACCAGAGCGATCCTTCGCAGGATAGCCCCATTCATTTAAAGGCTGACATACAAATGCACGATACTGTCCATGATCACCTGTCAAGATAGAC
>FUIF01015764.1_pt1 | contig 12410 bp, 20 predicted proteins | sample 1003461 | NCBI WGS metagenome assembly FUIF01 (sample SAMEA80401918, study PRJEB19352) | marine metagenome | reverse complement strand
GAAAACAAATACGCAAAAAAGAGCTTTTTAGCTTATACGATCTCTCGTGGAACAATGGCGTAGACAGATGTGTTGAAGCCATCCAAAAACTCAAGGAGAAGCCCCAATGAACATCCTCTGGCCCTCTGCCCAAGCAATCCGATCCGCCCAGGTCTGGGACTCGGCCCGTTGGCCCAACTTCACTCCAGAAGAAGTCGCCTCGAAGGGCAACGGAGAAGTCCTGCTTGTCGAGGATTTCATCGACCGACTTCAGGGCTTACGGGGTCTTGCCGCTAGTGAACTTCAAGACCCACGCTTTCGCATTCGCTCTTGGTATCGAGACCCCGAGCACAACAACAAGGTCTCTAAATCTGGCTTCGACGGGCCTCACACCAAGGGCGTTGCAGTGGACATCGGCTGCCATGGCTTTCTTGCCTACTGGATACTCTCTAACGCAGCCAAATTCGGCTTTACCGGCATCGGTGTTAAGCAGAAAGGGCCGAAGGCTTCCCGCTTCATCCATCTCGATACCCTGGGAGAAGCCTACAAAGCCCCCCGTCCTACCGTATGGAGCTACTGATGGACGAGGAAGCAACAGCGGGCTGTGGTGTGGTACTCCTAATAGTCATAGGCATAATGTGGGCCATAATAATCTACTACGGGTTCATCTATGACAGTTCCACGAAGATCGACGAGAAGCCCGACGGCATCTACCGCTGCAAAATCGGTTACAACGACTTCCGCGAGTTCCGCTATGCAGAAGCCGGAACAGTCGATCACCTTCTCGGCCATGAAATCAACATCAAACGCGACTGCTTTGTTGCAAAATACGAGGAAATCACTGAATGAAACTACCAGAAACCCCGCGAGAAAGCCTGCGAAAGGCTTTCGCATATTCCTGCACCATCATCGCCGCAGTCTTAATCATCGGCACATTCCTGTGGGCATTTTTCCAATGAGAGGAGAGCCGCGTGTCCAAGTGGAAAATAACAATCGAGGTTGAAGGCGAAGAGCCAAGCAACCTTGACGACGAAGTTTGTGCCATCACACAAGCTATGGGAAAAACTCAGCTCATGCTTACATCCCAATTCGATAATGTCGAAATCACCTCAATCGAGAAGGAAGACTAATCCATGATCTCATTCACCCCCGAACAGCTCGATTTCTTCGAATCTGTCAAAGAAACCAACGACAATATTGCACTCGTCGCAGTCGCCGGGAGCGGCAAGACAACAACCCTTGCCGAAGCCATGCAGCGCCTTTACCCTTCCTTGGGCCTCGCTGTTGCCTTCAACAAGAAGAACGCAGAAGATCTCCGCAAACGCATGCCGCAAGCCATCCAGTGCAAGACCTTCAACGGCCTTGGTCACGGCGCCTGGATGAAACACCTCAGCTATAAAGACATCACCCTTGATGACGCCAAGTCGCGGCGACTTGTATCAGAAGTCTGTCGGACTTTCGGCTTCAAAAAGCAGTGGTCAGATGTCAAAGCTATCTTCGACATGGCACGCTCGAACGGCTTCGTTCCAGCCGAAGGCAAAGGCATGCAGGCTTCGCTCTCATTCCGCCGCACGCCGGACGAGCTTCAATCTTTCTGCGAAGGCTTCGACATCGACCTCGAGCATCAAGAGCCCGCGATCTACGAAGCTGCAAAACTCGCCCTTAAAAACTCAATCGATGAAGCCTTTAACGGTCTTATCGACTTCGCAGATCAAATCTACATGCCCGTCTGTTGGAACTCGGAGTTCAAAAAATTCCCCCTGGTCCTCGTAGACGAGGCACAGGACCTCAACAGCTTCCAACACATGATGCTCGAACGATCTCTCGAATTTCGAGGCCGCATCATCGCGGTCGGCGATCCTCGTCAGGCCATCTATGGCTGGCGTGGCGCTATGTCTGACTCAATGAACCAGCTCATCGAAAAGTTCGCAATGAGCACCTCAAACTTGTCCGTCAACTTTCGTTGCGGCGAGAAGATCATTGCCCAGGCCCAAGAGCTTGTCCCCGAGATCCAGGCCCACGATGGAGCCTGGCCCGGCAAAGTCTCCTCTCTCCGCGAATGGACTCCCCAATCCATCCCGGCAGGATCAACAATCCTCTGCCGCAACAACGCGCCGCTTGTCAAGCTCGCCTTCGGCTTCCTCAAGCAGGGCATCGGAGTCGAGTTTGCCGGACGGGACTTTGCAAAGCAGATCTCATCTCTCGTTCGGAAAGTCTCTGGCGACCAAGAAAACCTTGGCATCCAGGACTTTATCTTCAAGCTCGATGCCTGGGAGCGCACTGAATGCGAGTCCGCAAAGCTCCGCCACAGGGACGATAAAATCCCTTCAATTCGTGACCGAGCCGAATCCCTTCGCATCATTGCTGCTTCTTGCGGCGAGGCCGCTGTCGTCCAGAACATCTTCGCCGCGATTGACAAGGTGTTCAACTCCTCCGGCTCTCGTCTCCTTTCGACCATCCACAAAGCCAAGGGACTTGAGTGGTCTAATGTCTACATCCTCGACGTTAACCTGATCCCGAACCGCTTCATCGACCCCGAAGATGAAGACGCAATCCAGCAGGAGTACAACCTCCGCTACGTCGCCGAAACTCGCGCGGCGCAGACCCTTACCTACATCTGGTCCGAGCAGGACAACTTCGAGCAAATCGGCGAAACGGAGGAAGAAAATGAAGAAGTCCAAAACCGTCAAGTTTAAACTTATCGGCTACGAGGCAGAAGTCGGAGTCGGCTTTGACCTGAAGTCATACGGCCTCGGCTGGGCTCTCTTCATCGAGAGCCGCGAGATCACCACAGGCTTCTTCCTCATCTGCCTCACCATTCACTTCTCAGTAAAGGACCCTGCATGAGCAATCTACCAACTGGCCGGGTCGTTCGAGGCAACTACCGTCAGATTCTCTCCATGGCGGTAGACCGCGAGAAATACCCCGAGGGTATTCCCGTCGAGTTCAAGCGTCCCAACCCTTACAACAAGGCCGTAAACTTTCGCCACGGCTGCTACAAGACCAGAAAGGAGGAGCAGAATGCAAACACGCGCACTCTACCCTCCGGTGCTGTCAAGCCCGGCGAGACCATTTGGGACAATGCCAAGCTCTCCATAATCCGGACCGAGGACGACGAGGGCCTGGAGCTTGTCTACATCTACGCCTATCACGGCCTGGATGAAATCGAAGCGGTCTACTGTCCCCGCACAGGGAAAAGACTTTCCTGGCAGTAAACAGCTTTATTTCCGTCCCTATGCAAAAAATCTTCGGAGGGTTGTTGACATACCCTCCGAGGTTTGTTACAATACCCATACAGTCGAACCACGGAGATTAAAATGAAAATCCAAACGAGACTTACTCAAGCGATCTTGAACTACATAAATGACCTGTGTGTCACAGACATCACAGTACACAACCAGAACGCGCCAGACACCGAAGCGCCGACCTCAATCTCAAACGAGGAATTTGCAAAAAATCTCGCCAGCGCTGTCCTCGAACCCTACGAAGCCGCCCTACGCCGCGCCGATGCAGCTCCCGCGCCCGGATCTGTCGCCGAGTTCAATCCTCGCGAGTACGATCTCCGCCAAGCCGTCGAGATCATCCGACACAACACAGGAAAGTGGCTAGAACGACTTCTTCTTGAAGAACTTAATAAATCCCGCGCCAGAATATCCATAGACGTGCTTGCTACCGATGACTCCATGAGAACCGAGGTAAGCGTAGGCGCGAACTTCTCTTCAACCTCCGGCGTCGATCCCTACGATACCATGGAAGAACACATCCGCCAGGAGCGGTGGAAGAAAAACCAAGCCGCGCTGCCAGGAGGGAAATGATGACCGAGATTCTCTCCAGAGAAGTCGATTGCTACTCGCGCCGGATGGAGGAGACCCCGAGAACCAAGGAAGTAGTCAAGCGGTTTGATCTTTCAGAGTCAAGAACAAACTGCTCCGCTTTCTTCCAGCTTCATGTCGGGGAGGACCCAGGGCCTTCACCTGAGCAAGTGGACCTCAAAATCAGCATAACCGAAGAGGAGTTCTTCAAACTCAAAGCGAGCAAAAAGTACCGCCTTGTCATTGAGGAAATCGATGCCTCCTAAGTCCCAAGTCGGCTACATCATTGCACCCCAGGTCGGACTCCGGTCCGACCTCCCAATCACTCGCTCCTGGCCTTTTATCCAGGTCGGAGTCGAAGAAGAGTCTCACGATGAAAAACTTGCACAGCTCCGCAAACTATTCCCTGCTTCTCCCAATCGCGAGCGGCGACCTTCGCATTTCCATCAGCCATTATTCATATATAAATCCGCATACACTTATCCTGGGGGATGGCCCGACGAGCTTGAGTGCAAAAGTGCTGCCTGGCAACTCGCCTGTGGAGCTGGAAGTCGTTCCACGACCTGGAACGCAAGCTATTCTGAAAAATTTTCATCCTTCGTTGTTGAAACCGCTGGAGTCTACTGTCTAATCCCAGAAGAAGCCTTCCTTACCTGGGTCAAGCTCGAGTCTGCAACCCCCGGATTTCTGCATAACTTTCTCTGCGGCTTCAATCCCGAAGACGACGACCGCCCCACGGCAACATATTCGTTTGAAGAAACGAAAAAACCAAACAAAGTGTTTGACTTATCCGATTTGGGTTTGTAAAATGCCCAAATTCCAACCGCGAAGAAAAGGAGTATTCGCATGAACGACCAAGCCCAGACGGAGCCTCAAGGCCCCACCGAACAAGTCCTTACAGTCCACGGCCTGCAGTTCTCCATTCCGGCGCCTTACTTTGTCGGCAAGCCTATCGAAACCGAAGGCGAGGCCTCAAATTTTAACCAGACCTATAAAGAGGCCATCTCCAACGGCGTCCGAGCGAAGATTGCAAAGTTCTTCGAGTCCAACAACGTCCAAGCCTCCGATGTCGCCTCTGACGAGGGCCTCAAGCAACAGATAGCCGATTCAATAGTCGGCCCCTACGTCCAATCCCACCGCTTTACCGCCCGCACGGGTGGCGACGGAGGATTCCGTGGCGATCCTGTCATGAAGGAAGCCATGGCAATCGCTCGCAAGAAGGTCAAAGAGGCCGCAAGAGCCCAGAATAAGACCCTCGAAGCGAAGGACGTTACCCGCTACGCAGAAATGTTGGTCAACCACCCTGAAAAGGGCGCCAACATCCTGGCCACTGCTCGCGCAATCGTGAAGAAACAACACGAAGCGGCGGACGCCATCGAACTCGATCTCTAATTGCGCGGAGGGAGCGCGAGGTCCGACAAGACTCCCTCACGCGCAGGGGAGAGAGGATTTCACCGGGTCGTCTTTCCGTGGTGCAACGACCTGCTCTCTCCCCACCTTATACGGCTCGCAGGCATATCCCTCTCTCCGAGCCGTAGAGGGAAGGCATACAGCGGAAGCACTTAAGCCTCTTGAGTCGGACCCCCTTCTAAAGTTGCCTTCCCTCACCGATTTGCGGCAAGGATGAACCTAAGCCGCTTAACTGACCATACGTTTAACAAACTTAAAAGTATGGTCCAGCATGGAGAAGCACATGCGCAAACTTTTGGCTTTCATTTTCTCTCTTTTCCTCGTCACTTCCCTCCCGGCCTCTGCCGAAACCTACATCGACCTCGGCCTCGGCGGAGTCGGCGTGGACGGGTACGACTCAATCGATACAGACCTGGGCGGCGCTGCGCAGTTCGCTCTTGGCAAGAAAGCCCGCTTTCCGAACCTCGGTCAGTCCGGCTTTCGAGTCGAGGCCCTCGCCCGTGTCCACGAGTCCGACCTGAAAGAAATGGACAACACAACCGTCCGAGCAGCTCAGTTCCTCGGTCGCGGCTTCTTTGACTTCGAAGTCGGCCCGGCGATCTTTTCCGCTGGAGGCGGCATTGGCTATTCTTTCAACGCACTGCGCGTGGAGCCGACAGACGGCTTTGCTATGCAGTATGAAGACGACGCGCCCATTTGGGAGGCGGCTGGACAAGTAACCTTCCCTATCAACTCCCGCGTTGCAATCGGCGCCGAGTACTTCCACAACGAAACCTTTGGCCTCGAAGGCAAGGAATTGGTGACTGACGGCGGCATGGCTCGCCTGAAAATTCGCCTGAACTAACGGGGCGGGGAGAGGGAAGGAAGATATTACCCTGTCTCTTCCTTCCCTCACAAATTAGTCCAACCAGCAAAAGGAGCCCACCATGGCCCGAATATACTTCGTTCACGAGTCCTCTGGACTTCGGAAAAACTCCCTTTCAGCCCTGAACGATGCCGTCAGCTGCGTCGCGGCAGTCAAGGCCGAAATCGAAGCGAGCGCCGAACTGCAAGAATTCCTCGTCTCTGGCGAGGGAGCCGTCCCGTTCGAAAATTGGGGTATCGATCTTGGCGAGAGCCTAACTTTCCTCAACGTAGATGGGGAACATGATCCCTACCGCATCGGCATTATCCTCAACATCGACGACACCAAGCTCTCCGACGACGCGGCTGTTTCACACCTGACAGCCATCGTCAACACAGTCTCCGACACACTCGAGGCCGTTGGTTTTCCGCGCGGCCTGCGTAACGGAGACGGAACGCCTTTCATCGACGAACTGCCCGGTTTTTCTGCCGACAGCTAATTTTCTTGAGGGGACTTCGGTCCCCTCCCTTTTAGGCAATAAGGAAAGCACCATGGAAGAGAAAAAATCACACGTCGAGCTGGCAAAAAATCGCCTATGACATGGCAACAAGCATGGCTACGATATTAGAAATGCGACCTAAATGCCTCGAGTGGGACTCCGCGCCAGAAAACTCAAGGAAAACATACTTAGAGCTAATGCAGTTTGCGTTAGCCCACAAAGATGCAACACTCGACGAGGCGCTCGAGAACGCCAGAATCGTATTCGAAAGATATGAAGGAGGCGCATCAGAAATTCCCATTTCTTACTACAAAAAATCCAAAGCAATAATCGCAATGCTTACAACAATCCATCTCATCGCCAAGCACTTTGGATGAAACCAGCAGCCGTAGTACAAAGCGCGATGCTTCGTGCTACACAGTCCGAGCATGGCGTGGCCGTTAAGTTCACAAATGGGAGATCACTCAATGCTTTCAAGCGCCTCTTTTATAAAATTCGTGCAGAGGCTGCCGAGACCTCTCCCGTTCGATCCCTCTCCCTTTCTGGCTCTCGCCATGACCCAATGGCCTTATGGATACTAAAGGAGCATGAATAAAAGTCCCCAAGAACTGCAGAAAGTCACCCTAAACATCGTGAAGGGTGATATAGAAAGGATACAGAAATACTACCCTTCTGTGCCCTGGTCCCGTGTCGTGCGTCGTGTGGTTTACACCTGGCTCAACGCTTTGGACGAGAAAACCAACACACACGAAGCCGACAATCTCGTAGTCGAAATACCAGAGGAGTTCTTCGATGGAGAAGACTGAACAATCGCCGCTCACCGAGGCGGACTCAAAGTCAATATCAGACATAATGATGACTGACCCTGAGTTTGTCACAGATGCTGACCTTGACAAGATAATCGACTACTACACAGGTCGATTTGCCGAATACCAAGCTGCCGTGAAAGCTGGCAAGAAACCGCCAAAAGAGAAGGTAAAAATCGCGCCTGGACAAAAAATCGATTTGGGAGATCTGGACCTATGACCAAGCTTCATCCTGCAATGGGCTGGGGAGACTACGAACTCCCTGAACTCCCCTCGTGCTTCTCAAATGAAATCCCAGGGCTCCAATTCGCTGTAGACTCAACCTCGATCGGAGCATTTAAAACTTGCCCACGAAAATACTTCTACCAGATCGTCCTGGGCTACACTACAATCAACGAGTCGCCTGACTTAAAAGTTCGGCATCTTGATCCACCGAGCAATCGAGACCTACCACCAGAATTTGGTAAAAGGTCACGATCACAAAGATTGTCTCCGCGAGGCCCTGCGAGTGGTCTTAAGCGAGTCCGGTGAGCGCACCTTCGTCAAAGACGCTGAGGGAGGAGCAGACCACACCGTCTGGTCTCCCTGGGACTCCATCCACGAGTACAAGAACCTACCCAACTTGATCCGCTCAATCGTTTGGTACTTCGAGCAGTACAAAGACGACCCCTTTCAGACCGTCAAACTCGGAAATGGTAAAGCCGCCACTGAACTGTCCTTCCGCTTCGATATTGGAATACAAGCAACGGAAAGCGAAAGTTTCCTCCTCTGCGGTCACCTGGATCGTCTCGCTTCGCTCAAAGATGGTCCCACAGTCTGGCTCGACGCGAAGACTTCAAAGTCAACCCTGAACGAGCGCTTCTCCGCAAACTTCACTCCCAACAACCAGATGACAACGTACTTCTTCGCTTCTCAAATCATCACAGACCAGCCGGTCCTCTCGGGCATGATCGACGCGCTGCAAATCTGCAAAGACTACACAGCGTTTCGTCGATTTACAATAAACAGGTCTCAAGAAACCCTCAAGTCCTGGCACAACGACATGAACATCTGGCTTAACCAGATGAAGTCCGCCGCCCAAGCACGCTATTGGGCCATGAACGATACAGCCTGCTCCCATTACGGCGGCTGTCCCTACCAAGAAGTCTGCTCCTCTTCTCCATCACTACAGAGCAGTGTTCTTGAAAGTTCTTTCCGTCGCAAACCCTGGAACCCATTGGAGTCACGATAATGGATAAAATATGGATATTGGCGAGCCTTCTTCTTCGCGGAGCTTGTGTTGTAATCTTCTGCTTCTCATTGCTCGACGGAGAAGCCTTTGTAACCTTTGGCCTTCCGGCTTATGTCTTTGGCTTCATCCTCGGACTTGAGGGGCCGGGAGTCAAACTCACAACAAAGGACTACTTTTGGATTTTCTTCGGCTGGTGGTTATCATGGGCCATAGTCGTGGCGGCGTTATTCACGTCCTTCCTTCGTTGGCTTGGTTTATTTAAATGAGCTACTTGACAAACCCCCAAGCCTATGCTAAAATAACCATCCACAAAAGGAGACCCGATGCCACCTCTTGATCAGATCAAGCAAGAAGCCCCTGTAAAGGCTCTTGTAATAGCAGAGTCCGGAAGCGGTAAAACAGGCGCAATCGCCTCGCTTGCCAACGCTGGTTTCAAAATTCGTATTCTCGATTTCGATAACGGAGTCGCCCCGCTTGCAAACTGGGTCGAAAAGGACAAGCTTGCCAACGTAGAGGCTTGCACCCTTATCGACAAGCTCACTGACGTTGGAGGCAAACCCACTGCCATGTCTCCAGATGCAGCGACAAGGGCTCAAACTCTCTTAACCCACTGGCGCTATTACATAGACGACGAGGGCAAAGTGAAGCCCACACATAAAGCGCCCGAGGGAAAAACTCTCATCGATCTCGGAAAACCAGCTTCTGTCGCCTTGTACCCAGGTTGGGGTCTCGATACCGTTCTCGTCATCGACAGCCTGTCCTTCTTCGCCAAGGCTGCCATGAACTATGTTCTCATGCTCGCAAGCAGGCAGTCCATCGGCCCGAGGATACAAGATTGGGGCGAGGCCATGAACATCGTGGAGGCAACTCTTGCAGCTCTCTACGACCCTTCAGTCCGTTGCAATGTCATCGTTAACACTCACGTTGAGTACCAAAAGGACGAAGCAACCGGCGCACTTCGCGGCTTACCGTTAGCAATCGGCAACAAGCTGACTCCAAAAATCCCTCGATACTTCAACACCGTAGTATCATTCCGAACAAAGGGAGCAGGCGCGTCTGCCACTCGTGTAATGTCACTTAAACCTTTCGGGCTTCTTGAGCTAAAGACCCCACTCAAGGAACCACCAGAAGAGCTGCCCATTGCCAGTGCCTGGGCAGACTTCTTCAAGCTCAATGGGGTCACTATGGAGAAACCTAATGTCAGTATTTGAAACATGCTGAACAGGAAGACCGACGATGTTCCTGACATCCCGCACTTCCTGCTGGAGTCTATCGGGTGCGGATTGATGGAAACCTCGAGCCGGATCAAGCCGGTGAAAAGCAGACTCCCCTACTCCGCGCCAAGCTCGTGCCCTTCGAAGTCGTTCAATGCCACGATCAGGCGGCTCTCGAAGCTCGCGGCGGTCAGGGCGGACTGCGCTCTACCGACAAGCTTCGCTACGAGATATGGCTCTCGAACAAAGACCAGGACTCACAAGATCAGGCCCTGAACATCCTGATCTCCCAAGCGAAGAACGTCTTCGGTATTGAAACCGAAGGGAAAACTGTCGGCGAGGTCGTGAACGAGTTTCCCGGCAAGGTCTGTCTCGCCGAGGTCGTTCACGCGCCCAACCCGAACGCTCCCGAGCGCCCTTACGTGAACGTCAAGAAGCTCATCGTCGATAACTAAGGGGGTATTTCCCCTGGCGGAGCGGGTCTTTTTCAAACTTGAAACCCCGAGAGCGAAACTACCCGCTCCGTTCTTTTTGGAGATTTTCAGATGGCAACTCCAACTGATCCGAAAATGCTGGAGCATTATGAAAAGATAACTAAAATTACAATTAACACTGAACGCCATGGTAGAAGTCGGTTGCGATGAGCTTTATACTTCAAGTGATTTCCTGTCAAAAATTGTAGAAACCCAAAGACCGTGTGCCTCTTGGGCAAACAAGAACAGAGATAAATTCTACCTCAAGCCCGCCAAAGTGATCCAATTCCCAGTGAGGCCTAAAGATGCACGTAGTTGAAATCCCCCTATCTTCAATCTCTGTCTCCGAGTCCCGACAACGAAAAGAGGTCGGCAACGTTGAAGAACTTGCAGCTTCAATTAAAACTCACGGGCTTCTAAATCCCATCACAGTATCAAAGTTGCCCTCCGGCTCCTTCACTCTCATAGCTGGTGAGCGGCGTCTCGAGGCAGTGAAGCTTCTCGGCTGGACCGAAATCCCTTGCCATCTTAAAGAGGAGCTTTCCTCTGCCCAACTCCAAGCCCTTGAGCTTGAAGAAAACGTCAAGCGAGTAAATCTTCCTTGGAAGGACTACTGTATTGCGATCCTGAACTTCCACAATCATAGAAGGAACTCGACCCGATGGAACTACACACGCACAAGAGAATTCCTGTGTATGACAAACCATTCACATTTACTCCTCAATATAAAAGTGGCTGAAGCCCTTCTCCAGGACGACGAAAAAATTCACGCCTGCCAAGGCATATCCCAAGCCCGTAATGCCATACAACGTAGGCAAGATCGGGAAATGGCAGATGCTTTGCATGACATAGATTTCACGACAACCGACACGGCACGGGCGAACGATACAGGGATTGACGGAGCGTCGAAATCCGGCCCACACACGACCGGATCGCAATTTCCGGCATCATACCCCCAAAACACCCCCATAGACCCCACGGACCCGCAAAACGCCCCTCCGCCGATCCCTGAAAAACCCGCCAGCACTTTACACGCAAACTTCCTTGAATGGTCCAAGGAGCGTCAACCGCAGACTTTCAACTTCATTCACCTTGACCCTCCCTATGGCATTAATCACCAGAAGTCAGATCAAGGCGGCTCAAAACGGAACGAGGCCTACGAAGACGGGGAGCAGGTCTACTGGAGCATAATATCATCTCTTATACGAAACTCGCGTAATTTCGCCAGTCCGAGCTGTCATATAATGCTCTGGCTTTCAATGAAGTTCTGGGACAGGACCAAGGAGCTTTTCGAAGACCAGGGCTATGAAGTCTACCCCAATCCCTTGATCTGGTTCAAGTCAGACAACGCAGGAATAGTTTCCCGTCCAGACTTCTGGCCTCGTCACGTCTACGAGACTGCCATGTGGATAACGCGCGACGAGCGCAAGATACTAAATGTGGTTTCTGATTGCTATGCAGCCCCCGCCAAGAAGAAAGAAGCACTTCATATATCAGAGAAACCTGTACCTGTGCTGAAGCACTTCTTTCGTATGACTGTCGGGCCGACAACACGAATGCTTGACCCATGTATGGGAGCTGGAAGTTCTCTGCGTGCTGCGGAGGCTTTAGGGGCCGAGCGTGTTTTAGGCCTTGACATAAATCCCGACTTCGTTTCAATCGCCGAGCGCGAACTTGCGCCCTATAGGAGATCATCATGAGAGGTATGAAAGCATTAAAAAAGATCGTTGAGACAATACCTTCTATCCAAGTCGAAGACCCGGAAAACCCAGAGTCGTCTCAACGACAGCGAGTCGTCTTGGACGTTGGCTCTGGGCTTAAAGAGCAAGCAATATCGAACGTGAATGTTCCTGAAGACCAAATGAGGGTCTATCATACTGCAGCCGGTGCTTTTGAAGCCGCTGGTTTTAAAGTCATTCGAGTTGACAGCAATCCGGAGTATGAACCAGACTACATATCTATGTGTGATGTTTTATTAAACTTGGAACCAGAGTTTGTAGACATAGTTTGGTGCTCCCACACTCTTGAGCATGTTCCGAACACAGAAAATTTTATACACTCCCTGTTCCAAGCTGTACGTCCAGGCGACGATGGACTTGTTGCGATCACAGTGCCGCCTTTGAAAACCCAACTCGTTGGTGG
>FUIF01022472.1_pt1 | contig 12422 bp, 7 predicted proteins | sample 1003461 | NCBI WGS metagenome assembly FUIF01 (sample SAMEA80401918, study PRJEB19352) | marine metagenome | reverse complement strand
AACTTCTCACACCATAAACTTACTTCTTTTGAATATGCTGATGGTAAAAATAATGTAAGAATTGTTGATAATTTCCAGACATATTCTACGGATAGAACTGATCTGGAAATGTATTATGAAAAGATTGGTTTAGCATATGGTAAAGCAAGTGGTCGCACAATCGAACCAGATTATCCTTCTTCTGGTCTTGATATTCAACCGAAGATTGATGAATTTAGAATCGTTGGACCAACTAGCGGTGAAGTTGGAATTACCAGTATTAAGGCAGGTGATGGAGTAAGTTCGTCAACTATTATTACAGTCACAACTGCATCCGAAGTTGCTGGTCTTGATGTTGATACTTCATTCCGTCTTCAAGGAATTACTGTTGGTGGATATGATGGACAATATGTTGTATACGAAAAACTAAGTTCAACGAAATTTACATATCAAGTACAAAACTCTCCTTCAGATGCATTACCAGATCCTACTGGATCTTCACTGACACTTTCTATAGATACGGTTGCCTCTGCATCTCCATATATCTTTAACGTATCGATTCGTTCCGTTTTTTGGAATGTGTGGTCTGCTTGCAGATGGAAGTAGAGCAGACGGATTTAAATCCATGGTTGTGGCTCAACTTACGGGTATTTCCCTACAGAAAGATGATAATGCATATGTCCTCTATAATGAAAATACTGGAGTATATGACGATAACAATGCTTCTGGAAATCAAACACTCAGTACAAATTCAAGAGCAGTATATAAACCAGATTATAAGAACTTCCATATTAAAGCAGTAAATGATGCGTTTATTCAAAACGTATCTATTTTTGCTATTGGTTATGCTGAACAGTTTGTAACTGAAAGTGGTGGAGATATGTCTATCACTAACTCTAACTCAAACTTTGGTGCAAGAGCTCTTGTAGCAGATGGGTTTAGATTAAATGCTTTCTCTCAGGATGATGTTGGATACATTACTCATGTTATTCCACCAAAACAAATCAACAATCTTGAAAATTCAGTAGAGTTTAATTCTATTGATGTTGCCAAAACTGTTGGTGTGTCATCAGCAGGACATTTGTATCTGTACAATCAAACAAATGCTGATGTTCCTCCAGCAAACATTATTGACGGTTATAGACTTGGTGCTAAAGAAAATGATCAACTTAAAGTATTGATTTCTGTTGATGGAGAAACCACAGAGTATTCATCAAAAATTGTAATGCCTAATACTCAGACTAGTTCTGAGAAAACATCAATAGTCGGTAGAAGCATCAGTGGTGTATCTTCGATTACTGATAACACAATCACCTTTACTTCAGCACACTCTTTCATTGATGGAGAATCTGTAAGAATCTTTGCTGATAATGGGGCATTTGCCTGATGGTATTGAAGCAAACCAAATTTATTATACTATCACTAGTGCAAATGCTAGTAGTGGTATTACAACAAACGTTGATATTAAACTATCAAAAACAGAAACCGACGCAATTTCATATACAACATCAAATCTGACTAATATCACTTTTAACAATAATGGTGGAGCACTTACCGTTGTAAGTAGAGTTACTGATAAAAACTCCGGTAACATTGGACATCCAATTCAGTATGATGTAAATCAAAATCACTGGTATGTTAAGGTGGCCACCGCTGCCACTGAAAACTCTATCTACTCTACAGTTGTAAGTCTAGGTGCTTCAACACTTGGGGATGCAACTCCAAGAACATTCTTTAACAGACTAAAGGATAATAGAAATGTCGTTGATACATTATATAGATTAAGGTATGTAATTCCATCAAACTCTGCAACCACAGCAAGACCACCAACAGAAGGATTCATTATTCAAGAATCTAATACTTCTATTGGTTCTACTAATAGTGAAATTCAAAACCTATTTTGGAACGGGGTTCTCTTGCTAATTCAACTGTCCAGAGAACTTTAAATTTATCGCTGATGCCGTTGGGATGCTAATGCAGCAACTTTTGTATCTGAACTTCCTCACAACCTTTCAGTTGGTTCTAAAGTAGAATTGAACAACATTACCAGTTCAAATAATCCAGCTGGTGTTGCACATTCTGGATTTAATGGAATATTTTCTGTATCTGGAATCAGTAGTGAGAAAGGATTTACGGTTGGTATTAATACTGATCCAGGTTCTTTTACTAATGATACAAGTGCAAGAACAATATCTCTTCCATATTTTAAGAGAAAAAACTATAGTAATACCTACTATGTTTATCGTTCTCAAGAAATTCAGAAGTATACTTCTGGAAGACAAGATGGTATTTACTATCTGACTGTTTTAAACTCTTCTAATGCTCCAAATACCGACCCATTTACTGAGGAGAATTATTCTCAACCAATTACAGAACTTTACCCACAAACAAGTAGGGATAATCCGAAATCAGACCCAGATAGATCAAGATCATTTGCTGTACCAACTCCTGTAGGTCAGGTTATTCTGGATGATGTTCGTAAGAGTATTACCAGAGAAACTCTTGAAACTAATTTAAAAGATTCTGATGTTGGTGTAGGAATTACTAATATCGTTACCTCTGTTGGTTCAACAGTTCATACAGTTTACACCTCAATTGAGCATGGATTAAATCGTATTTCTAGAGTAAGTATTGCTGATAGTGGTATTGGGTATGGTTCTGGACTTGCTGGTGAATTTTATAACGCAAAATTAGTTTCAATTGGTTCATCGATAACTGGCACTAATGCAACCGCAAAGATTAGTGTAAACTCATCAGGTAGTATCTCCAGTATTCAGATTATGGATGGTGGTAGTGCTTATGGTATTGGCAACACTCTTGCTGTTGTTGGTATCACTACTACAACTGGATATTCTGAAGCAATTGTTCAAGTTACTGATATTTACAATAACGTTGATGATGTTGTTAGAATTAGTGGTGTTACATCATCTCAATATAATACCCTTGGTAGAGTTATTTCTGTTGAAGTTGGAGCAGGTAAGAGTTTTAAAGTTCAATCTAGTTCTGCCCTTTCTGGTGTTACTACTACTGGTATTGATGCGACCACAACGGCAGATGCTTTTGTTTATCTCACTGGCGAATCAGTAAAAGTTAATACTATATCTTACGATAATAATGCTGGTATTGCTACGATCACAACCCACAACAATCATGGTTTATCTGTTGATAGAAAAATTGCTGTTGTAGGAGCAAATGAAAGTATTTACAATGGTAGTTTTGTAGTTACTAGAATTCATAGTTTAACTTCAGTTTCTGTTAATATTGGAGTCAGTACTTCTGCTCCAACAGCAACAGGTTCACTTTATATCTACCCTGAAGGATTTTCTTCAAACGGTGGCGTAGTTACCTTTGATCAAGAAAATCTTAGTGGAAGGCAAACTTATTCTTATGCTGGTATTACAACCACTCTTGCTTCACAGATTTCAAATGCCACAACAGAAACAATCACCCCAACAAATCTTACAAGTTTAGATATCATCATTGGTGATTACTTAGCAATTGATGGAGAACTTGTAAGAGTTAAGACAACAGTAGAACCAACCGATACTGCATTAAGTGTCTTCAGAGGAGTTCTTGGAACAAAATCGTCAAGACACGAGGTAGATTCTGTTATTAGAAAGGTTAGAGTATTCCCAATTGAATTAAGAAGACATTCTATCTCTCGTGCTTCTAGTCATACATTTGAATATGTTGGATTTGGTCCTGGCAACTACTCTACAGCATTCCCATCTAAACATGATAGACAAATTAGTCCAACTGAAGAACTTCTGGCACAATCAACCAGAAGAGGTGGAGGTATTAATTTTTACACTGGAATGAATGATAGGGGCGTTTCTTATAGTGGAAACAAGAAGTTGAGTACTGTTACTGGAAAAGAGGAAATCTTTGATACTCCTATTCAGACTGTAACAGGTGAAGACATTAATAATCTTGATGAAATCAATGTTATCAACCCAATTGAAGGTAATTTCTCTAGATCTATCAGGATTGAAGGTGGTCCAAATAACACTGCAATCTCTGAGTTTAATGGACCAGTAATCTTTACAAATAGAGTTACTTCAACTTCAACAAAAGGTCTAGAAGCAAATTCACTGTTCTTACAAGGAGACTCACTTGTTTCCAGAAAATACACTGTAGGAGTTTCTGAACCAACACTTGCAGGAAACCCCGGTGATGTTATTTATTATGAAAACCCATCTAAGGGTGGATATGTTGGTTGGATTTATACTACTGATAATGACTGGTATCGCTTTGGGAGCATAAGTCTTTCTAAGACTTCAAATGATGGATTGTTTGATACCCTTGGAGTTGCTACTGATTCTATTGGTGATTGTACCTTAAAAGTTGGTTCTGGAACTTCACTGTTCTGTGTTGATGGTTCTGGCGTTGGTGTTGGAACAACAAATAGTGGATATAAACTGAATGTAAGTGGTAATACAAATATTAATGGCACTGCCTCTGCAGATTACTTCTCTGGCGATGGTTCATTACTGACTAACTTAAATATCGCTGCAACAGGTTGGGTGGGTGTTGCTGCTGGACTTGGAACAGGAATTTATTCCCCACAAGGAAGAGTTGGTATTGGTACATCTGTTCCTCTATATGTCTTACACGTTGGACAACCTGGAAGTGGAAATACCGACCTCTATGTTGAGAATACTGCAGTTTTTAATGGTCAAACCCAACTTGATAACGCAGATGTTACTGGAATTATAACGGCAAGTTCTTTCAGACTTGCTGGCGGTACAGGAACAATCAATGCTGGTATTATAACTTCTTCTACTTTAGTTGTTGGAGATGTTATTACAACAAATTCAACTTCTGTTGGTGTTGGAACTGTAGATCCAAGAGCAAATCTTGATATTGAAGGTTCTGTTAAGTTTAAGTCTTACTCAGAAAACGTTGTTCCTCTCTCAATTTCGGGAGGTAATGTAAATGTTGACTTAAATACAGGCCAAACATTTACATTGGAAGTATCTGAGGAGGTTTCTCAATTCACAGTATTGAATCCACCTTCTGGAGCAACGGTATTTAATATCTTAATTAATCAGAACGCAACAGGTGGTTATTCTGTCGGTATAGATACATTTAAGGATAGTGGGGGATCTGCAATTCCAGTTTATTGGCCAGGTGGTGGAGTTGTTCCAATCGTTACCACCGTGGCAAATAAGATTGATATGTATTCATTCAAAACATTTGATAGTGGATCAAGTCTCTATGGTATTGTAGGAGGACAGAACTTCGCATGATAAATCAAGGTTTCTATTCGGCAACACCAACAAAACTTGATATTAATGGACCTTACATGTCCTTCACCTCTCTTCCTGAAGGAATAAGTGGTGATCCTGGTGATACAGTTAATCTGGTCGGAGTAGCAACTGCTTCTTTTTTGGGAGCATCTGTAACCACTATTAATGATGGTAGTGTTGCTTATAAGTGGTATGAAGTTGGTGTGGGAGCACTATCTGATGGAAACCGACTTTCTGGAACAAATACAAATACATTAACTATTACCAATCTTCAAAGTCCTGAAGATAGTAATAGAAAATTTTATTTGGAAGCAAAATATGAATCTGCTGCATATAAAAATCGATTAGATGGAACAAATGGAAATCACATAGCACCTGCTAATTCTGATCCTGCAGCAGCAGAAGTTGAAGTACCACCAGTAAGAGCAAGTATATCTGCATCAAGTACAAATATTTCGTATGGTGGATCTGTAACTATTACTTGGAGCACCAGTAATGCTGATACAGTGACTTCAAACTTTGGTCGTATTCCAAAGAATGGAAGTAAAAAATTTAATAACCAAACTTCATCAAGAAAATTTAGAATTACAGCATCAAATTCAAATGGTTCTTTATCTAGATCTGTGCGTGTTAATGTTGCAGCTGCTCCACCACCACCACCGCCACCACCAGCAGCACCAACTATCAATTTCGCTGCTTCTTCTACAAATGTATCAAATGGTGAGTCAGTTACTTTAACCTGGAGCACCAGTAATGCTACAAGTCTGACTTCTAACTTTGATGTAACTGCTTTAAATGGAAGTATAACTATTACAGATTTAACACAAACAAAAACATTTGAAATAACAGCAACGGGCACTGGAGGTACTAATCAATCAAGTATTACTGTTAATGTTGCTGCTTTAGATCCATCAATTATTATTACATCTCAACCATCATCTGAATCTGCAATATTTAATAAGTGTACTGGTGGTGGAGGTTCTGTTGACTTTAGTGTTGGTGCATCTGTAAATGATCCTAATGGATCAACACTTCAGTATCAGTGGTATTTGAATGGTTCTGCACTTTCCAATGGAACCAATATAAGTGGAGTACAAAGTTCTACTCTTACGCTTAAGGTACTTGAGAACCAGAAAGGTAATAATAATGTTTATGTTGAGGTATCTTATAGTGGAGCATCAACGGTACAATCAAACACTGTAAACTACTCTGTAACGGTAATAAATCCAACACCATCGCTTTCGATTACTTCACAACCAACAAATCAATCTGTATTTGTTGGAGAGACAGCAACATTCAGTGTTGGTGCTAGTATTTCTGACGGTAGACCTGTTTCTTATCAGTGGTATAAGAATGAATCTGCTATCTCTGGAAAAACATCAAGTTCACTTTCTATTACTCCCTCAAGTGCAGGTTCCGATAGTTATTATGTAATAGTTTCTGACTCTAGTACTACTTGCACAGCAGTTCCTTCTTCCATAGAATCAGATACTGTAACATTAACGGCAACTGTTCCACAAAAGATTATTAGAGTAGGTACAAGAAGTTCCACATCGACAAGTATTAATTATTCAGATGTAAACCTAAGTAATTTTAATTTTGGATCTACAGCAAATTACGAAATTTATTCACCATTTGAAGATATTGTGGTTGATGCAAAGATACAAGGAGGTGCTGGATCAAATAAAGGATCATACTCTGGTGGTAAAGGTGGTCAAGCAATTGTAAGATTTACATTAAGAAAAAATACAGAATATATTATTAGAGTATTATCTGGACAGGGTGGTGCTGGTGGAGGAACATTTATTTACGAAAAAGCAAAATTGATTGCTTGTGTTGGTGGTGGCGGTGGTGCTGGAACTGGAGGAAATGGTGGTGCAGGCGGAGGTGCTGGATCTGCTGGTGGAAATGGATCTGGTCCTGGTGCTGGTGATGGAGGAAATAAAAGTGCTGCTTCTCTAGGGTACTTCCCTGGAGGAGATCCGTATTGTAATTCTACCTCTTCGCAGAGTATTTTTGGTGGACTAGTTTCCCGTTGCACTATTGGTGATAATGCTTGCTCTGGTCCTGGATTCTGGCAAAGTAATTATAGTCCTTGTGGCAATTATGGAAATTCTGCATTAAATGTAAATGCTGATCCTATAACAGGATCAGCATTGATTTCTAGGGGATTTAAGGATGGAATAGGTCACAGAGTCAATGGTGGAAATTCTCAAAGTTCTAATGAAGGTAGTGGTGGATCTGGATGTGAAGGTGGTAATGCTGGAACACCTAATACAAGAGCAGGTGGTGGCGGCGGTGGTGGATATAAAAATGGCGTAAGTGTTGTTGCTAATAAAACTGGCGGGCGTCGGTCTGGAACCACTGGTCAGTTTACAATTTCTCTCCCAGGTCTCTTGAGTTTATAAATAGTAAAAACTACTGGGGGAGAGTGAACCCAAAATGGGAGTTAATAAAAATTTTGTAGTCAAGAATGGTATAGAAGTTGCTGCTGACGTTATTGTAGCAAGTGCAGATAATAAAACCGTTGGTGTTGGCACCACTGTTGGAGAAGTATTACTTGATGTAAGGGGTGCAATTGGTGCCACACACTTGAATGTAAGTGGTGTTGGTACTATTGTTACACTAAACGCAACAAACTTTAATATTGCCAACTTTAGTGGTACTACTGCTACCATTACTTCTCTTACGAGTACTAATGGTATAGTTACCAACTTTACTGGTATTGCGGGAACTATTACTAATGGCACTATTACCAACTTAACTGGTACTGCTGCTACTATTACAACTCTTGATACTACTAATTTTGCTACCACTAATGGTACAGTTACTAACTTAACTGGTACTGCTGCTACTATTACAACTCTTGATACTACTAATTTTACTACCACTAATGGCACTATTACCAACTTAACTGGTACTGCTGCTACTATTACTAATTTTACATCAACAAACATTAATGCTTCTGGTATTATTACAGCATCTTCATTTGTTGGTGATGGTTCTGGACTTGTTAATGTTCCTGGTGCTAATTCTTATTGGGTACAAAATGCTGCGGGTATTCATACAACCCAATCCGTAGGTATTGGAACCACGAATCCAAATAGTGTTGTACCAAGTGATAATACTGCTATCCTTAATGTTGGTATTCTTACAGCATATAAACTTTATGGCGATGGTTCCGAACTAACAGGACTTCCTGGTAATCCATTTCTTCAAACTGTTTTAGATAATAGTAATACTTCCACGACTGGAATGAGTATTACTGGGGTTTCTACATTTGGAGTTACTTCTACAACTGACTTAACTACACAACAGTTAAAGGTATCTGGTGTTTCTACATTCTCAGATAATATAGATGTCGCTGAGAGTAAAAAATATTACTCGGTCCTGATTTAGAATTTTATACCACTGGATTGGATGTTTATATTAGATCTCTTGGCGAAGATGTTATTATTTCAAATGTCAATGACATGATGGCGAAGTTCCGCGCTGATGATGCTGGACAAGTAGAACTCTATTACAATAACTCTAAAAAGTTTGAAACTACTGGTTCTGGTATTGATGTAACGGGTCATACAGAAACTGATACTCTGAATGTATCTGGTATTTCATCTGTTGGTCTTGCGATTACCATGTATGGTTCCACTGGGATCATAAGTGCTACATCATTTGTAAGATCTGGCGGAACCTCATCTCAGTTCTTGATGGCGGATGGTAGTACTAGTATCGCAGGTGCAGCTGGAACTTGGGCAACATATGATAGTGATACAGGTATTACAACCACAAAGAAAGTCAAGATACAAAATGATTTAGAAGTTACAGGCATATCTAGTGCCACAGCATTTGCTAACTTTGATTATTTGCAGGCACCATTTGGTAGCACAGTTACATTTAGTGTTACCGTTGCAAGTAAGGATGCCTCTCATAGGTATAATGGAACTGGAAGTGGCAATGCATACCTCATCAATGGAGTTCAGGCACCATTCCTAACATTAACACCTGGAAGAACTTATAGATTTACGAATGATAATACAGGAAGTCATCCTTTCAAGTTCTATCTTGAAGCAGATAAGACCACAGAGTATACATCAGGTGTAAGTTTTCAGGATACTTATACAGAAATAACAGTCGGTGATGAAACCCCATCGGTTCTTCATTATCAATGCACTGCTCATGCATACATGGGTAATGCGGTTCAAACAAATGCAAATGTTGTCAATACAAATTATCCTGCCACACTTCGTAGTAACTTAAATGTAACGGGTGTTACTACAGTCACAACCTTAGACGTTCAAACAAAATTTGATGTTTATGATTCTGATTCAACTTTCCACAATAACGTTTATATTGCTGGCAACTTAAGTATTGGTGGTTCAACTGTTACTCTTGGTGTTCAGAATTTAACAATAACCGATAAAGATATTATTGTTGGATATACTACTAATACTGACGATGATGATGTTTCAACTGATACAACTGCAAATCATGGTGGTATTGCTGTTGCTTCAACGGAAGGATCACCATTAGTTCCATTTAAAGTTGCTGGTATTAATACTCTTCCAGATACCTACAAGCAATTGATGTGGGTAAAGGGTGGCACATACGGTGCTGGAACCACTGATGCCTGGATAAGTAATTATGCTGTTGGTGTTGGTTCAACAGTAATTCCAACTGGAGTTGTATTTGCTGCTGGTGGTATTCAATTTACTGATACCACTGCTACTATTAGAACAATTAACTCAACTAATGGTACTATTACCAACTTAACTGGTACTGCTGCTACTATTGGAACAGTTAAAATATCATCTGGTATTGTAACGTCTACTAATCCAGGTGTTACAACTGTTGTTTATTATGGTGATGGTTCCAAACTTACTGGACCAGGGGTTGGTATTAACTCTGGTGGAAATAACATTGGTTATGGTATTACCACATTAAATTTTATTGGTTCAGGAACAACTATTGAAGTTTCTGGAAATACGGCAAACATTAGTGCTGGTTCTGGTGGTGGTGGTGGTGCCGAATTAGATATAACTGCATCATTATTTGTATAAATAACTAAAAAATAATAAGATGGCATTAGCAAAAGGATCATTATCACCAATAGTATCAATTGTTTCTGCAGCAACTACTGTTGGAATCTATACTAATCCATCAAGTACAAAGTCATATATCAAAGCATTTGTACTGCATAATGCTGGGATTGAAACTTCATTGTGCAAACTTCATGATGTTCCAAACAGTGGTGGTTCTGTTGGATCTGCAAGTAGCAATAATCAATTTTACAAGCAAACCCTTAATATTGGAGAGACAGTATTTTTAGAATATCCATATCCCCTTACATTAACAGGAACTAACGATAGTATCAGATTTGAAAGTAGTACGACTGGACCTGTTAATATTCAAATCTTAGGAGACAGCGATCCTTGATATGGGCATTAAACAATATTTACAAAGTCAAGACTTTTCTACTATTTGGTTTGGCAGCACAGAAACTGATAGAACAGCAGCACCATTAAATCGATCAGAATTTTTAGCAGGTGGAACTCAATTAAGTCCAGGTGATGGTTTTGAGTATCTTGTTTTTACAAGTACAGGAGTATTAACGGTTAATACTGCAGTACCTGATGCTCAATACTTAGTCATTGCTGGCGGCGGCGGCGGTGGTGGTGGATATCAAGGTGGTGGAGGTGGTGCTGGTGGTTTTAGAACTGGCGCTAGTCTTTCATTAACAAGTCCTCTTACGGTTACTGTCGGTTCTGGTGGTAATGGTTTTAGTCCATCACAACTACCAACTAACGGAGGTGATTCTACACTTTCTACAATAACTTCTACCGGTGGAGGTAGAGGTGCATATGAAGGTTCTGGTCCACCAAATGGTCCAGCAAATGCTGGTGGTTCTGGGGGTGGTGGGGCTCATTCCAATCCAGGAGCAGGAGCAGGAAATACTCCACCAACAACACCACCCCAAGGTAATCCTGGTGGAGATGGTTTTAGTCCATCACCATTCGCTGGTGGAGGTGGTGGTGGTGCCGGTGGTGCAGGAGGTGATGGTGGACCTGTAGGAGGTGATGGTGGTGTTGGAGCAGAAGCACCTAATTGGAGCATTCCAACAGACTATGGAACACCAGGACCAACACCCGGTAGATTCTTTGCTGGTGGAGGAGCAGGAGTAACCAGAGGCGGAAGTGCTGGAACTGCTGGGTATGGTGGAGGTGGAGCAGCAGGAGCTCCTGGAACTTCAGGAACATCCAATACTGGTGGTGGTGGAGGAGCATCACATAATCCTGGTGGTAATAGTACTGCTGGGGATGGTGGTGATGGTATTGTTATTGTTAGATGGAGTAGTGACCCAACTGCTGCCCGCGATAACCCATCTGGAGGGTCTTTAGTAGTTAATGCTGATTATAGATATCATGTTTTTACCTCACCTGGAGTATTAAATAATACATCCACTGATCCAGCTACTCTTCTTATAATCGGTGGCGGCGGTGGTGGTGGTGGATCCTCCCTCCCTACTGGTGGTGGAGGAGGTGGTGGTGCCGGTGGTATTGCATATGTAGGAATCACGACATTTGCTGCTGGAACTTACCCGATTACAGTTGGATCTGGTGGCGCAGGAGGATCTTCATCTTCTGCTGGTAGTAATGGAGGTGATAGTATTCTTAATAGACCTGTTGCTGTTGGTACTGCTTTTACTGGATTTGGTGGTGGTGGAGGAGGAAGGGGTAATGCACCTGGACCTTATGATGGAAATCCTGGTGGATCTGGAGGCGGTGCTGGCGGTGATAGTACTCCAAACACACCAGGAGGTACCGGTACTCAACCAGGGAGTACTGGTGGTTATGGAAATCCAGGCGGCAATGGAAATACTGGTGGAGACTCTGGTGGAGGTGGTGGTGGTGCCGGTGCTGCTGGTGGTAATGGTACTTCTCCTGGTGTTGGTGGTCCTGGCGGTGCAGGAGCATCTGCATCAATCCTCCCTGCAGAGATTATAAAATATGCAATTCCGAAATCAGTACAACCGAGATGGATACCTGCCGTCGGACCAACAGGCACTTACGCCGGTGGTGGTGGTGGTGCTGGTGCCACTGCTCCTGGCGGAAATCCTGGACCTGGTGGTGGTGGAGAAGGAAAAGACCCAGGAAATCCAGATGTAAACTTTGCCACTAATGGTCCTGGTGTTGATCA
>FUIF01009830.1_pt1 | contig 12440 bp, 15 predicted proteins | sample 1003461 | NCBI WGS metagenome assembly FUIF01 (sample SAMEA80401918, study PRJEB19352) | marine metagenome | reverse complement strand
TTTAAATAATAATCCGAAGCAATCTGCCCAGTCTGGGTAATCACTTGAAGTGTGAAGCCTGATATTGGATTGTAAGACATTTTATTTCTCCTGCTTAAAGCGGTAGGAATTTTATTTCTGTGATGCTTTCTTGGTTTATATAAGAGCTATTACCAACAGTTAGAACATAAAAACGAAGACTTGAATTATTATAGAAGGCAGTTGATACACGCTGGCTTGTTGTTGAAGCTGATGCGGACCCTCTTGAGAATGTCGTTTTATCAGGTATAGACACACAAAACCAGCCAGCTGATGTCTTGACATAGTAATTGCCTGCGGATACTACGTGCCCTGAAGAGGCTAATATCTGAGAATCACTAACACCTGACGTTCCTGAGCTTCCAGTCCAGACAGTCAAAGGTGTCCGCCAAGCTACAATGGTAGCAGCGTCTGGGAATTTATTAGTTGCGGCTGCTTCCATCTCGCCGGAGGTGGCTTTCTCAATCATGCCTAATTCGCTTGTAGATGCAGCACGCCTTCTTAGTTCGCGAAATTCATCATCACCAATAAAAATAACGTCTGTGGATAACAATGTTTCAGCAAGAGTGAACGCTGTAGAACTGGTAGAAGTAGGCGTCAATGAGGTCACAATTCCTGAATTATCCAAACGATAGAAGCGAACATCAGAATCTGTCGGCGTCCAATCTGTCGGCACAGTAATAACATGTGGTCCTGCGCCAGACGTGAATCCATCGCCATCGGTAAACAAGGGAGAGCGATCGTAATCATCCTGCTCCTCAATAGTTGCGTTTCTCAGTGTAATATTTGCAGCGTCTCCAGTAGGTGTTACTTGCAACACCATACCATCGATATTAAATGCGGCGCTACCAGTTGTATTGTTATCTGCGTCCGTTTCATTAGTGTATAAAACTATCCTATAATCCTGATCAATGTGAGGAATAAAACGCGTGGAATCATCCAGAGGATTAGTAATTGGGTATCCATCAGCCGATAAGGCGCACTTTGCAATCTCAGTGCCGCCTGTGCTGTCAGTCGCCATATTGATTGGTGTCGCTGTACCACTGGCATAAAACTTCAGGTAATAATCTGAAGCCAAGCCATTAGAAGCTGTTGAATACTGTGGTAAAGTCCCGCTAATTGGTAGCCATGCCATTAGTCTTCATTCCTTTTCAATAGTTCGCGCATTGCTTTAAGAGCATTTTCATCGCTTATTCCACGCACCTTATTATAACCTCTAGTAAGTAGGCCTGCCGCCGCATCGGTTGCCGCCGATTCTGGGCTTCCTGCCGCAGTTCTTATGCCACGGTTAATAGCTTGGTCTATTTGCCCTTGGAATGAGCCTCTAGCCACTGGTTTAAATTTAGAGTCCAGTTCATCAGCAAATAGGATTAATTGAGTTAGGTCAGGCTTATTGCCTGTCCTTTTAGCGCCTTCAATAGCTAGTTGTGTTGGGTATTTCTTAGCCTACATCGTCTTAGGCTAGATAGCGCGTCCAACTATATTTACCCGAGACTTGAGCATTGCCTAGAACCCTGCGCATTAGAGTGCCAAGCGCTTTATTGGCATTCTCTCCTGATAGATCCATTCGTTTGCCTGCTACGGTTTGAATATCATCAAGGGCTTGAATGGTGTCAGAGTACATAGTATTTGCTTTGTCGTATGACTCGAACTTGTTGTCTAGCGCACTGTCAATATCTCTGCGCAATGACTTCAATACTGACTCGCTCTTACCTGTAAGGCCTTCTCCTACCTTACCATAAGCCACTTGTTCATCAATAAAGCGTTTCATCCTATGAAGCTCGTAGGCGTCCGGTGCTTTATCGCCTGTCATTCGCCTAAACACTGTTGATAATGTCCGCTCTACATTTTTAAGATCTTCAACGTCTGATCCTTTAAATATTAGCTTCATGTCATTACTAACACTAATACCCATATCGGCCAATTCAGCCATAAATTTATCACCTATTGGTGCTGAGTCAATTTTTAATCCTTTCAGTGCTTTTGCTGCCTTATCTATATCTGAGCCAGCTATTTTATTGGTTGCCTTAACTTGTTTGAATGTTTTCAGAACTCTGTCGCCTATGACATCTGTTGGTCTGTTTTTTTGCTGCGAATAACTGGTTTTTCTTACCTTGCTCAAAAATATTAAGCATTTTTACCATGTCGTCTTTGTCAGCCTTGGATGCAACTTTAATAGCAGCTACCACGCCTTCATCAAACCCTTGATCTATGGCGTTTATGGCTACTTTATCTTTTGCAACCTTAGCACCTCCAGAATTAAGAGCTTGCAGTACTTTGGATTGCGGCTGATCTGGCGCAGGTAATGACGGCTTAGCTATTCTAAATCTTGCGGTTTCTTCATCAGGCACACCAGACTCCAATAATCGTGCTATCTTCTGCTTGGTTGGACTCTGGTATTCAAATAAGGCTTTGGTAGTTTTACTAACTGCTTGAGGAGTAGGTGCTACGGCTGCTTGCACTTGTGGTATTGCAGCCTTGCCAAGCTGCCCCATTTGAGTCATGGGGCCACTTAACCCAGCTAAAGGTGCTAGTTGTGCTCCAGCCTCGCCAATATCTTGCACATACTTCTGACCTTGCTCTGTTCTAGGTGTATAGGTCAGGGCACTCATTAGTTCATTGGCTTTCTTCTCTATTCTGTTTGCCGCCTCATTGGACCCAAACTCACCTGTTCTTATTTCGTCAATAAGACCTTGGAATGTGCCGCCAATCATCCCTAGCATACCGCCAGTTGTGCCAGTAGCTGTGGTTAAGCCTGCCTCAGCTAAACCTAAAGCCTTCTCTCCCATACTAGGTTCTGGCTTTGCCCTTGGCGGAGCAATAACGCCATTGATATCAGGTATATCACCATACCGCTCAGTGAATTGCTGCTCTGTCATTTGTTGCTGTGCTTCAGGTAGCTTAAATAGACCACGCTGAACAGCAAGGTCAAAGGCTTTCTTTTTTTCACCAGTTAATAGGCCTCGGTTATTAGCTTCTATCAACAATTCTTGTTTTGTAGCCATTATAACCCCAGTGATTTCATTAATTCTTCGTCTGACATTTTAGTAAGTGCAGCAGGTTCTGCTCCTTGCTGCATTCCGTCGGGCAATTTACCAGCTATTTTTTTACGAGCCTTGGTCATACTGTTTTGAATGAACTCTAATTCTTTCTTAAATGCTTCCTCTGACATGCTAAGATCTAGAGCCGCAGCAGCAGCAGCTAACTTTTTGCCTTCGTTTTCAGACAATGCGCCCATTCCTTTCATTTTTGTTACTTCTGACAGGAATTGCTGACCCTTTAACTGCTCATATTTAGCCTCGAAATCAGCAGCTTTTGACCCCGGCATTGTAGGAAAGAATGATGTACCACCAACAGCAGCCTCCAGACCCTCATGATTTGACAGCTCGCTCACAGTCGCAAGCGTGGTATCTATTGTCTGCATATCTCTCTGAGCAGACTCTATAACTGCTTGGCTTTCTTTCTGTATCTTCATTTGCTTGGCTTCAATGTCAGTTTGAAGTTTTTGCTTTTGAAGCTCGTTTGTTTCTTGAGTCTCTTTTGCTTGTAGTCGTTTAAGTTCAGCATCTTCCTTTTTAATATCAAGCATTGATTTTTGATAATTTGTAGGTGCTGGGCTATCAAGTTTAAGCTCAATTCTAGCTGCTTTCTTCTGATCTTCTGTTGAATTTGGATTTTGTAGGACGTTCTGAAAGTAGTCAAAAGTCTTAACTGCCGCTGGTACACTCACCTGCCCTTGCATTTTGGCCATGAACGGCTTCATGCTGGCTTGCACATTCTTTATGCCTGCGTCAGTCAAATCCATGGAAGTTAAACTTTCTTTCGGAATCCCCGCGGCTTCAAGCATTGGCATACGTTGAGCAAGTATCTTAGCTCTATCCGTTAGCGGTACATTTGCTAAGCCGTCTATAGTGCTTGCAAAGTTTCTCATGCCTTCCATAGCTTGATCTTGCTTCGCTTGCTCTAGGGTGAAATCACCTTTTGCTTTTTGTTGCTCTAGTAACTGTTTTCTTACGCTAGAACTACCAAGTCTTTCACCTGTTGCCAATCCTTTAGCGATTGAGTCGGCCCAATCTGGTCCTTTAACGCCTAGCGCAATTCTTGAATCAATAGCCATTTATCCAGCTCCGTAAATTGTTGCACCCATATTGAAAAGGTTTGATATAGCTTGTGATTCAGCATTAGCAGCACCTACAATACCAGCGGCTTGTGCGTTTGCTGCACCTGTCATTAAATTACCTGCAATCTGATTTCCACTCATAGTGGCATTACCTATTTGAGAGGCTGCATTCATTGATGTTGCGCCTTGCCCGGCGGCTGCATTCTGCCCTTGTCCTACTAAGTTAGACAAGAATGTTGCATTTTGCAATTGCGCTGTACGTTCTGAGTTTAAAATATCAAACCCAGTTGTTACAGCTGCTTGTTCTAGCCCTGCTACTGTACCGCCCGAGTCTAACCTTCCGCTCACTGCTGCGTTTTGCAGATTTTGTCGTCTAACATCCTCTTGCATTGCAGTAAAGAACGGGTTGGTCATGATGCTCGATGGATCGGTAAATAGCTCTTGTGATGCGGTTATGGCATCTTGGGTTTGGCCCATGAAGCCTGTACCAAAATCAACGAACGGCTGAAGGTCTGAACGGCTTTGCTCTCTCGCAGCTTGCTGCTCAGCAACAACCATGGCTGTTGCTTCTTTGGTTGCCTGAGCTTGAGCCGTAGCAGCATCAGATTGAATCTGTGCAGCCTCTTCGGCAGCATCGGCAGCATCACCGCCTAGTAACTTTCCTTCTACAAAGTCACCAGCGTTTTCTAAGCCTTTTTTAACTTGACTATACTGGCCCATTGTTGATACATCAGCAATCTTACTGAATAATCCCATATTAACTCACCACTGCCCTATCTTGTACTCTACGCCAATTGGTGCCATCGCTGAAAGCAATTGTAGCACCTCCCGTTTCGTCGGACACATAAATGGTATGTGCCTCAAATTCTGTGGCATCAGGCAATGTAGCTACTGTATAGCTTGATTGCTCATGAATACCTATAATTCTTTCATAGACCTGTCTAGCCCAGTTCTCTATCTCCCTCAAGTAAGACGCGACAGATTGGTCTGTACGCCATTGAGGGGGTCTATTCTTATTCCAGCTTGTAGGGTTGTTGACCTGTCTGCTCATCTTCTACCGCTATTCCTGACTTTTATGTAGCTAGAAAAGATACTGAACTTTGTTGGTTCAGTATAACGCAATTTAACTGTCAAGTCTTGAAAGTGTTTATTATCATAAACACGAACATTGTTTAAGTATTCGCCAGTATCGCCAAGAGTTATAAACCTTTCATTGCTGAATGTTAGACCGCCATTTGTAGAAAAAGACACCATTAACAAAGGGTCGCGCTCAGCGGTATTACCAACACCTGTTTCTAGCGACAGTCCGAACTCATTCCACTGGAACCACTGCCTTGGGTTTCCGAACTTCTCACCGCCTAGTGGAGCAAATATACGCTCTCGAACAGTGGTTACACCGTTATCTGTAAATACGTCTGGATTTAGCTTGTATATGTTGCCAGCTGAATAATCAGCAACCACGGTACTTCCATACACCTCAATTACTGAATTGCCAAGCCATCTTTCTGCTGATGTTCCGTGCTCAAGCTCAAACCATAGATCATACTGCTCAACATATGCCCATACTTTTGCGTCTGTCGGAAACATAAACACAACAAAATCTAAGCCCTGTATGTTTATTGATTGAACCTTTGAGTCTGTTATCGTGTATGAGCGCCATTCATTAGCAACAGCGACAGTTGAGACTTCTTTTGGAGTAAAACCTTGTAGCTGCTCTGCACTACCTTTCTCAGAAACAAAGTAAATTGCCTGCTCAGTATTGGCTATGGCATTTCTTCCGGCTAGTCCCATGCTTTCTATTATTGCACCATTCATTCTCTCAACGGGAGGCGTGCCAGTACCTGTATACTGCCATGGTTCTACCGTACGTTCACCGAATAAATATATGAATTGGTTGAATACATAAGACCGCACCAAGTTATCCGGTGCTGATTCAGGGGTAAAATAGTTTAGGCCAGGTATGGTTAATGTGCCAGGGTCTGTAACGCTTACCCGTCCGTCATCGTCATCAAAGAAAAATGAGCTGTTTAAATATTCAACATTAGAGGGATTTGAGCCAAGAGTTGTACTAGAAAACGTTGAGCCGTCATAGGTGTATTCACCATCGCCTCCAGTGACAATAACCATCGTGCTACCGTTATCCGCTATTGATACTTGACCCGTGCCAGATATGGAGCCTATAGCTGTTCGCACAAAAGTAGAGCTAACTAAGTATAATTGCGATCCTGCAACTTGATATAGATTACCTTTAAATCTATGTAAACCCCTGTCAAATTCACCAGAATTACTCGAGAGCTGGCTACCCAAGCCCGGAAAGTTGTGCAGCACTACATCGGTTAAAACCGTTCTGTACCGCCTCTGGATACATATTAACAGTACGTTGAGAAGAGGCAGGCAAAGACGGGGACTGATAGCTTGAGCCAACCGCTGGATAATTAACTGTATTAAATCTACTAGGCATGTCATGGCGTCCACGTTCTATTAGTTGCTGATGCACCGGGTGCATATCTCAATTTACGGCTTGATCTGATCGCGCCTTTAATGGCTCGTAGCATTTTCTGGTAATACCGTTCTGCATCATTATCTTCACCAGACAAGTCACTAACAGAGGCCAAGCATGCATAAAGATATATACTTGGATAGGCTGTTAATATTGCATTTGTATTATTTGTGCTGTCCAAGGTAGATGGTCGAGCATAGTATGTCAGCTCTATGTTGTATGCACCATCAGGTATAGTGTCGAAAACTATCTCATTAGTTATTGAATACTTACAAGGGATGCCACTTTCGCCATTACGCTGCAAAGAAGCTGGGGCAGTGTTTACTAGTTCTCGCTTAGCTCCGCCAACATCTATAAGAATACTCAACCCGCTAATAAAGCCAGAGGGCAGGGCAACTGAATTTACGCCGCCAACCGTGACGATTGTTGTTGTTGTTATTAACTCTTGTGTGCGAAGCGGCTGGGATTCATTGTTATAGATATTATCCTCAGCAATCTCCACAATTGTATCGAATTTGCCTGATAAATCATCACGCCCAGAGAAGTCAAATACAGCGGTCTTAAGTGTGGTATAGCTTGTTATGCTCATCCTAATCTACCTGATTTAACTCTCAATTTACTCCATTCGCGTTCTTGGAGTTTTCGCATAAGTTTTTGGCTGGTTCTCAGCATCCATTGGATTGCCTCCGAACTCTTTCCACCATTCCATGTAAACAGTCTGAGGAATACTGGCAACATGATGCATGTCGCCCTTCCAATTGCCCGACTCGTTAGCCTTGGCAGCCTTATTCAGATAAAGCTGGCTTGATACGTCTTCCTGCGTATTATATTCAAGCTTGCCATTGTTTTCACGGAAATAAGTGGAAACCCCTTCGTCTTTGCCTTAGCAGTTTCCACTTAGTTTTCATCGCTTAACGACCACCGTTACATAGCACTTTAGCTGATGTAGTTGATGCGCCATTTGTTTCTACTTCGATAGCTGCACCGGGACGGCATAGGCCATTTAGATCAACCGCAACAGTATCACCAGCCGCTGAGCTAGTGTAAGGCACTGTCAGAGTCCCAATAGAAGTACCATCAGAATTTTTTACGGTTAGTACTGCATCAGCAACAGAGATCGCACCATCTAGGGTTGCAACCAGTTGTAGAATCGTACCGTCAAAAACCTTCTGGTACAGGGATATACACCTGACCAGCTGATGAAATATTATCAATAACGCCGCTAAGCGCTACTTTTGTTAAGTCATGTGCACTCATTATTCATCACCCTTTGCCGGAACGTCTTTTGTTACTGCGTTTCCAAATGCTTTGATTTGTTCAGCTGAAAGCTTAAGAACCGAGCCTTTAGGCACTTTCTTTACTTTGTCGCCATCTTCTACCCAAATATTACGCTTGGCTAATACTTCTGACCCAGCGCTTGTTTTTTTTGCTTCACTCATATTATTCACCTAAGAGAGCGGGGCCGAAGCCCCTATTTGGATTAAGAAGTGGTTAAATCAGCAACAATGCCGTTACCAGATTCATTGCGTGCTTCAAGCGTCCACTCGGTCAACACTTGCTTACGCTCTGTATCACCTGTTTTCGCTAGGTCAGTCTGCATGAATGAACGACCCGGTAAAGTAGCCATAGCCCATAGAGACGTATCTAGCACTAGTGCAGAACGATCGCGTGATTGTGGAGAGTACACAATCTCAAGAGTTCCGAAGTCACTTACATAGATATCAATAGCAGTGTTTAGAGTCTGAGAGCTACCTTCGTAAGTCTTAGTACCATTGCCTGAGAACGCCGACATGGCTTGTTTGTTGAAAGAGCCAGTCAAAATTAGGTTAGGATCGCCGCCTTGGTCTGCACACGCTGCTAATACTGTCTTGAGGTCACTTTCAACGAATGCACGCTGAGTGCCGTCTGTACGAGCGTCTGAACCGTCACCAGTTGGATCAGCACCTGAACCGCCTGCGCTAGTATTGGTTGCAATCCAAGATTCAACACCAGCCGCTACGCGAGCTGTGGTATCGTTACCTGCGACTGCTGCTTTGTTTGCTAGCATTGATTTCTCAATGTCGCGCTTAAGTTCAGTCATGCGCTTAGCAACTTGGTATGCCATTTCAGAAGAACGGCCTGCTTTGTCAACTGCTTCCTGAGTACCAGTTACACGTGCAACCTTGTCAGAGATTTGAGTATAGTTACCCGCGCGAGTTGTTGCAGTTGATGCATCAGTAGAAGCGTCATCACCTTCGATTACAGCATTTGAGTCGCTAGCTGCTGCTAAGTCGTCAGTTTGCCATTCGTGGTTAGTTGCTGTCGCTGTCACTTTCGCGATACGAGAACTGAACGGTGTTTTTGTTTGCTCGACCATGTAGATTTGATCAATCAGGTCTTCGTGATTACCTTTAGCATCATATGAGCTAAATGAATTTGTTGGCTGTGTCATAATGTTTTACCCTTGAAGTTTTAAAAGTTCTGTTAGAGCGTTTACACCTTCTTGAGAATTTCTAGCATTGCGGATTTTATTTGTAGCCGCTTTTGCCTTACGTTCACTAGGCGGTATTTTCTGCCCCCGGTTTAACTGATTTTGGTGCTTTGCGAACTTGTTCCTTAACTTTAGCTTCTGTATTTTTGAATTTCTGCGCCTTTGCAGCATCAAAAATTATCATCCAAAGTCTGTGATCGGTAATTCCTTCAACGTCTTTATCTGAAACACCCTTACTTTTTAGGTATTCACTGGCCAGCTTCAAGTCCGTGTTACGCTGTTCCGGTGTCCAAGCATCATTACCACCCATAGCTTCGACCAGTGCAGTTGTCTCTTTAAAGACGTTTTCCTGATAGAAACGCTTCTGCTCTTCGATGGCTGATTGTCTTACTTCTTCTGCCTTTTGTAGAGCTTCTTTCTTGGCGATATATTGCTCAGGGTTTTCTTGCTTTAACGCTTCCCAATCAATAGAATCTTGTTCGTTCTTAATAAACGAATCCACAGATTGAACTAATTCACCTATGCGGTTCTTTTCCGCTTGAATGGTTTTTCGCTCTTCTGCTAATGTCATCGTTTTTTTGCGATAATCCGCATCACGCTGATAGCCCTTAAGTGCTTCATCAAGAGTTACCTGTAATTCTTCACCGTCAACCTTAACAGTGTGCCATTCAGCAGGGTCTTCTTCTTCACTTTGTTCTTCAGTTTCAACTTCTTCGCTAGCAGCTTCAGGCTCTTCCGAATACTCGTCTTCGCTTTCCGCTTCTTGAGCATCTATCTGCTCTTCAGTTTCACCAGTTGTCTCTAATTCTTCAGAGGCTGGTTCATCATTTGTCTGCAAAAACGCAGCCAAGTTGTTTACATCGCTCATTTGATACCTTTCCGGTGTGTCAAGAGTTAATGGTGATTAAAGTTATCATTTTCTTATTGCATTAAAGGCTATAGGACGTCAGGCTGCTTCTTGTCATTCATGACAACTTTAGCCTCGCCTATGCAGCGGTCAATATAAGCCTCAATGCGAATTTAGATTTTGCATGGATTCATGGATATCAGCTAATTCGGCATGATATCCATCACCCTCTTTTTTAACTTTGGTCAGCTTGTCGAAGTACCCAGCCTTTAAAGCGGTGAATACTTCGACCAATAGCGGATTACTCCTTAGAGCTTCCGCTTGCTGCCCCTTGTTGATCTTGTCTTGATTCTTGCTCGCGCGGTCTGTCATCCGATCCCTCTCCTTTTATGTTTACGTTTTCGGTAGTTTGTAATTTATCATAATCAAAGCGAGTTTTCATTATAAGCTGATCATACTTGTACTGTAGTTCTCTCAGCTGACTATCCCTAGACTGTAGAGCATCGCTCACTTCTTTCTTGTAAGTCTGTTCCATCTTCATCATATCAAGTTGAGCATCGTATTTTTGTTCCATTTGTTTCATTTGCATTTGGAATTGGCCCTTAACTTGCTCCGCCTCAGCTAATGGGTTTTGCATTTGTTGTTGAAGCTGACTAACTATCGTTCTCAATGTGTCACGCTCAGCCTCTACTATCTCGGCAGGCTCTTCAGGGTTATTAAAGAATTCAGTTACAGAATCTTGCCCTAAAGATACAGTTATCTCACTAAGCGTCTTATATAGCTTGGTATTGTCAACCATAGGATTGCCTGATTGCTGTAGCTGCTGCTGGATACCGAACAAGGCGGATAAGCTTTGAACTTTCTTCTCGTCATCGCCTGAACCAGTGCCTACTTTCGCACATATATAATGATCATATTTCCATGATTTAGGCGAAACCATCATTTCATGGCCAAGGATGCGTACTTCCATCTCGCTGTCTTGATAGTGTGATGCAAACCATGCTATGCCTTCCCATAGGTCTTTGTATCCTACCTCTGCTATTACACGGGCTACTAACTCTATGCGCGACTTCTGGGCGTCATCCATACCCTTAAATCTTGTCGCTGTTTCTTTATGTAGTTGATCAGCTTCTAATGCTGAGTTAGCCATTGGTGCACCAGTGGAGGACTGTTTCTTACCCTCCATGAATTGGATGACCTGCAGCGACTTATCGCCAACGTACGGAGTGCTTATAGGCATTAGTGATGCCTGTGGCTGGCCATCGACATAAATAGCGCCGCCAAATTGGTGGTCTAATAGTGAATCAACATCAACATTGTCGTTATATGCATGGCGAGGCATGTTAACTGAATACAGATTGTCCAGAGTTTGACGCCATAAAGCCGAGTTAATGTTTTGGTATTGTTCTGTTAGCTCGGCGCGAGGTATGCCAATAATATTGTTAGGCATGAGCATTGAGCTGAATATGGCGTATGGAATGTGATCAAACGGCTCATTTTCTAAAACCACGTTACCGCATTTCACTATATGGCGACGCTCTGCAATGCCATCACCATCAAAGTCAACCAGTGCATACACATCAACGCCTTCAACTTCTTGATTGGCCCACTGAACATAAGACATATCGTCGTATTCTTCGCCGCCTTGGCGCTCATAGCGAACAGCTTTTAAGTTATCGCGCTCAGAATCAGTACTGTTAGTGGTTGGCAAACTATCAACAAGCTTCCGGCTAAACCCTTCGGCTAGTAACTGCCCACGCTTCTTAGTAAATCTTTTACCGATGACTTCAGCGTCTTCTTTGTTGTGAGCATTACGACTGATAATCAAATCTTCTACCGGTACGCAGCGCATAAAGTAATCATTTTTTGTAACAACAATGCGAAGTGTTACCGAATCCATGATACTGTCGTCATCTTCTCCGTCGCGCTCTATAACATCAACACTTTCAACATCTTTGTCTTCTTCGATATCTGAAACAATAGCTGCTAATTCTTCTTCTGATATATCGGTATAAGTTGCATATCTAGGGCGCTTAGTCTCTTCAACGCCATATTCTAATGCTGAAACGTTTTGGATTTCACTGGCCTTTAGCCAATCGTGCTGGGTTCTAAATGAATTTCGTACTGATCGAATTATATGAGATACAACCGCCTGCTTATCTTTTGCTTCTTGGACTGCTTCAGCACTGGTGCCTGTTGGTTTAAATTCCACAGGGTCGCCAGCTCCCAAGAACACACGGGCAAGACTCGGCATATCAGCTTCAACCATGTCGCGAGTGTCTGTACTGATAACCTTTGATCTACCAGCCACTTCGTTACCAAATGGATCGCCATTGTAGTATTTAAGGTATTGCTCATTATCACTATTAAAAGAGCCTGATTCTGTTACGGAATTCTCGACCATATGGTCTGTAAGTGTAACCAGCTCTTGCTCTGTCATTTTATCATTCATACAATCGGCATCCGTTTAGGTTGTGGTCGCTTT
>FUIF01010924.1_pt1 | contig 12457 bp, 8 predicted proteins | sample 1003461 | NCBI WGS metagenome assembly FUIF01 (sample SAMEA80401918, study PRJEB19352) | marine metagenome | reverse complement strand
ATTCTCAAGGACTGACGGGTTTGCTGATTTGATTTGTCACTTAGGGATCAAGGGGTTTGAAGGGGAGGGTGGAAACTATATGGATGACCCCAACGGCTTCTTCGGATCAGCGCCTGCGGGTATTTTGCGGTCAACAAGGCGGACTTACAATTCAAGCTTCGAGATGTATCAAACATCCCGCCTCACCCCAATCTTGGGGCTCATTAGCATCTGATGGCGCATCAGATGCGCACTATCTTGTCATAGATCTTTCAAAGATTGAAAATGTAGAGATAGTAACGTGTGTCCCTGTGTTTGAGTGCAACCCTTCCTCCCCAGCCAATGCTGCTACTTTATTTAGCGTGCCTCCGTTTTCTACTGCCGATAGATCGTTAAAATATAGGATTGCCGCAGGCTCAAGCACTACAGACACCAACTACATCAACAACTCTACGGCAAGAAGACAAAGAGACGGCTCGTTTACTTTAGGCAGCGGCGATTGGGGTGCCTACGAGTATGGAGGAGGTTCAATGGTGGCAAGTGATTCATCTCAAGGATTTTACGAACTCAATCACGAAACAACGGTAAACGCATGGGTTGCTCACGGGGTCAACAAACAAACATCCATTGACTACAGCCTAAGCAATCAGGAGGCTAAAAATCTGTTTTCACCTCTTTTTGGACCTACCGACGACGTTGGAGCGACGTGGGATGTAGATGATGAACCCATTGCAAACGTTTACCACATACTATCGAACTGGGGGGTAGGCGGTTCAGGTTTGAACTCATCCACAATTATCAGCGACGACTTTGTGTACGGCTCTATGTATGACTTGCAGCTGGCAGCAAACAATGGGGAGCTAAGCAATGCGCTCGCCATGACCATGTGGTTTGGGACGTTAGAGCTACCAGGCTATGTTCCTCCTGGAACCCAGCCAGGCCAGGACCCCGAAGGATCGCCTGGAGTTTTGTTTAGAACGTACGACAACTACGTACAGAGGGCTGCAGAGCTTGGCCAACTCCAAGACAGCACGTCGGAGCCGTTCGCATCAGCTCAAGCCTTTGCAAACTTTAGCCACTCCATGATTGATGGGGAGGGGGGTATTGGTGGGTGGAAGGGATCTCTTGCTGAGACAGCAAAGAGGTACGCACCCATTGCTAGGGATAGAGCTTACTTTGATGGCAACAATTCTGACTGGCCAGATGTTCGTCAGCAAATTGTAGATGCAGGAGGAGACCCCACTCAAAACTCATTAACATCGTTTACGGACCAAGAAATCGAAACCGCTTTCAGAAGGTTTACTGGTAATATCGAGGGGAGTGTTCCTAGTAGCATTATCACGAATGGCACGTGGGGGACCAGCGTAAGGGCTGTCGTTGACACATATCTTAAGGAAAGCTCTGTGGGGGATCTCACTGTTCTTCAGTCTCCGTTAAAAGACAACGACAACCAAGACCTTCAACTCCTTCTAAACATTGTAGCTCAGGGCGGCACATTTACTTACTACTTCGAACAAGAGTTCTATCCACCAGGCAAAACCTTTGGAGGTCCAACTCTTCTAGGCTTTCACTTTCCGTTCCAGTACTTGTTTACGGGAGCTTTAACGCCAAATCAAAACGATAGAATAAGATCTCGTAGAAACGGCGGCGTCTTGCTAGGAAGACCGTCAGGGGATATTGATAATCTTACTGACACCGCAAACACAGTTGTGAATAGCTATAGTCAGCTCGGCACCTATAACTCAAACCAAGGTCTTAGCAAGTTGCTACCTACCGTGCCTGGGTATCTTAGGATAAATACCGACGAGTCGCTACAGGACGAGAGACCCTCTTCGGTTGAGATTCTTTCAGAGAATGCATTTGTCATTCAGACAGCTGGTGATGACGCCACCTACAAAAGCTTTAAGAGGTATTCAAATCACAACATCGGAATCCTGTATTACGACTACTTTGGTAGGCCTGGGTCAGTAATACCGTTCGACCCAGTATATGTCGCTGGGTACTCTCAAGCAGAGGAGCCTACAGGGGGCAGAGGTATGACCTCTATCACAGCAACATTTGACACGTCAGCACCACCAGACTGGGCTCATAGCTATAGGTTTGTTTACGGTGGTAACAGCTCGATCAGCGACTTTATTCAGTACACCACTGGAGGGGCTTTCGTAGGTTCGGAAGCGTTTGACGGAACGACTGAGGAAACTGAAGGAAACATCTACGTTTCTTTGAACTACTTGCAAGAGAATTCAGACGTGTCATTTTCCAAGGCCTTCGGTGCTGTTTCAAACGCAAACGAGGATCTTCTTTACAAGTTTAGCCCAGGAGACAAGCTAAGAGTCATATCGTACTTTGATGGTGAGGATCTAGACACGAGGCAGTTCCCTTACAACTACGAGTTTGACATCCTTGACGTGGTGACACTGGCCGACAACACAGAAAACCCGATACACGCCGCCAACAACGGACCCGTTCCTAAGTTCAAGCAGGGTCAATTCCTGATACTTAACAACAACCCGCTGGCCTCAGGCTTCACTTACGGGTCAGTCAAGGCTGGCGGAAACGCCGCTGAAACTACTGCTCACAAGTGGAACAACAGGGCTGTCGTAGAAATTTACTCACCAAGAGCTGTAAGGGATACCGACGAAATCCTGTATAGGGAGGTGGGTCCAGCGTACAACATTGTGACTCAACAGGTCGAAGGAGCAACAGTTGCTACGCACGAAGAAGCCTCTCACACAATAACCGATGGTGACGTGTGGTTTAGAAGCAATGCGCTCAACATGCCAGCTGTTCAAGGCAATCAGTTTAAGAATATAATAAGAGAGTCGGGCAACTCAAGCCCAAGGTTTAGGCCTTACTACGTTGAGTCCTATCGATTTACCGACACGTTCCCTGACACCAGGGTCTCTGGCAAGGGTAAGCCATTCATCTACTCTCCAGACGCACGCGAACTCAACAAGTCGTCGTCTATCATCTTCTCAGATCTCAATCCAAGGTCATCCAAGTACAACAGATTCTCGACGTTTGACGCAACGACAGCAAACTTCAAGAACGTACCCAACGATCACGGTTCTATACAGATGATCATGAAGGATGGCGACTCTCTGGCTACGTTCCAAGAGTCAAAGATGAGCATGCTGCCTGTCAACAGGAGCGTCTTGTCTGATGCCTCAAACTCAGCGACACTGCTAGCGTCAGCGCAAACTATTGGTAATCAAGTGTTTGTTCCTGGAAGCTACGGCGTGGGCACGAACCCAGAGTCTGTTCTATACGTGGACGGGTTCATGTACTTCGCCAACCCCAAGAGAAAGGAGGTGTACAGGTACGCTCCGTCTAGAGGCGTGGAGGTTATCTCTGACTCTGGAATGAGGGACTACTTTGAGGATCTGTTTAAGGAGTCCAATGAAACCAGTAAGGTTGTGTCAGGCTTTGACTATCAGAACAGCGAGTACCTCATTGACTTCGTTCCAGAAGACAGTCAGATTACCTACTCAACCTCCCCGACTTACCCAACGCTCCCAGCGGGCACTCCGCCTGACGAGGGTGAGAGGCTTCAGAAGGGATTGATCCCTCCTCTGGTAATTACAAGAAGAAAAGGCAAGAACAAGAAGACGATTTACAGCACCAAGCCCACCTCCTTCAAGAGGGTGACAAAGTCTGCATCCAACACGCTGTCAAAGCTTGCGGGAAATGTTGTCCCATCCGTGCGACGTGCAAACTCAAGAAGAAGCTCATACTGATCAGTCAAAAGAACAGGCAAGATGATTATATCATTTGGACACAACGACGGTGAGTGGAAGTCTAAGTACTCCTTCACCCCTAAGAGTATCATCAACAGCGCCACGTCTCTGTTCTCAAAGACCGATGACGTTGACATCCATGAGCACAACAAGGGGGAGATTAACACCTTTTACGAAACGCAATCGCCTTCGCTACTAGGTGTGGCTTTCAACGACAACCCCTCGTCAAACAAGATATTTAAGACGATCTCTATAGAGGGCTCTGAACCAATCGTTCAAAAGCTTCACAACTTTGCCCCTAAGAAGTCTACGGACTCACCGTCATCCAACAACTTTGTGTCCACGACAGAGGGTGAGGTCAAGGGTGGCATCATATATCATGGACTGGAGAGGTCTAGCGAGCTCAGGAATGGTGCAACAGTTCACTACGTTGGGGAGATATCTAATGTGTCCCCTGATGTGGCCTTAGAGGGTGGCTTGCAGGTAACTGTGGACAACGCCTCTAGTGACTACATCCCTGCTTACGACGCTGTTTACGGCATCTACTTGCCAGATACCAATCAGTTTTACTTTGGGGAGGGAGTCGAGTCAGACTCAGACATAACGATCTGCGACATCCTGAGCCTGCTCTTTTTGACAGACTCATACAACGTGTCCACTGGACTGGACGTTGATGGTGCTGTCAACTCTATCACGGTTTCAATTCCAGTCATCCCAAACACAGATCCGTCTACAATCGACGTTACTGCTTCAAGCGGATCTCAAGTCATAGAGGGAGTTCTTGACACTGTTAGTGACGTTGCCTTCTCTTGGACTATGACGCTTCCTGAAGCTTTGGCAAGCAGGCTCGGCACATGGGTTGTAGAAATTACTGCGACGGACGCTAGTGGTCAAGCATGTGAGACTACTGAGCTTGACTCAATAGAGGTGACAATTCCAAAGCCAGTCGACGACGAAGGAGATGGCGGTAACGGAGGTGATGATGGTGGTGGGGGCGACGATGGCGGCAACGGTGATGATGGCGGGGGTCGGAAGACATCCTTGGATGCACTGACCCGAACGCGACGAACTACAATCCTAACGCCACGATCAGTGACGGCTCCTGTAAGTACGACGAAGGTCCTTGTTTTGAGATGAACCGCCCCAGCAACTACACGGTCAGCACAGGCAATGGATCTACTCAGTCCGACGGGGTTTTTACTGTAAGCTTCAACGCGGACATTGGCGTTCCATCGTATCAAATTTTTCTCATAGTTGATCAAGAACTGATTGACGGCCAACAGCCAGGTCAGATCGCACTCAATGCGAACGGTCAACTTTGTTACAACCCCGTGGCTGAGAGCACAGGTGTTATTACACAAACCTTTGACAACCTGTTAGATGGGGGTTACAGACTCGCTGTTGTAGACTCCAATCAAAACGCCACCCCTGACGACTCTGAGATAAGCATCAACGACTACCCGTTTGGCTGTTCTTTCGTGTCTAGTAAGTTCTCGTTCTTTACAGAGCCACCTGAGGAAGAGTTCTCGTGTGTAGACTTTTCAAACTCCGTTGTGAATAACGTTGTAGGCATCGATGCATCGGCGCTTCAAAATCAAGATGCGACCTTTGCTCAGTTCATCGTGACCTTAGGATTTCCTGAGAGCGAGTTTTCGCAGTACGACACGTTCTTTGATGGGGACTTTTCCGCTTACCTCTCGTCACTTGGACCTAATGCAGACGAGAGCGTAAACATTGGTTTCGCTTCTGTCACTGTAAACCAAGCCGACATCAATGACGTTTTGATAGGCTACCAACTGACTAGCTCAGGCGGAGAGCCTGCACTTTCCATCTCGTTTTCTATTGAACAAGGGCAGTTCCCTGTGGGAACCAACACAGTGGAGGTGAGCATGAACGGATGCAACCCAGTTCAGATAGGTACGTTTGAGATTGAAGAGGTGATAGATCCAGAACCAGAGTTCACCCCTGTTTTTGGGGAGGAATTTATCGCCGACTTCAACTACGATGGATCTGTAACTACGGCAGACCTTCTTAAATTTTTGCTAGGTTTTGGAAACCTCGTTACTTCACCAACACCAAACCCAGTGTACGGAACTTGGCCTGTCAACGAAAACGGCGAGCCGCTTCCAGACCTCAACAGCGACGGCACCGTGTCCACCGCCGACTTGCTGGAGTTCTTGGTGGATTTCGGGACAATTAGTGGCACTCACCTTCAGCCTGCATCAAATCAACAAGCAACCTTAAAGTGGCCCGAATTAGGGGAGGAGCTTGAAAACTACGTAAACCCTGACGTCACATCCATTGATGGGGTTTCGGTCGAAGGAGGGTTTATCAACCCTGCGTACTTCTTTGATCAGAATGGAAACTTGATCTCAGGCGCACCAGACCCAAGAGACTACGGACCAGTGGTGGGGTCGTACGAGTTCTCTGCTCAACAAGCTGAGAGAGGTTCAAAGAGTGCTTTAACTACGCTGGTAGATTTCGTCAACCTCAACACCCTTGACGAGGTGACGCCCGCACTTACGCCGCCAGAGGAGGGCTCCTTCCCTGCGGTGGACGCTCTCGATCCGTCGCAATACTTTATACAGACTCTTTCCTCTGATGCGTTTGATTACATGCTGGAGAGCCTCCCTTCAAACGCTCAGCTGTACGCATTCAAGAACACGGAGGTGTATGGGGACGACCTCAGGGGTCAAACATCGGAGATGCTGATGGATTTGGGTAGTGAAGACTTCGAGCTTTTCGCTGTCAACCTAAACTACGAGCTGGTAAACGCTGACCACACCAGGTAATATTGATTAAATTTGCAACCATGAGATCCCTAAAAGACGAGAAGAAGGTTAAGATGTACCAAGACAGTGGCTTCTTTAGTGGGCTAGGAGACATTGGCTTTGGCGACGTTCTCAACGTCGGAATGTCAGTGGCATCTGGCATACGAGCGAGAAACCAAGCCCAGGATCAGAAGCAGTACTTTCAAGATCTAGCGTCAAGAGAGCAGGACAGATTCCAGCAGGCAGAGGGCTTGTACAACAAGACCCTGCAGGATCTCATGAACACAGAGAAGTACGGGAAGGAGGAGTTCCAGATGGGTCCTGAAGCTGCAGAGGCTAGAGACGCAGCCAACAGAGCTGCTGAGATGATGGTCGACAGCGCTAGGGAAAAGGGGGAGCAGAACACAGCCTCCATCCTCAACGTCCTTGACGGTGGTGATCCAGCACAGGCAGCCCTTGCCATAAGCCAGCTCGACGACATCAGTGGTGGTGTCACAGAGGCAGAGCAAAAGGCTGCGGCCATATCAAATCAAGCCAATCAAGCGTACGGTGCTGAGGCAGCTAGGATCAGGGAGAACAACGTCGGAGTCAGGAATGACAACAGGGCTAGACTTGCTGCCCTTGCAGGCCTTGAACTTCAAAGAGGAGCTAGCGGTATGGACGACACACGTCAGATCCAGTCAGAAATGACGGCAGCTGGCATAGACCCCATGGGTGAGGGCATTGCTGCAGGAATTTCTTCTTACGGAATGTTTGAAAGAGGGGGTGAGGTGCCTGAGGAAGACGAGTTTGTAGGTAGAGAGGGTGGTGTTTCGGCATCCACCACTGACGGTAGGGAGTTCTCACACGACGAGAACCCCATCCACATGATCGACAAGGAGGGGCAAAAGGTAGGGGAGCTGACAGGAGGGGAGTACATCCTAAACCCACAGCATTCTGGAGACATCAAGAAGCTTGTGAAGAAGGGTGACGCTCAGGGTCTGCTTAACTACCTTGACAACCTGTTGTCAAAACCACGATTTCAATAAGCATGGCTCAAGAGTTTAACATTCAGTTCCCGTCGAGAGGTCAGGGAGGATTGCCTCAACCGTTTCAGACTGGCAAGAGTGCAAAGGATAGGATCGTTGGTGCAGCCCAGCTGCGTCAGCAGAAGCTGAATGAGAAACGCCGACGGCTTGAAAGGGCTCAGCAGATAGACAGGCAGGACCTCAAGGCTACCTCAGGCTACGAAATCGGAAGCCTTTCCGACTCTCTAAGACCACTGTTTCAACAAGACGTACAGCAAGTCAGAGAGCTAATTCTCACTAGCGACAACATCGTAGAGCAACAGCAGGCCCTCAACGAGCTTGCCTCCACGTGGGAGTGGATGAGCGCTCACAACAACGAGACCGTCCAGGCTGCAAGAAAAGCGCACAAGGGTGTCGCGTTCTCAGACCCTGCACAACAGAGGGCTGCGTCTGCAGGTCTTGACGTGGGGATGGAGTTTGACGAGGACCCATTGCACTTCGCCGAGGTCGAGATGAAGTTCAACAACTTCTTCGACCCATCCAAGGCCAAGAAGATTGACGGAACGTGGAAGGTAGAGAAAGAACCTGGGGTGTTCGTGGACATCAGAGAGCTTGATGAGTACGGCAACGCAGAGGTCTACAGCCCTAGAACCAAGAACGTTGACGTGGGAACGATCACTGATTGGGCTACAGATCAGAACATCCAGCGTGTTGTAAACCTTGACGGTGAGTACAACGAGGATAGAGCGAAGCAGTTGTACCAGGAGCAGGTGAGGCTCAAGAACAAGGATGGCAAGACTCACAGGCTCAGATTCTTGTGACGTTGAACCAGAGAGGTACGTCGCCTTTCCTCACGCCAGAGCAAGAAAGATCCTTCATCGAGGGTGTGCCCATGAACAAGGAGGACGAAAGCTTTGACCGCATGTTCAACGAGGCTGTTGAAATGGGTGAACAGATCTTCATGTCCTCAGTGGCTGGCAAGCCGAAGCCTAGCGAACAAGAGGCGAAGAAGAACAGGTTCATGGAGTCTGGTCAGCAGACCCAGTTCTCTGACGACAGTGGCTTTGGACACACAGGAACTGTGAGAGCGCTGGGTGGTGTAGGAGAGATGGTCATCCAAGACGAGGCTGGTAGTGCGATCAAGGTCACACCCACTCACGTTTACGTTGACGAGAACAACAACCCGTACCTGGAGTACGCATCTATGAGCGAGACGGGAGATCAAAGAAGCCATGTCGTACCGCTTGAAGGCAAGGCTCTTGCGAGATTGACTTGGCCCTGAGAACCAAGCACAACGTCTCGATCTCAGACCTTTACACGGAGAAGAAAGAGGGTGAGCAAAAGACTGGCGCTGGTATGCTGGACGACATAGGCGTTCAGGAGGCTTCTGAGGCCCCTACAATCAATCCAGAGGATCAAAGTGTGGTTGAGGTCCAAGACACTCCAGAAGTTGTCCAGGAGGCCACCGCAGAGGCTGCAGCTGTGACGCCTGAACCAGAGCAAGACGGAAGAGCTTTGACGTCAGGGGTTAGACTCCCTGTTGATTCGCCCCTTGTGACCAAGGATGTAACCCTCAACCAGCCTAGCACTCGAAGCGGAGTGTTCGACAAGGTTGTACAGGAGGAGGCAAAGAGTGGTATGGGCATGGACAAGGGACAGCTCGCAGAGTTTTTCTCAATCCCGTCCGTAAACAACAAGCTCAAAGAGCTTGGGATCAACGAGACCACAGTTGGTCAGGACAGACCGCTTATCGGTGGTGCGCTTGAGACTGTGTTCGGTGGGCTTGGCTACAAGACTGCTGTGACAAAGAACGCGGACAAGGTTCTTGAGTTTTTGAACTCTGACGAGGGCCTGGACATGCAGAGAAAGTACCTTCTCATGGGAGCTCCTGGCCAGGCGCAAGACAACGCCATGGACGTCTACCCTACTGAACCTACGGCAGTACCAGAGATTGCAACTCAGGGTCCAGGACAGCAAGGTATGTCACCGTCAACAGCTCAGGATGCTGCAGAAATGGCAGCACCACCAGTAGTCCAACCACCTCAGCAACCACCCGTTGTAGAGGAGCCACCAATCAGACGAATGTTCACCATCACTCCAGAGGCTCTCACGTCTGGGCAGAAGGCTATGGTGTCAGGACTCGTCAGCGAAGGAGCTTCGGAGCCTGTCGCTACGGCGATCACGTCTGTAACTGAAAAGGAATCTAAGGGCAAGCACGACGCAGTGGAGAAGTCGTACGAGAGCAGTTCTCCAGACAGGATCCGAGAGATCTTCAGCAGAGCAAGAGGCTTGAGTGACGCAGAGATCAATAGGCTCAAGTCCAACCCAGAGGATTTCTTTGAGTTTGTCTATGGAGCCGCATGGGTAACAGCGAGCCTGGCGATGGGTACAAGTTCCGAGGCAGGGGTTTGATTCAGTTGACTGGTAAGAACAACTACGCGGACGCTAGCCTTGCTGTGTTCGGCGATGACACGCTGATTCAGAACCCAGACTTGATTGTCAAGAACCCAGAGGTTGCAGCTCAAGTTGCAAACTGGTACTTGATGTCAAGAGGTCTTGAGCAGTACATCCCAGCTGACACACTGTCAAACCCTAACCCTTCAGAGCAGGATATCCAACAGATTCTTGACGCGACGTATGCGATCGTCGCTGGGGTGTCACCAGACGAGGTGCAAGGACGCCCTCTGTATCAGCAGGGAATGGGTAAGATGCAGACCTGGTTGACTGGAGATCGCTAATCCCTAGTTGGAATGGGGTATATTTGCAAGTGAGTGTAACTCGCTAGCATTTATACATGGATCCAGTAAGACAGCTATACGATCAGCTCCTACAACAGGGGTTGTACACAAAATCATTTCAAGAGTTTCAGGGGCAGTTTGCCACGGCTGGTGCACAGCAACAGTTGTACGACAACCTGCACAATCAGAACCTGTACACCAAGTCTTTGGAGGACTTCCAGTCTCAGTTCTTTACGCCAGCTCAGCCTGCCCCCGACCCTGTCAGGGATGACTTCATGAACGAGGCTGTCAAAAGCATGACTCATCAACAGGCAGAGCAAGCCTGGGAGGTTACTCAACCCAAGAAGAAAGAGGAGAGGTTCATTGAAGGAGGCATCGGAGACGCAATCAACAGTCTCGGAGGGTTTGGCGATTTTATTGACGACATGTACGGGTACGTCAAGTCTGGTCAAAAGATAGGTGCCTCACAGGATGAGGTTCTTGAGCTGCATTTGCTGCGCCAGAGGAGTTGACCGAGGATATGATCTCAGACTTTTACAGTCAGACTTACGATCAGGGAGCTAAGACCGAGGAGATGCAAGCTTTCCAGAAACAAATTCAGGAAGGTGGTGATACGTTTGGAAACACGCTTTACGCTTACTTCCAGAACCCGTCAGTCATTGTGGGTCAAGCGCTGGAGTCTGTGTCGATGCTTGCAAACAAGCAGTCGTTGTCGACCATCAGCGCCTCTAGTGGAGCAGGAGCTGCCGCAGGCGCGGCTGTTGGGGCTACTGGAGGATCATTTACACTTCCAGGAGTAGGGACTGCTATTGGGGCAGGCGGTGGCGCTACTGTTGGTGCGCTTGGTGGTTTAAGGGTTGGTATCGGTTTGGCTAGCGGAGCGGTTGAGTCATCCGCTATCGTAGTAGACGCCTTCAGGGAGAGAGCAGAGAGGGAGGGGAGAGAGTACAACGAGGACACTCTCGCAGAATACCTGACAGACAGGGAGTTTATGAAGAAAGTTAAGCGCGATGCAATTGCTGGTGGAGCTACAGTTGCTGTGGTTGACGCAGTAACTGGTGGACTTGGCAGTGCGGTTGCAAAGAAGCAGGTTGCAAAGGGTGCTAGCAAGACTGCCGTTGCTGTAACAGGAGCTGTCATAGAGGGAACTGGAGGGGCTGTTGGTGAGGCAACGAAGCAGAAGGTAATTGGCAAGGACTTGTCCCCATCTGAGATTGTCGGAGAGTTCCTTGGAAGCACGCCAGGCTCGGCGGTTAACGTTTTGATTAACTCAGCCACTCCAGGACAGTACACCATCACGTCAAAGGATGGTAAGACTGTTGCTCACGACCGCAGGACTATGCTGAGTTCATCGAGAACTCTACGCCAGAACAGCTTCAAGAAGTTGACATCAACATTGATAAGGACAAGGACCTTCTCAATGTTTACAACAAGAAGGTAGGATCGCTGCAGGGGCCAAATATCGAAACAGAGGGTGATGGTGAGGAAGTCTCCGAGGAGATGCAGGCGAAGCAACAGGTCCTTGAACAGCACCGCAACGGACAGATCACTGAGGATGAAAGGGATCAGATGATCGCTAGCATCACAGACGCATTCACAAAGAAGCAGGATGAAGAACTACGTAAGCCACCTAGAGGCCGCCGCCTTTTTAGCGAACCAGCCAAGCCTGCTGTCAACGCTGCTAGGAAGTTCAGAGAGGCAGCAACAGAAGCCCCAGAGGAAGGTACTCCGATAAGAAAGATTGACAAGCCATTTGCCATGCGCATTGCTGATGCGTTCGAGGCGCTTGAGCACAGGCCAGATGACCCCGAAGTTAGAGAGGCGTATCAAGCCATGGCCGATGAAACGGAGGGTCAGTTTGAACTTCTTCGTCAGGAAGGTGTGGAGGTAGAGATCTACGAGGGAGAGGGCGAGCCGTATGCCAACTCGCAGGAGATGCTTGAGGATCTCAACAACAACAACCACATGTATATCCTGTCCACCGAGAAGGACTTTGGTCAGGCAGGAATCACTGAAGCACAGAGAGCAGAGAACGCATTGCTTAACGAGTCCAAATTCACTGACAAGAACGGCAAGCCAATGCTGATCAACGATGTGTTCAGGGCGGTGCACGATTTCTTCGGACACGGAGAGAGGGGGAACAGCTTCGGACCTATAGGTGAGGAGAACGCCTGGGATGTTCACGCTCGCATGTACTCTGACAAGGCTCGCAGGGCTATGACCAC
>FUIF01024806.1_pt1 | contig 12459 bp, 17 predicted proteins | sample 1003461 | NCBI WGS metagenome assembly FUIF01 (sample SAMEA80401918, study PRJEB19352) | marine metagenome | reverse complement strand
TTGAAGATAGTATGAGTCTATTCACAGAGACAGCAGAAGACTACTTAGACTTGATTCCTTACTGGAAGGATACTCTCCCTCCTCCCGTTGTAGAGGAGCATGAGGGATTCCTCGTCGTCCGCGACGATCTCATAGGTGGTGGATCGAAGATGCGATTCGCCGATCACTTGATCCGCTCACAACCTGAGATTAAAGAGTGGGTGTATGGCAGTTCACCTGCCACTGGTTATGCTCAGATCTCATTGGCACACCTGTGTACTAAATACTTTAAGAAGGCAGTTGTTTTCATGGCAGATCGTGCTGTGGAAAAACGACATCCTTACCAGTTGCAAGCGATTGAAGCGGGTGCTATAATGCACTGGGTTCCAAACGGAATGCTGAGTGTAACAGAAAAACGAGCAAGAGATTATGTATCAGATAGCCCTACATCTCGCAGACTGTTACCAATTGGTTTTGACCACCCCACAGTCATCGCGTCGATCATTCGTGTTGCACAATCTATGGATGTTACACCCACTGAGGTTTGGACTGTTGGTTCTTCAGGAACTCTTACGAGAGGATTACAACTCGCTTGGCCAAACGCCGAGTTTCACTGTGTGCGTGTGGGACATAGCGGCGAGTACGGAAAGGCGAAGTTGTACAAATCAAAGTACGCCTTTAACAAAGCAACCAAAGTGTTGCCCCCATTCCCGTCAGCACCAACCTACGACGCAAAGGCGTGGGAGTTCATATTAGATCATGCGTCACCTGGCGCACTTTTTTGGAATGTAGGATCGTGAAATTTTATCAACGTAATGATGACATTATAAACAGCGATGTCAATGTAAACTTTGAAGACCTTCTAGAGATGACACCCGATCAGTTTAAAGAATGGGTGACTCGTCTTCGTGAAGAGTTGACTGCCGCCTGGGACAACAACGGCTGTCCTCCTCGAACGGGAAAGAACGAAGAGGATATTGTTACTGCGTTCAACCGCATGTCGGAGTTTCCTGCTCATCAGTTTGAGTTCGATGACGAACTAAGTGACACACCGAAAGATGTGATCATCAACAAGTCTCGACTTGGTGTTGAAGCCGATCAATTCTTCGACAATATGTTTAAGACAAGAATCAACTATACGGAGAAAGACAATGGACACTCAATCTACGATCTTGTCGCCAATCCAGATTATTTTGACAGAGTGTATAAAGGTTCTCTTCGTCACTTTCGCAGGGACTCTTTTTATTCTCATGCTGTCTCCACCCTCAAGCGTTCGCGGAAGCATAGCGTTGTATCTGTTGATTCTGCTAGGGATTGGATGCTCGCGTTTTTTGAGAACCCGACGATGTTTGCGGGAAAAGACTTCCTGCTCGAACAAGTCAAGATTCGAGAAGGGCTGAATACAGGTTATCATCAAGTGGAGCAAACAAATATTCTTCAGTTGACAAAGGAAGAAGTTGAAGAGTTTCGTGATAGCCTAGCGTACAGACATCACTCGACGTTTGATATTGACAACATGGACGACGAGTGTGTCTATGCCATTCGTTTGTATGACAAAGGGAAGAAGATTTTTCCTGGCGGGTTCAAGTCGTTTCGTATTGGTTACATCCAACCAGCAGTAAACTTTCCTCCGATGACTGCTAAATACTTGTATGAGCGATTTACAAACCACATCAAAGACAGACCAATTAAGATCTATGATCCGAGTAGTGGCTGGGGTGGTCGTATCCTCGGGGCTATGGCTGTCCGTGATGATCGCATTCTTCATTACATTGGCACTGACCCCAATCCTGATAACTTTAATCCTGATGGAACTTCTCGTTATAGCGATCTCGCAGATTTTTACAACACAAAAACATACAGATCAAACCCCTTCTTCTCAAGCACACATACATACGAAGTCTTTCGACTAGGGTCAGAGGAGATTCAGCATGACAAAGATTTTCAGAAGCACAGAGGCGAGATTGACTTGGTATTTACTTCTCCTCCTTATTTCAATAGAGAGGCTTATAGTGAAGATGAAAACCAGAGTTACAAGAAGTATGGAAGTTCATATGAGTCATGGCGTGATGGATTCTTGCGACCGACACTTTCCACTTGTGCTGAATGGCTACGACCAGGCGGTTATCTCCTATGGAACATCGCAGACATATTAATCAAGGGAGAATATTTACCTTTAGAGCAAGACTCTATTGACATACTGGGTGAACTTGGTGTAGAATATAAATATAAGTTGAAAATGGCACTAGAAGGAATGCCTGGTCAGAACCGCGTGGGTGAAGACGGTAAACCAAAGTGCAAAAACTTCTGTCAAGTCAATGGCAGATATTTGAAGTATGAACCTATCTTTGTTTTTCGGAAAGCATAATGAAACAAGACACTGAATTTGGTAATATTCTTGAACGATTTTTGGATGACTACATAATCAAACTATCTGATGGTGGTTCGATTAGAAAGCCAAACTTTGAGAGTGCGATTAGATCTTACAAACCAACTAAAAGAGAAATCAAACTCCTAAGAGATCACTTCATTGAAGTACGAGGTGAGATCACTGGAGCCATCAACAAAACCGACGAGGACTTGGTGGAAGGTTATTCGTTTCTTTCGACTACTAAGTTGAAGAAACTAGACGGATATCTGGACTCTTTGATTGAGGTTCTAGAATCCAAGTCCAAGATCACTCGACGCAAACGAAAAGTCGATCCTAATAAACTCGTTAAGTCGGTTCAGTATATGCCTGAATCAAGCGAGTTCAATCTAGAGTCGGTTGATCCTGTTAAGATCGTAGGTGCTAGTGGTCTTCTTTGTTTTAATACTAAGACTAAGAAACTAACATTGTTTGAGTCTAAGACTAACGAAGGCCTTAGTGTCAAGGGAACCACGGTTCAAGGATTTTCGGAAAGTTCTATTACTAAGACTATCAGAAAGAATAACTTGACTCTTCTTAATGATATAACAGAGGGACGTATCGATTATACCAAGCGTGTTATGAATAAAATTAAAACCAAAAACGCTATCCCTACAGGTAGAATCAATAAGGATACTATCATTCTGAGGACATATTCATAACATATATACTAGGTATTCTTTATGGAAGAATCCTATGGGAAATAAATATCGTGGTTATTATAAAGCAGTAGATGCTAACGGTAACCTAATAACTTATAACCCCGGTGATGTTGTTAGGAAAGGTGAATTATACTACCTAGCAACAGATAATATCATCGGTCACTCACCCGAACACGGCACTCGTGTTGGGTGGGTTTCACTTGGTGCTGGTGGAAGTGGTGGAAGTGGTGGAAGCGGCACTGATGGTGCTACCGGACCTATTGGTAACACTGGACCTATTGGTAGCACTGGTAACACAGGAAATACTGGTGCTGATTCTACCGTTGCTGGTCCTATTGGTAGCACTGGTAACACAGGAAATACTGGTGCTGATTCTACCGTTGCTGGTCCTATTGGTAGCACTGGTGCTACTGGTTCTGGTTATAGTAATGCTACGATAAATGGAGTTACTCTCCAGATGACGTTCCAATCAGCAGGAGTTGGTTTTGGTTCGACGGAAATTATAGGTAGAGTGGTTGGTGCTACTGGTAGTGATGGAGCCGCTGGTACTACTGGTCCTACTGGTCCTACTGGTGGTAGTGAACATATACTTGGTTTTGTTCTTGATGGACAGGGGACTACTCTAGTTGCACAACATTATACAGATTTTCCGAGAGTCGCCGAGATGGAGGGTGAAGTTTATGAAGTTGGTATTCGTTCGATTGATTCAGTGCCGACAGGATTCATTCGCTTTGCTTTTAATAAACTTCCTGCTTCTTATACTGGGGCGCCTGGAGCCTCCCTCGAAGCAGACGGCGAAAGACTTGGTAACTATACTCAGTTATCTTCTGGTAATCGTGGCATTACTGCTAGTGGTGGATTGCCTGAAGGTATAAGTGCTGGAGATTTAATTTATCCTAATTTCATAGGAACAGGGATGACTCAAAAGTTGCAAGTGTTTTTGAGATATAGAACTACATAACTATGATGATAGATCACAAATGGTTTTTAAAGTATAAAACTATATAAATACATTAAGGAGATTCAATACAATGGCTATCACAGACCCAGAAGCAATTAAATTCGTAAACGAGTACATCAGACCGATGTGCGAAAACATTCGTTACTCAAACGCAAGAGGTGCTGACTTTGCACTCAAGTGGGCAGGACTCAGCGGAGATTTTCCAAACGATCCTACCGATATCGTAGAAGACGGTAGAGAAGCAGAAGGTATTTCAAGACTCAGTGGTGCAGACATTCAAGCAGTCGCTGTTGTGTTTAACCAACTCTTAAGCGATCTTACTCCAACAGGACAAGCAATTATTCAAAAGCCCTGTATTAGACCTTTAATGTATACTTCAACAGGAGAATAAATTAAATGGGTGCGACTTATTATTTTAATCTAGATGTAAGCGGAGGAGACAAAAGTGGAGATTCGGAGGCTAATGCTTTCGATGGTTCTACTACGGTGACTTTACCAGATGGAAGTAGTAACAGTTGTAGACTGAACAATGTGGTTGCTGCTTTACAGTCTGGTGATACCTTATGGGTTAAGAAAAGTACATCAGATATTACTTTTCATGCTTCAAATACTACAACCAGTGCTAACGATGGTCCTACTAATTTTGTGGATGGTGGCACCAGTTATGGCAAAACTGAGGTTTATGGATATGGAGGTTCTACTGGAGATGGAATAAGAGCCACCGTTAATCTTGGTGGAAAAACTTGGCACTGGAAAGAAGTTTTGGTTGTCTTAAAACTTAATTTTATGGAACATATAATAATTCGGGAATTATCCAAACGGATGATAATGCTCTTATTCAGAACTGTAGAATCGAACACACTTCCACTACTTCTGAAAGTAACGTAGTAAGAGTAGGTAATGCAGGTCTAATGGATAGGTGTGAAATCATTTCAAACTACTCTACAGCAAGTCCTAGTGGTATCAATGCCTGTGCTGTTTATTTAAACAATGCTGGCGGCGAGAACTCTCGTATTACAAATTGTTACGTTGAGGCTCGTAATGGTGCTAATGGTATTTTTATCGCGAGGGCTTCTGCCACTCATATTGTTGCAGGGAACATAGTAGTTACTAATCTAGACGTAGACGGTGCTGGAAATGATCAAGGAGATGGAATAAAAGCAGCAAGTCTTGCTTACTCTAATGGTAGTCATATAAGTAGAAACATAATACACAATGCTAATAATGGAATCAATCTTGAACATTCCGGAACTGACAACCGAAACTGTTGTCTTATAGAAGGTAATATATTTTCTTCATGTGCAACTGCAATTGGTGGTGACGCACACTATAATGCAAAATTAAATGCTAGTGATACTACTAATAATAGTAAACCTGTTTTTTCTATGAGTAACTTTTATTGGTCTAATACTGCCAACTCATTTTTAAATGGTGAACTAAATCCAACATTCTTGTCTTCTGATCCTTTTGTTGATTATGCTAATAAAAACTTTACCATTACGGGAACAGAGGTACTGACAAACTTCGGCTACGCTAGTAGTTTTACTGGTGGAAAAACAGGAGCAAGTGGTAGCGATACAACAACAGCAAATGCCTTGGTAGCACATCAGGCACAAGCAAAACCACCAACTGTGATATCGATTTTCTAAAGTGATTAATAATGACAACGTATTATTATAATGAAGATGCAACTACCACCGTTAACGGATTGTCTGAAGCGGGTGGTTACGACGGCTCTACAACAGCAACCCTACCAGATGCTAGCAGTGCTGCTAGTAGACTTAGTAGTGTTGTTAACGCTCTACAGTCTGGTGATATTCTATATGTGAAGAAAACTAGCGGTGAGATCACTTGGCACGCCTCTGTAACAACTTCAACTAAAACTACTGATGGTCCGACCCGTGCCACCGATGTTGGTCCCGTTGATGTAATCGGTTACGGCACCACTCCTGGCGATGGAGTTCGTCCGAATGTGAATATGCAGACTTTTGTTTGGAAATTCAGAAGAGCGGCGGGGATGATACAGAGTATAAACTTTACGGGTTCGTATACGAACGCTGGTATAATTGAGATAAATGATGGTGCTTTGATAACACAGTGTAGAATAGAATCCAGTGCTGGTCCAGCACTGTTGATAAGCGATGAGGGAAAGGCCGATAGATGTGAACTGATCAACACCGAAAGTGTCGGTACTCCCTCGGGGTATCAAGAATACGCCGTTATCTTGTATCCATCAGATAATGCCCACATCACAAATTGTTACGTTGAATCTAGGAACGGTTCGGGTGGAATTTTTGTAAGAAGAAGAGCAGGTGCTGCTGAAATTCGAGGTTGCATAATCAATGTAAATTTAGATGTTGATGGCGCAGGAAACTTAAATGGACATGGAATATGTTTGGAAAGTGCGGGATACAACAGAGGAAGTGTGATGAATAATATTATTCATAATGCTAGTACAGGATTAAAAGTGGACAGGTCAGGAACTGATGACCGATCCCCTCAGGCCTTTTGTTATAATATATTTTCATCTTGCAGTAACGCAATTGATGGTAATTCTTTTTACAATCAACCGGCGAACACAAGTGAATCTCGTATTAATAACCCCATGAGATCATATAGTAATTTTTTCTATGCAAATACAAGCAATTCATTTTTCAATAATGAAACCGATCCAACTTTCCTGACATCAGATCCTTTTGTTAGTGTAGCAACCAAAGATTTTACTATCACAGGCTCAACTGTTCTAACGTCCTTTGGGTATGCCAGTAATTTCTCAGGACAAACAGGAGCAAGTGGCGATACAATAACAGAGAATGCTTTAGTACCATTGAAACCTACTGCTGACGTTACTCTGCCTACAATCGTTTCATTTTTCTAGTTATCACTTGACAATTCCGTGAAGTGAGGTATAATTCATATTGAAATGGAGTTTATAGATGGGACGTAACCCAAAAGACAATCCTTATAGAGAGGATAGCGGGCCCAAGAATGGCACTCGTAGTCAGAAGAAGCAGGCTAAAAGATCTTCTAGACACAACACAAAGATTATGATTGACAAAGTGAATCATGGTCTGGTAGACTCTAATGATCTAGATGAGTATCTAGAATTTGATTCATATGATGATTGAACATCCCAACTGGAGATTTATTTGTAATGGTTATGACAAGCACTAGTATTTCGCAAGAAACACTCTCGATTCTAAAGAACTTTTCTCAACTCAATTCTAACCTTCTCGTTCGTCCTGGCAATGTGATTAACACGGTCACTGGCGCCAAGAACGTGATGGCACAAGCAACAGTTCAAGAAGACTTCCCTGTCGAGTTTGGTATCTGGGATCTGAACAAGTTCCTCGGTACGCTGTCACTTTTTGATTCACCAACATGCGTGTTTGGTGAAAAGTCCGTGAAGATCTCAGGAGAAGGTGGGCGAGCAGTTACTTATTACTACTCCGAACCCAGTCTTCTTACTACGATCAACAAGCAGGTTCAGATGCCTGAGACTGTGATCAATCTCAGTCTTACACAGAGTGTGTTCGCTGATCTTCAGCGTGCTGCTTCTGTCCTTCAACTTCCCGATCTTTCGTTTACCTCGATGGATGGTGAGAACATTCTCGCTGTTGTTCGGGACAAGAAGGATCCTACATCCAACGACTATTCTGTTGCGGTCGGTGATGTTCTTGGAGACACTCCCAACTTTGAGTTCAACTTCAAGATTGACAACCTCAAACTCCTGCCTGGAGATTATGATGTTGAGATCTGTGAATCTGTTGTGAGTTCCTTCACGAACACTAACATTGATGTCAAGTATTGGATTGCACTGGAAACCGATTCAACTTTCAACGCTTGACTAAGGATTGATAATGACCGATGTGAAAAACTATCTGTGGGTGGAGAAGTATCGCCCACAGACAATTGATGATTGTATTCTTCCAGTTGAAATCAAGACCACCTTTAAGCAGATGGTAAAGAACGGCGAAGTTCAGAACCTTTTGCTTTCTGGTGGTGCTGGTTGCGGTAAGACAACTGTGGCCAAAGCGTTGTGTAATGAACTTGATCTTGAGTATATCCTGATCAACTGTTCCGAGGAGGGTAACATCGATACCCTTCGCACAACCATTCGTAACTTCGCAAGCACTGTCTCGATGACGGGACAGAAAAAGATTGTGATCCTTGACGAATTTGACTACAGTAATGCCCAGAGCATTCAACCAGCCCTTCGTGGTGCGATCGAGGAGTTTGCTAACAGTTGTAGATTCGTTCTCACTTGTAACTACAAGAACCGAATCATTCAACCGTTGCACTCCCGATGCACTACGGTGGAGTTCAAGATTCCTAACAATGAAAAGCCGACGCTCGCCGTTGGTATTCTTGAGCGAATCGAAAACATCCTCACGGCAGAGGGTGTCAAGTATGAGCGTCCTGTTCTGCTTGAACTTATCAAGAAGCACTTCCCCGACATTCGTAGGATTCTAAACGAACTCCAACGCTACTCGGTCTCGGGTGTGATTGATACAGGTATTCTCGCACAGATCGGCGAGATCCGCGTCAAGTCTCTGATGAAATCGATGAAGGAAAAGAACTTCACCGAGGTTCGGAAGTGGGTGGTTGAGAACCTCGACAACTCACAGGAAGACTTGATTCGTAATCTCTACGATTCGATGTACGAGTATATGAAGCCAGGATCGATCCCGCAGGCGATCCTAATCTGTGGTGAGTATCTTTACAAGGCTGCTTTTGTTGCCGACACAGAGATTAATATGACTGCGTGTCTGGTTCAAATTATGATGGAGTGTGAATTCAAATGAGTAGTTTATATGTGACACGAGGAAAGGTAGCCATCAAGGAAGATGCTCCTAAGAATGAAACCAGTAATGGTATCATTTATCAAGACAAGGAAAGTAAAGTTCATGGGATTGGTGTAGTACATAGTATTGGTATGCCTACAGTTCTTTCTAATGGAACAGAAGTTCCGTTGGATATCGAGGTTGGGACTAAGGTTCTTTTCTTCGAAGAAGGAAGGTATAGTACCTTTGCTGGTTTTATATTCTAAACCAAGAGTACGTTCTAGGAGTTGTCGGTGAAACTGACTGAGTATCTTAACGCCATTAACCACAGCAAGGAGTCTCTTATGGAGACTGACGATGAGTCGGTTGAAAAGGAGTACCCTCCTTTTGTGGTTAATCGGTGCCTCTCGTTCTTCCCTGATACTATCTACTTCGTTAATGAGATGAATCATTATCATACGCTACCAAAGAACATGCAGTTTGATTTTCTGCGTCTAGGAATCAGAAAGAAGAAAAGGTTCAGTCCGTGGTTGAAGAAGACAAAGGTTGACAAGATTGATGTGATCAAGAAGTATTTCGGTTACTCAGATTCAAAGGCAATCGAAATCGCCGACATTATTACAGATGATAATATCGAGTCAATGCAGGCTGCAATGTATACTGGTGGTACTCAAAAGATGAAAAACCCTAAATAAAACAGTTATAATGGTTATTTCATTGAGAGAGATCACATGGAAAGCGAAGATTTATTTGAAGGTTATGGAGTAGAGATTACTCTCAAGGAAAGAGATGACTTTCTCAAAGTGAAAGAAACTCTTACTAGACTTGGTGTTTCGTCTCGTAGAGAAAATAAACTATATCAGTCTTGTCACATCTTGCATAAGCGAGGAAAGTATGCTATACTTCACTTCAAAGAGTTGTTCTCTTTGGATGGGTTAGATAGTGATATTTCAGATACCGATATAGGTAGAAGGAATACGATAGTGAAACTCTTGGTTGAGTGGGGACTGGTTCAGGTAGTTGATGATGAAGAGTATGCCGAACCACAAGTAAGTCTCGCTCAACTAAAGATTTTACCGCATTCTGAAAAGAAGAACTGGGAATTGATACCTAAATACCATATAGGTAAGCGTAGATAATACAGTGAAAGGCCTTTTTTATTATGAGTATTCCAAAAATTATCCACCAGATATGGGTGGGTGATCAGACCAAACGTCCCGTCGAAATGATGGAGACTTGGAAAGAAAAGAACCCAACATGGGACTATCGGTTTTGGTCTGAAGAGAACATGCCAAAACTTAGAAACCAAGCACAGTTTGATGCTATGAATGAACTCGCCGGCAAGGCAGACATACTTCGGTATGAACTGCTTTATGATCACGGCGGGTTTTTTATTGACGCTGATTCTGTTTGTGTTAACCCACTAGATGATTTCTTCACAGAAAACAAGGCGTTTTGTTGTTGGGAGAACGAACAGATTAGAGAAGGTTTAATGTCCAATGGTTATTTCGCAACAGAAAAGAATAGTCCTCTTGCTGAACGTCTGATCGCCAGGATAGGAACATACCCAGTAGAAGAAGTTGCGAAACTACCAAACCTAACTGCATGGCAGGTAGTTGGACCAGTTCTATTAACAGAAACCGTGCGTTCTATGCCTGAATGTGGTATGAATGTTTATCCTAGTCACTACTTTATTCCTAGACACTACACAGGATTGCAGTATGAAGGTAATGATAAAATCTACGCCGAACAATACTGGGGTAGTACCGAAACAATGAATGGAAAGATGGGTATGCAATATGGAAGTTGATATTCGTAACATACCTGTTTACTGGATCACTATTGAATCTGCAACGGATCGTCATGAAAGAATACAGAAGATCTTCTCTAAGTTTGGTTTTACTAATACCATACAGATCAATGGTAAACTCGCCAACAAAGAAGGCAAAAGTTTCTTGGAAATACAAAGAGACAAGAGTCATCTAGTAGCAGAGTCACATGCAGATGCTCTGGTCAATGAAGGACCGCTCTTGGTTCTGGAAGATGATGTTTGGTTTACAGATGACTTCGATCCAATCGTTAGTGTTCCAGATGAAACCGAAGCAGTTTATCTTGGTACTTCAGTTTGGGGCATGAAGAATGGCGTTTCTCAAGGAGGAGGAACACAATTCCTTCCTATTGATGAAACCTTTGTTAAACCATATAGTATGCTTGGTGTCCATGCGATTCTTTACTTGACCGAATCGTATAAGAAAAAAGCAATGAACCTGATGTTAGATGCGAAATCACAGGGGATGTTTATGGACGAACCTGTTGCCTTGAACATGGAGCATGAAAACATTCTTTGTTATGCCTATCCGAGATTCTATCAGAGAGATGGACATAATGATCGAGTCACAAAAACTCCACTGGTGCGACCATGAAAATTATATCATTTAGTTTATGGGGAGAAGACCCCAAGTATACAGTTGGTGCAGTTAGAAACGCAGAAATGCGTAAGGATTATTATCCAGACTGGGTTGCCAGATTTTACTGCGGACAAAGTGTTCCAGATGATATTCTAGATCGTCTGAGAGCGATAGAAGGCACTGAGGTTATTTTGATGGACGAGTCTGGAAATTGGACTGGAATGTTCTGGCGATTCTTGGCTGCTGATGGTGATGATATTATGATCTCCAGAGATACAGATTGTCGATTCACACAGAGAGAAGTCGATGCAGTCGAGTCTTGGTTATCGAGTGACAAAGACTTTCATGTTATGAGAGACCACCCATACCACGGGACAGAAATCTTAGGTGGTATGTGGGGGTGTAGAAATGGAATTCTCAAAGGTATAATAGAACTCATTGATGGATATACAAAGGGCGACTTTTGGCAAGTAGATCAAAACTTTCTTAGAGAGAATATCTGGCCCAAAGTAATAGAAACAACTTGCACTCATGATGATTTCTTTGCGAAGGTTCCATTCCCTAGTCCCAGAAAGTTTAGAGAATTTGTAGGACAAGCATTCAACGGCGATGATACCGAATGTGAACCTCAACATGGAGATATGGTGATACCTAATGAAAGAAACATATAGACCTTTACCCGCACAACTTACAATCGCAAAATCTAACATAGATGGGTTAGGTCTTTTTGCAACGAAAGATATTCTAAAGATTATGAGTTTGGTATTTCTCTATGTCAGTGATGTAGATTTTCCAAATGGATATATCAGAACTCCTCTAGGCGGATTCTTCAACCACTCAGAAGATCCTAACTGCGAAGCCTCTATCGAGGGAAGATACATAAAAACTAAAAACAATAAAAATCACAGATAATGAAATATCGTCTTTGGGTCGTTTTGATAATTCTCTTTTCAAAGATCTCTATCAATATTGGCACCACCGCAGCGACCACCGATTCGGAGTATTAATCATGAGCGAAGAATATAGACAAATTCAAATCATAGATCCGGATTTGTTTTCTGGTTCCATTGATGCTTTTAGAACTGCGCATGGGGGTTATTATCAAATAATAACAGATGGCGAAAATTCAAATATTGAGTTCTCGGCCTTGAATGAAACTGGCTGGACCACAAGCCTGGAAATCGAACACTTTACCCTCAACCTCTCAGAGGAGATATGGATAGATCCAGATCTTGCTTCTCCTTATATTGATGCAAGA
>FUIF01016614.1_pt1 | contig 12476 bp, 15 predicted proteins | sample 1003461 | NCBI WGS metagenome assembly FUIF01 (sample SAMEA80401918, study PRJEB19352) | marine metagenome | reverse complement strand
CGGCCCCAAAGGGCAGACCCCCAAGGGCGCGTGAAGAGGCTGAGGAATGGCTCAAGCGCTTCCTTCCGGTTGGGAAGTGGGAACAGGCAAACGATGTTATCGAAGCGGCCGAGGCGGCTGGGATCAAGGAGAAAACCCTTGACCGGGCCAGATCGGGCGCAGGAGTGAAAGTACAGCAGCGAGGCCGCGCCTGGTGGTGGTATCGCCCCGACCCGTTTGGTTCAGAGGGTGCGCCTTGGGCGGACCTTGACTGAACCCCTGACTCAGAACACCCCTTAGGGGGTCTATATATGGGTTTCTGACCTTCTGAGCCCCTGAACCCCTTTTTCTTCGAGGGGAGGGTGGGGAGGGGGAGGGTGCATTTGAACCTAAGCAGGTTCACCGCTTTCTCAGAAGGTCAAAAAGCACATTGACTTTTGGGTTTCTGACCTTCTGAACATGAAAACAGGGAAATACAACACGGACGAGACACGCTGGAAGATGGCGGTTGGCGAAGAGGCTCCGTTCTCTTATTCTTCAATTGCATGCAGTGCTTGCTTGCGGAGGCGAGCATGAGCGAGCAGGAAGGAATCAGGGCGCAGCTGCAGCGCAGGTTGGACATGCGCAGCAGGGCGGAGAAGGCACTGGACGTATGGGCGTCCGTTGTCCACGCAAGGGGCGGTGGCTCCAGGACGATGCCGAAGGTGACCGAGTGCTTCGAGCTCGTGCTGGACGCACCGGATGACAGCGGGCGCCGTGACGGCGTGATGGTCAAGAAGTGCCTGGACTCGGCAAACATGTACGACGCCACAGAAGGCAAGTACGAGCATCTGCCCAAGATGACCGTCGAGCTCTCAACCATGAGCGAGTTTGAGGTCGTTGAGCGGACCATCCGCCGCATGGAGACACCAGCCATAGCCGTGGTGTATGCGCTGCACCGGCACCCCGCATTCGGCAGGTACGCACCGCCCGACTCCCTTGGCGTGTACGAGGACGAGAGGGAGGCTGTGGTCGAGTTCCTGCGCAGGCCCGGCATTCAGGTCGAGATGCTTGGCAAGCACACCACCCGCAGGGCGGAAGAGGGTGCCCGAAGACTGGTGCAATCGCTGTACCACAACCTCTGCTGGGCGGTCAAGCAGACCATTCACGGTGACGTCAGCAACCAGAAGCGGAGGTCGGCATGAGCGATAGCAACTCAACCTATTCGGACATTACAGTCACCACAGTCAAGTGGCGTTTTCCTGGTGAGGATGAGCCGCCTTCAACTGCGGCCCAGTTGCTGCCTATCGACCCTGATGACCGGCATGGCCAGGCGGTGGCTATGGAGAGTACACGTGAGGATTGGGACACACCAGAGGAGCATGAGGCTTGGCGGCATCTGCAGTAGCCAAGGGTGGAATTGGCTCGAAATCGGCCGTGACTCACACCTAAGCACCCCATTTTTTTGCGGTAGGGACCAATAACTGGGTTCAATCGTCCATAATCTTGATGGGCCCCGGTGTATCCGGTGGTCTTTTTTGTTGCCTGAGGGAGACGTCTCTCCCCACCACCAGACAGCCGCTATCCCAAGCAGGGCAAGCCACAGGCTGAGGTCTGGTACCGGCAGCACCAACGCCAACAGCACAAGCGCGGTCAGTACTGCGCGCATGCCTGGAGTCTATCCATGAAGTTCAAAACTCAGCGCCTCATAGGCAGGGTCAAGCGGGCCAGGACCGCTCTAAAGTGCGAAGTTCGCTACGGGCTGGGCAAGGGCGGTATGAACCCGCGTGCCAGCTGCCCAGGCGATGACGCAGGCAAGTGCGACTGCTCAGGCTTCGTCGCATGGGCGATATGGCTGTCTCGCAAGCCCAAGGTGAGCCGCAAGTGGTGGATTGAAACCACGAGGATTGCAAGGGATGCCAAGGGCCGCAAGAGCGTATTCACTCAGATCCGCGAGCCAAGGGCAGGCTGCCTGATCGTCTACGGCGACAAGGGTGGCAGGCAGGGTCACATCGGCATCGTGACCGAGGTGGACGGTAGCGGCAGGGTCACCGGTATCGACTGCAGCTACGGCATGAGCCGCAAGACAGGCAGGGCGCTGCACGAGCGCGACCTCTCTTGGATGCGTCGCAGGGGTGCCATCTACTGTGTTCTCACAGAGGACATCAAGGATTAGCCGTGAGTGGTGACAAGAACGGCAGCTGGGGAGAGATTGGCCGCGAGATGGTGCTTTCCCAGTTCAGCGCACTTGGCGGGAAGATCGACGCGCTCAGCGCAAAGCTCGATGCGCAGTCACGCCACACAGAGGCGAAGATCGACAACCACGCCAGGCGCATTACGGTCATCGAGACTCGCGTGAAGGTTTGGAGCGGCCTCATAGGATTTGGGGCGGCAATCGTAGGCGGGGTCGTTACGGCGATCATCGCAGCAGCTTTTTGACAACAAGGAGAAACACATGAACAGACTCATACTGGCGCTTCTGGCCGGCTGCAGTGCCGCGCTTGGGGCAGCTTCGAGCGATATCAGCTCGTACCGCAAGGAAAGGCAGGTCAACTCTCGCGCAAAGTTCGACTGGGGGCTTGCTGTATGGCGCTGGCTGCAGGCTGGCATCCCAGCAGCGGTCACCGCATACACAGCTGGCCCGACAGCGCTGGAGGTGATCTCGTGAGACGAGTACTGCTCGCGCTCTCGATCGCGCTTATGCCGTTTGTCGGTATGGCGCAAGCAGAGCCGCCTCTCATTCGGTACGAGGCGGTCTACAGCTTCGAGACCGAGAAAGTCACGCCCGCCATTTCGTTCACTCTCTTCGACCTTGAAGATTCTTGGCTTGAGGATGGCCTGGAGAAGGCGCTCGGGCTGGATGTCGGGATTGAAGCGCGCACGCTTCTTGGCGCAGATGACCAGAGGCCGCTCTCAGGGTTCGAGGCCGTGCTCGTGATCCCAATGAACGAGCGTGTAGAAGTGTTTGGCGGCATCGCGTACGTAAGCCGCAACCTGACTTTTTCCTTTGACGACGGCGAGTGGGCGATCACCGCTGGCGTCACGTTCAAGCAGTAGCAAACCAATGAGCAGCAACAGGAAGTTCAACTACGTAGGTAGCCCGATATCAAAGCTTGTGGACGCTGGGTTCCACCCTGCCCCACTACCGATAACAAGGCTGCGGGCGGCGAGCGGCGCTCCAGCTCTCTCTGGAATGGTGCTGCTGTGCTACGACGGCACGATCCTGCCGTTCGTACCCGCAAAGGGTGAGGGCTCAGCAGTGGACTCAGGGGACTTCACGATTACGAGTGATTTCCAGTCGGTCCGCGATCTGTGGCTTCAGTACGCACAGTCGCAGAACGACCAGATTCGCTGGGAAGACCTCGACAACCTGGGCGCTGTCGGCATCCTTCCTGTTACGGTGGGTGGCACCGGCTCTATCGAGATGCAGGCTGGCAGCCGCAACTCAACCAAAGTCTTGCGTACCTTCGATGCTGGTGACGCGTTCTGGGCTGGGCGCGTCCCAGCAGACATCCTTGCCGCAAACGGCGTCTCTGGCTACGCGGGAGGCACGGTCGTCACGATCGATGACATCCTTGCCTCGCAGGGCAGCGACGGCGCGGATATCAACAAGCTGTTCGCCAACATCTTTGGTCGGCTGCATGTAAACCCAGACCGGTTCAACCTGGAGAGCGTTGCCGAGGATTCCACGATCTTCAACAACCTGAGCAATGGCCAGTACCAAATCTCTGCGTTCGCCGCCCTGAATGGCCGCAGGTACATGGCATGGTCGTCGAAGATCACTGCGGCAGCGGGGTCGCCTGATGGCACGTTCGAGTGGTACTCAGTCTTTGCGGACAACGAGTCCACGAAGGCTGTCCTGGGCGGGGCGACCTACAGCGCGTCTCGCGGTTCTGCTGTGACGGGGGATATCAGGGCTAAGGGGCCGAAGCTCCTGGAGAGTTGGTACACGGACACGAGCGCGGACACGGCTCTCGTGGGCGGCGTGATCGACTGCAAGGGCTGGGAGCACGTGGCGATCATGGGGCACAACGCTCTTGGCGACGCAATCAACACGAGCGGCAACCGACTGAGGATGTTCCCGATCGACTAACGTGGCAGCACCAACCGTCTATCCGGGAAGAATCAACGACTTGCCGTCTGCTAATGAGTTTGCGCGTGGCGCGAACCTGCAGCATCCCTTGCTTGCTAACATTCGGCCTCTTGTTGCCTGGTTCAACCGGCCAGGCTTGATTGGCGCGGGTGGTGGCGGCAGCGCGATCAACGAGGTCACGCGAGAGGTCGTCTCTGTCGGCTCAGGCATTACGAACCCGAAGCAGCCGTGGGCGAAGTTCGATGGATCGAGCTCGTTCCAGTTCACGACTGTTGGGGACACCGTGCACGATCCCATGTGGGTCATCGCATGGGCGCACAAGACGAATAACACGGGAACGCAGTACATCTGCTCTCATGGCGGCAGCTGGCGCATGGGCACGACGTGGGGCAACTACATGCGCGTCACGGAAGCAGGGGTCGAGGTCGATCACGATGACGACGCCAACAGCTACGTAACTGCGACGTTCTACGGCTTCCAGATCGACGGTGCGGGCCTGACGATGTACTCCGACCGCAACACGAACGGGCGTGTCGAGGCAAAGAACACCGATACGGTTGGGGATCCGATGCCGACCCCGAGCAATGACTTCTTCGTGGGCTGCCGGCCCAGCACTGAGTACTGGGATGCCTATATCGCTGGAGTGATGTATGGGCGCGGCGTGCTCGGAATCGAGCAATTGAACGCGATCTACAGCGACATGTGGTTCCTGTTCAGGAGAGACGACTAGTGGCGACATTCCGCCAAGCGGTCGCAAAGGCTCAAGTAGGTGACTTTCTCGTCAACGCGCCGCTCAAGTTGAAGGTCGTGAGGCAGGCCAAGGGGCTGGTGTTCCCGAGCGTGCCGATCCCTCCCGCAGCATTCGGGCCAGGCAACACGGACTGGCAGACCAAGTACCGCGAAGAGGCGGTGAAGACAAGGCCGTAGGCGGTGGATAGTGGCGTACCGAGACGACAGCGCAGAACTTCAAGGGTTGATAGACAACGGAGTGGGCACCTATGTCCGTCTGCCAAAGCGCAACTGGATCATCCACGAACCGATCACGTGGCCAGGCTCTGGGACCGTCGTAGGTTTTCAAGGCGGCCGTGTCCAAGTTGGTAGGGAGCTTCTGCTCCTCGCAACAGCTGGGCTACGAGGGCTGTTCGAGTTCAACGGTGGCGAAGCGAGCCCGATCCATATCAACGCAGGCACGTCCAACGACGCCTTGGACCTGCAACTCACACAGTCGCGCACAGTCGCAGCGTCACTGGAAGAAGGGTCGGAGACGATCACGGTAGCGGAGTCTGGAGACGCGCTGCCATCAGCGCCGTTCCACGCTTGCCTGAAGGAGACAAACCAAGGCAGCAACGGCGAGTGGAACATCCGCGAGTGGGTCTACGTGACCGCCGTAGATGGCGCAACGCTAACGATTCGAAGGCCGCTTGGCCGGTCGTTCAGCGCATCGGCGCAGCTCAGATGGAAGACAGGTGGCGCAAATCCTCTGGTCGATGTTGGCGTAGAGGACGTTCAAGTCTTCGGCCAAATCGGCTCAGGAGCGTCGTATACAGATTTTGCCGACATCATTGCCTCCTGCGTTGTTGGGCTGCGGCTCTACAACGTGGAGACGCACCTGAACCACGGCTACGCAGCCGAACTCAGCGTGTGCGATGCGATCGACATTGACACGTTCCGCTACGGCGACTCGCTGGATGAGTCAGGTGCCGGCGGTACGGCATACGGCATTGCGATCCATGGCGGGCGTGATCATGTCCTGAGAGGCGTTGGCTCTGTCGATGCGGGAAGCAGGCGAGCAGGCATTCTGATCGGCGGCGCTCACAAAGGCCAGGTCGTCAACTGCGGCGGGCTTGCCCATGACGCCAGCTACAGCGAGAACAACATCAACAGTCTTGACTTCCACGGCAAGGGCGAGTACGACTGGCTTGTCAAGTGGTGCAGCCACCCTCAACTGACGCTCGGCTCGCACTACCGTGGATGCGAGAAGATTCACTGCTTCGACAGCGACTTCTTCCGCATGGTGACGATTGCGCCAGGGGCCGATGACGTGCGGCTTGAGAGGGTCACAGGCAGCGTGCTGCGGGCGGTCAGGCGAACGACCAGCGGCTTCGATCCAGACGGCTCGGCCAAGAAGATTGGTGGCAGCGCCGGTATCCACACTAAGGGCTGCGAGTTCATCAGTCAGAGCCATGACATCCCGCTCTTGATGCACGAGGTGACCAAGTTCACTGACGAGGACTCGGTGTTCCGGTATGGACATCAGGAGTTCGGGGGCTCAACGGTCAAAAAAGTGCCTGCCGCAGCGCTCGACTGCTGGCTTGAAGATGGGGATCCAGACACGGGTGGAAACCAGAACGGTTGGCCGGTCCGGTATGGGGCGACGATCTACTCAGCTGCTGCGCTGGGCGGGGGCAAGAACAACCCAGTCGCCTACGACGAAGGCGGCGACTACGAATTCAACAGGACAGAGTTCGACAACAGCCTTGGAGATGGCACCTACGCGCCAGTGCTCGTCGGTGCAGGGGTTGCGGGCAAGGCGCAGGACATCGCGTCGATGGCCTTCAATCAGGCGACGTTCAAGGGGAAGACAGCGCAAGCAGTCCACGTGCAGCCTGAGGCAACGGGTGGCGTTCTCTCTCACGACTCGTGCAGCTACACGCGCACGGGTGGCGCAGCCGCAGGAATCGTCCTGGACGACTCGGGGTCAGTGCCGGGGTCGCAGCAGGGCGAGCCGACTCTCGACTAACGATCATTGGCACAGAAGGAGAACTGTGCCCTAAGCGGGCTTGTACCCCGTGGGTTGAACAACCAGCCGTAAACCGCTGGTGACCCTGCCGCCAAATGGGGAGTGCACGCCCCGGCAGGGTTTGACACAGTTTCCCGTCTCTCGGCGGGGAAATCCTTGCAAGGAGAACAAACAGCAAAATGAATGCACCATTCGCAAGCATCAAGGACTACGTGCCGAGCTGGCGCGAGCAGCAGGAACAGTCCGATCGATACTTTGGTCGGCACTGGGACTTCCTGAACGACAACTTCCTCAATGAGTTCACCATCACGATGGTTGACGGAGGAACTGACGCGGGGCAGGTACGCGCCTGCAACGGCCTTGGCGGCGTGTTCACCCTAACGAACAACGACGCTGACAACGACAACCACACGTTCCAGGAGAAGGCTGAGAACATCCTGTTCTCGACTGGACTGGAAGAGGCGTGTTTCTACGGCGAGATCAAGGTTGGAGATGCGGACCAGACCGATTGGTTCCTGGGCTTCGGCATCACGGACACCACGGGTCTCGTGCCAGGCACGGGCTCCGAGTACGTGACCGACCTGCTTGGCTTGAAGTCTGACGACGGCGATGCCAGCATCGACCTAGCAGTCGAGAAGAACGCGGCTGACAACACGTACCTGGGCGAGGCCGGTCTCGGCACGATCGAGGACGATACGTATATCAAGCTCGGTGTCCACGTAACCCCGACCGCCACTGCTGGTGAGGCGCGAATCCGCGTCTACATCAACGGCGTGAAGGTGAAGGACGCCGTGTATACGACCGTTCCGGACGACGAGGCGCTTGCGTTCTCGTTCGCCTTCCAGAACGGCACTGCAGCCGCGCACACCATGACTTCCAAGGTCATGGGATACCGCGGTCGGCTTGCTGCCTAAGCAGTAACAAAAGGCGGGCGCTGGGCCGGAGTCGCCTTCCGGGATTCACAAACCAGCGTCCCATTCCAAGTTTTCAATGGGGAAGAAGAAAGACGCAGTGGTAGCAGCTCTTGGCGAGCCGATGATCAGCCCAGAGACGGTTCGACCTGAAGTGCTCAAGGGCACGATGCAGGACTTCGTAGAGGTCCAGCAGGTGATCGACTCGCACCAGAAGGGCTACCAGTTCCTGCGAGCGTCACTGGCTCAGCTGATGCAGGAGGCGCACACCCTTGCGCCAGAGGAGCCCAAGGAGGGCGAAGAGCCGCAGAAGCCGAGCGTGACCAACGTGAAGGAGCGCACGGCGATACCTCGAAAAGCTCACCAACATTCACGTGGCGCTCGAGGAGAGAGAGCGAGTTGCCTTCGGGATTGGACCCAAGGATTCACCGACAGCGCTTGAGCGACTGTCGCCTGCTGAGCGCGCACTGTTCGGCAAGTTTGTCAAGGAGATGTTTGGGACGTGGCTGTCCGAGAATCTTGGGCCGAGTTCCTGAACGACGCCCTCCGGGGAGAAGAGTCTGACCGAGTTAGCCTGCGCGAGTTCATTGCGGAAGTAGCACCGCAGTACCCGCTTCATTACCGCCATTGCGGCGAACTCGTTGAGCACGTGCAAGCAGTTTGTGACGGCCAGATAAAGCGGCTCCTCATCGAGATGCCGCCAGGTCATTACAAGAGCTTCACGGCGTCTCAGCTGTGTCCGGCCTACTTCATGTACCGGGAGCCGTGGCGCAAGATCGGTATCGGCTCGTTTGGCCAGCGCCCAGCGAGTCGTTTCAACCTGAACGCTCTGAACTTCTACCGAATGGCGGGCGGCGATCTTCGAAAGGAGCAGCAGTCGCGCGAACTCTGGGGCACACCGCAGGGCGGAGAGTGTTGGGCTGCGGGCATCGGTGGTCCGGTCACGTCATTCAGGGCTCATCTGCTCATCATGGACGACCCTGTCAAGGACCAGGAGGCGGCCAAGAGTGAGCACCAACTTGAGGAGGCTCGAGAGTGGTACTCGGGCGTCTGGCGCTCCCGCCGAACACCTTGGAGCGAAACCGACCTCGACGCGAGCGAGATCATGATCCTAACGCGATGGTCGGAGGAAGACCTCGCGGGATTCGCTCTGCAGCGCTCGGAGTGGACTGGGGAAGAGTGGACCGTGCTTGCGATGCCTGCTCTGGCGTGGGGTGAAGACAGGCCAGAGTTCCCTAAGACGGTGCACTTCGTGCCGGATTGGCGAAAGGAGGGCGAGGCTCTTTGCGACGGCATTATGGACCGCGAGTTTCTGCTTGCAGAGAAGGGCGGCCTTACAAATACAGGACAGACGTGGCTCTGGAATGCTCAGTACCAGCAGCATCCACAAGCCGAAGAGGGCAGGCTGATCGATCCAGACTGGTTCTCTCTGGAGTTTGAGGAAGACGCCCCGGACTTCCTGCAGAACTTCCGTTGCTGGGACCCTGCGTTCACAGAGGCTGGCGGCGACTGGACTGCCGGGGGCCTCGCAGGCATCCACCCCGACAAGTCGATGTGGCTGCTCGACATGAAGCGAGCGCAGATCGAAGCGCCGGACGTGCGGGAGTGGGTTCTGCAGACGCAGAAGGAGGACCCGCGAAACACGCTGATCGGCATCGAGAAGGCGCACAGCGGGCTCGGCATCTTCCAGGACTTGGTGAGGAACGAGGACACGCACCCGTTCATCCATGGCATCCCGCCCACGGGAGGCGACCTGCTGGCAAGGGGTGCAGGCTGGCTCGCATGGGCGAAGGCTGGGCGCATAAAGATCGCCTGCAAGTACCGAGACCCAGATACCGGTGAAGTGAAGGTGCGCGAGTGGGCGCAGGCCTTCATCAAGGAGTGTCGCAAGTGGCGCGCGCTGCCAACGGACACCGACGATCAGATTGCTGTCATGTGGCTCCTGTTCGAGCTCGTCATGCGAACGCGTGGCGCTCTGATGGAGCAGAAGAAACCGCCCAAGAGGGGCACACCTGAATACTATGAAGACCTTCGAAGGATTAACTCTCGAGGATCTGGCCAAGCTAAAAAAGGCCGATCTCGCCGATCTGTTCGCTAAGTGCACCAAGACTGAGCTTCTCAGTCTGATCGAGGCTTACCGGGCTACTGGGCAGGACGCGCACGTGATCGAGCTCACGCCTGACACGTTCGCTGCTTGCGCCGGCGCGGTTGGTCGCATGGCTGGGGTTAGCCGGGTCAACGCGTTCCCAGACCGGATGCGCGACGGCAAGGACGAACACGCGTTCATTGCTGGGCGCAGGGGAGGAATCACCTACCAGATCAGGCGCAACGTTGCAGCCCGGACCGGCACGAACTTCCACGAGGAAGACACCAAGCGCAAGGCTGGAAGCTACCTGCGCAAGATGATGTCGGCTGCGGCGACCATGCAGTCTGGTGGTTACAAGGTTGTTGCGGCCAAGTGGGACGGGAATCCAGACACGATCGACTGGGCTGCGCTGGAGAGTGCCCGCGCTGATGTGGATACCGTGGACGCAGCTGAGCACTTCTGCGACTACCTTGAGAAGTACAAGGCGACCGTGCGGGAGCTTGCAGACCTTCGGAAGTCAAGGGATGCGTTCGACGTGGAGAAGCGAGTCTTCAATAGCGGCGACGACCTGATGATCCGGGTGCGATGCCCCTAAAAGAGTTCGACTGCGACAGCTGCGGCGCAGAGTTTGAGGACCTGATCGGCATGACTGCCGATTCCAAGGAGCCCGACAAGTGCCCGGAGTGCGGGTCGAAGCGGATTCTCCCAAGAGTAAGCGGATGTCGCGTCGTGACCAGGCTTGACGACTTCGATGACCCGAAAGACCGGCAGGTCGCGCAGACGATACAGAAAGAGACAGAAGAGATGCTGGAGGCGGGCCAGCTCAACGACTACAAGGTGGGCAAGGTAGCGCCCAGCAAGTATCGCCCGCGCATCAAGAAACGACTTCATTGAATCGCCGTGCTGACCAAGGTCGAAACCATACGCTCGAATCTCGAAGCATCCTATGATCCGGAGTACTACGCGTCCCTTTGGGAGCAGCAGTACTACAGCTTCGGACAGAAGACGCCCGGGGCCCCGCCGTCGTCCGGCGGCAAGATGCCGATCTGGCCCAACGTGCGGCCGAAGTTCGTAGAGACAGGCACCAGCAGACGCATCATGATCGGCGCGCTGATCTCGCTCGCACGGAACATGGGCAGCGACATCGTGCCAGGCATCGAGGACGTCGATGAATGGACCGCTGAGGTTCGCCGCCAATTCTGGCGCTCCCGATACAGGGGCGACACGCAGGACGGCGAGTGGATGCACGAGTTCGACTTTGCGTACGTGGATCTCGATACGCTTGGGTCATGCGCCGTTGAGTTTGGTGCCGAGCGTTCGCCGACGTCGGGCAAGCAGAAGATCGCCTGCAGGCACGTACCAGTGCTCCAATTCGGTTGGGACGCTCACGAGCGCAACCCTGCCAAGAGCCGATACATGTGGTCGGTTGACTACCTGCCGCGCGAAGAGGCGGAATACGTCTACGGCGAGAAGGCAGTCAAGGGCCACGTCATCAAGAACGCAGATTCCAGCTCTGCTCACTACCGCGAGTCTGTGCGGGTGATCCGCTACTACGACATCGGGATAGCGGGCGGAGAGCCAACCTGGGCGGAGTTCATCGGTGACTGGGACACCAAGCCGGTTCGCAAGAAGCGCAACCCGTTCGGGGCGATCCTGCCCTACGCAGTTGGCGTTCACTTCCTGCCGCCACAGATGCAGAAGCCGGTTGGCCGCGCGATGCTGCTGATGGGCACTCAGGAGTGGCTCAACGAGATCGAGCGCGCTGTAATGCGGCGCGTCAGGCGTGGCGGGCACGTTGACCTGATCCGATCCGGTGCCATCAACGAGGAAGACCTCGCAGATTGGGACGACGGTGAGATCGATCGCCTCAGGATCGAGGGCCCGCTTGACGAGAGCGCCTTCCAAAGGCTGAGCGCGCAAGGCGTCGAAGACGGGCTGCTGAACGCCTACGCGATGGCCAGCAGGCAGGCGGTGCAGGAGTCAGGGCAGTCCGAGATGGACTTTGCGACGACCGACTCCAAGAAGGGCACTACGCTTGGCGAGCTGGAGATGGTGCAGGCCAAGGCCCACGCCAACAGCTCGTACATCGTGCGGCAAACACACCTCTTCCTGCGAAGGGCAGTCGAGAAGTTCTTCGACCTGTCGATGATCGTTGATGAGCACCCGACCGAGATTGACGTTTTTGGCCGCAGCTACCTGATCAACGATCCTGACGAGCCGGATACGTGGATCGAACCGTGGCTCGAGGAGCCCGGGAAGGTTCTGATTGACCGGGACAGCGTGACCACCGAGGACGATACGTACCGCATGCAGATGCGCTTGCAGGCTCTCAGCGTGCTCCCCAAGATGGGTCTGGTCGGCAAGTACGTCAAGCCCAAGTGGTTCGCAGAGAACATCCTGCGCGCGATCGGCGAAGATGACACGAGCGCGGCGATGATGGACGAGACGAGCGTCCAGGACGAACCCGGTGCAGTGGCACCGACACAAGACGATTTGGCAGGTCAGCCGACCGGGCTGCCTGCCTAAAGGAGATAACTCCAAAACATGAGCGATAACGCAACAAGTCAGGCCGAATCGGCCTCGATCGGCGATGCGAAAGCAGCGCTGGACGGAACAGATGCGGTGCCTGATGAGGCACAGATGGAAGACGCCGACACTTCGGAGGAAGCGACCGATCGGGCCGATACG
>FUIF01012487.1_pt1 | contig 12478 bp, 13 predicted proteins | sample 1003461 | NCBI WGS metagenome assembly FUIF01 (sample SAMEA80401918, study PRJEB19352) | marine metagenome | reverse complement strand
AGGACCTGGAGCATCAGAGTTCTTTAACCACTTATCATTAACCAAGCACCAAGCACGTATGTTGGCAACTGAATTGATGTTGTTCGCAGAAGGACGTGAGATAGATTGGGAGGTAGCAGACTAATGACACACACATTTTTAACCACAACTCGAACTACATCGTAAGAGAGACTCGCGAAGTAGATCAATTCACTGTAGAGATTGGCTTTGCACCAGACGACACCCAATTGGATCTGTTGTTTGATACTGATGCTGATTACTATCCAGAGCTGATAGAGAATCTAGAGTCAGGCTTTTGGCAGCATATGATCTGTCGTGTCCAAGCCAAATACGATGGCAAGGTTATGGGTGAAGACTACCTAGGATCGTGTGTAGCAGAAGATGGTGCAGACTTCCAGAAGCAATCACCTGATTTGATTAACGATATGATCGATACGGCTGTTGATGAAGCACGTAATGAAGCGGTTCGTATGTTGGACAAATTAAAGGAAGATTTCTTAAATTAGGGGTTGACTTTCGATTGTAATGATCGTATAATACTAGTATAAATTAACAAAGAGGGCAAAAATATGTATTCAATCGAAGCAACTGTAGAAGAAAAGAAACTGGCAACTGTTGGTCGTCAGATGATGAACTACTCAGAAGACTATGGCAAGACCACATCGTTGGGCAAGCTAACAGACAATGGTCTTCGCACACTAAATGAACTGAGCCACGTAGGCGGCAAGTTGACACGTTATGGCGTGACCTTTGGAACTAGTCAGAAGGACTTCTCCCAAGCGGACAAGGATCTAATTCAAAACTTTATTAACAATACGGTTGACATCGAGAGTAAATGATCGTATACTGTAAACAATAAGGCAAACAACTAACCAAAGGGCACAATATGAAAAACGTTAGAATCAAAGAAGGCACATACAAGATCAGAGGCAAAGAAGTTGATCTCCAAGGTATGGTATTTCCACTAGTAGAAGAGTTCAAAGTAGGCGCACGAGGCGGCTACGTAACAGTTGATGGCACAGCAGTCGCAGGGTTCCCAGACAGGAACATCAAGATTATGTGTTCAGGTGAGGATGCATACGAGAGCGCAGGCAACAAGAAGATTGCCGCACTTGAAGAAAGCGATGCAGAGATCATTGAACGTATCCGTGAGCGTTTCGATATGCTCAAAGATATGACCAAGGCTGTGAAGAAGGGTGCTGTGCGAGCTATGATCGTATCAGGTCCTCCAGGTGTTGGTAAGTCACACGGTGTTGAAGAAGTACTACAACGTTACCAGACTATGGAACAACTAGGTGGCGGCAAGAAGTTTGAAGTTGTGAAAGGTGCAATGAGCCCAATCGGACTCTACTGCAAACTGTTCAACTTCTCGGACAAAGACAATGTGATTGTGTTCGATGACTGTGATGCTGTGTTTGATGAGCCACTTGCGCTTAACATCCTAAAGGCCGCACTAGACTCTAAGAAGAAACGTATGATCCACTGGAACACGGATTCATTCAAACTGCGCAACGAAGGTGTGCCGGATGCATTTGAATTCAAAGGTTCAGCGATCTTTATTACAAACTTGAAGTTCGACCAAGTGAAGAGCAAGAAGCTCAAGAGTCACTTGGAAGCACTAGAAAGCAGATGCCACTATATGGATCTCACTATTGATACAGAGCGCGACAAAATGCTACGTATCAAACAAGTGATCCAAGATGGTATGCTGAATAGCTACAAACTAGATGATGAAGTCAAAGAGGACATTGTTGACTTTGTAGATATTAATAAGAAGCGACTACGTGAGCTGTCTCTAAGGACAGTACTTAAAGTCGCCGACTTGGCTGTAGCATTTCCAGACAAATGGGAAGCTATGGCAGAGAATACTGTGATGGTTCGCTAGTGCCCTCTAAGCGACCACAGTATAGGTTGAGCATCGAGCAAATCTAGCCCTCACGCTCTGCACAACCGAACCTGATCCCTAGTAGTGTGCCCTCGCTACTAGGGATTTTTTTTGAATTAATTTGCCAAAAAAGGTTGACCTTTGATTCAATTGATCGTATAATATATGTATAAGTTAACAAAGAGGGCAAAACTATGCACAACTTACAAGACTACATTGATAACCGCAACCAATGGAACAGCTTCTTCCCAGGCAACAAGACCATTACATTCCCACTCTCACAGAAGAACGTAGATGGATTAGCACGTAGCCTAGACAGTGATCTAAGTCCTGAGAACCTACACTGTGATGGAGAGATTAGCCAAGCTGAAGCACATCGCAAGTTCAACTACTACGGTAGAGTGATCCGTGAGCTTGAGAACTATTGCTTGAACAACTGGTTGAACACTCCAACTATAAGCGAATACTACTAAACAAAAAGGTTGACAGCTACCTTAAAAGGCTGTACACTACTACTATAAATTAAACATTGCGAGGGCATACACAATGACAACTATTAACACTTCAACTACTAACCTTAATGACTACACTGTAGCGGACTTGATTGTAATCAAAGAAGCAGCACTTCAACACGCACGTGACGCAGGTGAAGCACATCTTCGTCAGTATGGTGAGCACGCCTACTGTGGCTTTGCTTGGGTTAACATACACGGCATCAAAGGCAACACCAAGCTGGGCAAGCGTATGAAGGCAGCAGGCTTTGAGAAGGACTACACTGGTGCTTACTCTATATGGAACCCAAGTGGCTTAGGCACACAGTGTATGAGCACCAAAGAAGCAGGCGCATCAGCAGCCGCTAAGGTGTTCAAGGCAGCAGGCTTTAGTGCTTACGCAGGCTCAAGGGCAGACTAATACCCACTAGGGGGTGCTGAGTTACGTAGGGTAGCAGGCAACCTAGACAACTACTAGAGAACGGAAAGAGGTTAGTATTTGTTTACTAACCTTTTTCTTATTTCAAAAAACTTTTTCTAAAAAAAATAAAATATTTCTCGAGGCGGTCGGGGGTGCCAGGGGGTAAAACTGTAGCAAAATCAATAGCTTAGTCCGCGCTTAGTGCCTTTTAAAAAATGGGGTGAGCTACAATCACCACCTCACTTCTGTAAGTACTTCACCTATTTTTTTCGTAGCGCAATTTTTTACTGTGCAGAACCCATTTCACTAGCGTATATAAAACTTCTCACTACAATAGATCTCAACTCTAAAATTTTTTGCGCACAATTTTTTATATAGTGTAGAACCCATTTCGTCTAGCGTAGCGTACACACACGAGCTTTAACGAGTGTGTAGTGAACGCAGTTCGCTATTAATATACTTAAACGGTTCCTCTAGGGTAGCGTATAACAGTAGGTTACGCAAGTTCCGACCATTTTTAAGCTATTATAAGCTAGTTTTATTAGCACATACTAAGTACAATGCAAACACTGTGTTATACACAGTTCGATCAAAGTCATTCACATAGTGCGTTGTACTTACAACAGTTACTTATTATATATAAAAGCGTAACTAGCGATTATCACAGTGTTTGCTATATAACTACAATGTACAAGCTAAAACTCATATATGCGGACTCAAAGTCACAACACTACAAGGAAAGTCTAACACACTGTGCTAGTATACAATTGTATGTGGAAAACTCAATAGAATCATATCAATGCTCAGCAACAGAGCTGTTATTTGCTAGAAACAGAGATAGAACTCTAGCACAGCTTGCACTAAGTTCAAATCCAGCATACTCGTTGGTGGTTGTATAGGCTTCTTAACGTGCATATAAGCGTCATACAGCGTGGTTACGGTTGCTGTTGATACTTGTGTACTCTGTACTAAAAATGTTCTGTGTGTGGGGATTTTTGTTTTATGCTAACTAGCGTTAGCTGCTTCGCAGCTTTTAGTGCTTAACCGCTCTGCGGCTTTTTGGCGCAAACGCTCCGCGCTGTTAGGCAAAGTAGGTCTCACGCAAGTGTGTGGCAAAGTTTGCGTGATGTTCAACACTAGGGTGCATATCGTTCTCAGCAGTGGGTATACTTGGGTCTAGTATGACTGAGCAACTGTCGTGATCAACACTTATATTGTACCAATCCTTGGGATCAGGTATGTTGTATGGTGCTTGTAGACTAGTGTGTAGTTGTTCATATGCACCTTCCAATTGACTGTATGCACTTTCAGGTTCAACACTTAGATGTATTACTCTAGCACCGTTCGAGCTTAGTGTGCCATCTACTAGTGTTTGTGTCACAAGATTGTTGTAGTATCTATCCCATACAGCTCTAGGATCCATATATGTATATGTTGTACTCTGCTTGATCCAACGCTGCATTTGAGTTTCGTGTTCAGGTGTTGTAGTAGTACGAGCAGGATCTAGTCCAACCAGCTTGTTAAATCCACGTGTGACTGTGCGCCATACACCCTCTGATGTGTCTACTTCTGTGCATAGGGGAACTGTAGTACGCTGTGGCCACTGTAGACTCATACGACTGTTATAGGTCCACATTACAATTGCTACATCATCTTTGGGAATCGCCGCACCGTGTACAGCTACTTGTCTTGCAATTTGATTGAAGCAAGCACCACGACGAGCGTGATTATCTACGTCATAACCCAATTGATCTGCTAGTACCTGTGGCCAAGCAAAGTTGGAGGGTTGGTACAAGTGAATGTCTCCCCAATGGATTGTGGGGTCGTCTTGTATCTCTTGATCAGTTAAGGGTGTGCCATCACTGTGTAGAATAGGCTTTACCACATCGGGCAGTGCGAATCCTTGTGTGACACTACATCCAAAAACGTGTAGCTTGCTCATTAGTATTGACTCCTATTATGGAACAACTGGTTCGTCAATACTTAGTTCGCGGAGATCTGGAAGTGCATCACTATTGACAGTGAGTGGGCTAGTAGCTACATCGCCTAGGTCACTTGATACGTCAGTTGGATACGGAATGTTAAATGCATTGGTTGAATGGAACAGTACTGATGTAGCACCTTCTGAATAGTTACTAGCATCAACAGTTGTTAGTGTGTCAGTCTTTGTGCCATCGTTATAATCAGCGTCGATTAAATTTGAATCCAGTATGTCATATAGATATGAATGATTCTTTAGAGTGCCTGTTTCTTCGTAGTTGGCTTGTAGCTGTAGATACAGTCTGTCTGAAGTTGCTACTAGGAAGCGTGGAGTATACACACCTGTTGTACCGCTTTGTGTGTCCAGCTTTTTGATTGAACGCACTCCTGTTCCAATAGTGTATTTCCATATATAGGTCACATACTTTGCAGCGCCTTCAGTGGTTCTGCTTGATGTGAAGTAAAGTGTGTTGCCCAATGCAAAGAATAGATTTGAGTTTGCGTCTAGGTTACCAAACGTCATATCTGGATCATCTGTAATTGCTAGGGTAAATTCATTTTCAACTGTGCCGTCGGCTGCATCCAGCTGTACAAGATATCCATCACTGAACAGTGTCCAAATATATCCTTGCCAGTAGTACAGTCCCACAGGTATAGCATCGTTTGCACCTTGGTCCAAGAAGCTATCCCATAGTTTGCTTGTGCCGTTAAACGCTGTACACCAACCCTGCTTACGACTTGATGTGCCTGAGTCTACGTAGCCTATTGAGTACATTGTGTCTGTGCCGTTGTCTGTAGTAAACAGTTTTACACGCTGTCCACTTCCAACACTCCCTGGCCATACAACTGAGATACCTGTTTCAATATCTCCTAGAGTGTTGTTAGATGTCCATAGTCCACTAGAGCCATCAGCACTGGCAGTCTTGTATAAAGGAAATGTATTAGTGCCGCCAACTGCGCCGTCAATACGTAAGTCAGTGGTTACAAAGTCTTCGTAGCCGCTTGCGCCTGTGTATTCAAAGCCTTCGTTCTGTGTGTTTGCTAGAGCTGCATTGAACTCATAGAATGTGTCAGTTGTAGTTGTGGTCATTGTAACATCAAGCGTTGAACTTGTGCTAGGTGCAAACTGTGTGTTTGCTGTTGCTAGTGCGTACTGTGCAGTTGCATCAACTGTGCCTGCTGCATCAATATTACGCATATACATTATTGTGCCGCCAATTGAATCTGCTGCTACAATAGCGTTGTCTGGCATTACTGTCATACCCATTGGAATAACTTCACCGAACGTGTCGTTATCAATAATTCTTAGATCGTTACGTGGAGTTGGAACGCCCCAACGTACATAAATTTTGTCGCCTGCACTTGCAACAATCTGTGTGCGCTCTAGTGTACCCGCTGGTACTAAGCTACTTCTAAATTCTAAAAACTCATACCCTCTTGGCGTAGCATCTTGACTAACTGCAAAACTTACATTACTTGCTGTGTATGCGTTTTTGTTTGTAATACTAATTGCTAAGATCATATAGTCAACACCAACACTTGGGACTTCATACACCATTGTGTCTGATCCGTCTTCTGTTAATATTTCAGCTGTTGCCCAACGACCTGCTGTTTGTGATCCAGTTAGTGTCATAAAACCGTATACTGAAATTGATAATGACATCTATATCTCCTTGTGTATTATATTTAACTATTTATTGTCCGCGGACAATATTTCTTGGCCATTTGATATCAGCAGCTCTAACAATTCCACTTGGCTTGTATAATGTTTTTAATTTTAGGAACCCAGTCAGTTGCTCTTTGATGTTGTTGATCATTCATTTGTTGTGCAAACGCTGCTGCCTTTTGATTTGCTGCTGCTTCTCTAATAGTGTGATTGTATGGAGCAAGCAATGCATCTTCATCAAATATACGTTTGGTAACATTTAAACTTGGCGAGTATGCTAGTACTGCATAAATGTGTGTTGGTTCTTTTTTCATTTTATATTCCTTTATGTAAGTTGTACATTTTGAATTATTGTTGTATTGGTTGCAAATGCTTGTTTGCCGTACCTACTGTACAACATACGATTTGGTGCTCCCATTAAACTATCGTGTATTCTACGATAATCAGTATCTGATCCTGTAGTAAACATTACTGCTTTTGAATCATTATATATTCTTGTCTTCATTTCTGCAGGCGTTAGGTTTGGATACACTTGTAGATGTTGTGCTACTACTCCTGCAACCTGTGGGCTGGCCATTGATGTTCCACCAATGCTCATAATAGGATATGCGTTATCTCCAGGATAGGTTGTAGTAGAGTAACTACCAGTATCATATTGTGTGCTAGTTGCAGCCATTATGTCTGTGCCAGGAGCAAATATAGTTACACCCGGACCACGTGTTGTACTTACACTAGTTTGATCTAAAGCTATTGAGTTGTCTGTGGTGCCACTAGAGTCTTGCGCTCCACTGTCTACGTTACCTACCATAAACGCATCATCTGAAAACGGTGAGCTTCCTTGATGATAACTTCTTGTTTGCCCACCAAACACAACAGTATTATTATAGTCAGGTCCAGTTGAAAGATCTGCTTTATGTAAATTGTTACCTGCTGCTATGCAAACGTGTATTCCGTCTGCAATCATATCGTCTACTTCTGCATCAACGCTTGCTAATCTATTAGGAATTCTAAAACCAGTGCCGCCACTAAAAAGTTTTCACTAACTCCAGTTTGCTCCATTAGTGTAGTTCTATCAGTGTAGTCAGTTCCCCACGTCCAGTTTGTTCCTCTGTATGTGCCGCTTGCAGGATTACCTGTGATGTTAGCACCGTACCCCCACGACATATTAACTACAGTAGGTCTACCATTTGTCTTTGCATTGTGCCATAATCTTATAGTATCAAATGCATCTGATATAGCAATGCCTGTGCCGTCTGAGCCACTAAGTGTTTCTAATCCTGAAAGTTTTTGTGAATATATGTGAGCGCCTTTAGCCCATCCATATATAAGCCCGGCAGCAATACTTGCGCAGTGTGATCCGTGTCCATCTAAGTCTCTATAGTGATCTGCACTCTGTGTACCTGAAAGTCCACTTGCTGTATACCAATCTATTTGTTGTAGTCGACTGGTGCCACTTGCGTCATTCCAATCAGGGTGATCAGGATCAATGCCACTGTCTTGTATAACAACGTCTACTCCAGTTCCGTCAATGCCATATTGGTAGTCTTCATTCACTGGTGGGTTAGCAGTAGAAATGTCTGCTACTCTATCACCAGCATTTAAATAAGGATTGGCTTCATCTATACATCTTCTTAGGCCCCAGTTAACGTACTCTGTATCAAGTCCACTACCTCTATAGAATGATCCTTGCTGTGTTGCGTTAATACCAATTGATACATCGTCACGTTGATCAGGTGGTATTTCTACAGCACGTACTCTAGGGTCACTACGTAATTCTTCTGCTTCTTCATCAGTGAGCATAAAATGTGTTTGGATACGTGACCCAGGACGTGGGTTAGCAATGTTTACTGAACGATTGGGTATAGGGCCTGCTCCACTGGATGCGGTAATTTCTGTCTCCAGTGCAGGCAAGTCTTCTCTAGTGTTTGCTATTACTGTATATTCTTTTTCCATTAGATCAAGTTAACCCACGCACCGTTCTCGCGCACTTGTGCTTTGTTAGTAGTAGTATTATAAATCATATCACCATTAGATGCTGTTAGTGCATTTCGTTGTGTAGTAGTAAAGCTAGGTAGTCTAAACGCACCACCAGTTGCTCCACCAGTAACTATAAGTCCGTCTGGTGCTGTTAGTGTAATTGTGCTTGCACTTGTAAGTACTGGTGCACCTGATCCAGAACTTGTAAAAGTATCTGCACTTACTGTACCGCCGGAGAATGTTGCATCACCCGTTGTATTAATATTACCAGTGCCTGTTATATTATAATTGTTTAAATCTAAGTCGCCACCAAGACTTGGATTAGTATCATCAACTACATTGCCACCGCCGCCTCCGCCGCCGCCGGTGTCTGCAGGTACAAATGTAAATTCACCGCTACTGTTATTATAACTTAGTGAACCGCCACCCGATGGTGTTCCATCTGTAACAACTGAAAATTGTGTTAGTTGAGCATAGCCAGATAAGTCAGCTGGTCTATATGTAAATGTTCCGTTACTATCATCATAGGACAGTGATCCACCTGATTGAGAAGAATCAGTTGTTACACTAAATCCACTTAACTGTGCATAGTTGTTTAAGTCTGGTGGAGTATATGTAAACGAACCTGAAGAGTAAGTTAAGTTGCCGCCTCCTGATTCTCCTTCAACTGTTACACTAAAGTCATCAAGACCAACTCCGCCTGAAGCTGATGTGTTAATCCATTGTCCAGAACTATAAACTAATGTTTGAGCATCCTGTACATTAGTAATAGAAGTATTAGACAAATCATTTAGTGACAACGTTGTTGCAGAGGCTGCTATAGTAATCTCGTTAGTATCTGTTATTGTTAAATCAATACCAGTGCCGCCTACAAGTTCAACTGTTGATGTAAGTGTATCGTCATCAGTAAGTATAATTTCTGCGCCTGCTGCTGTTGCAGATGCAGTTACGTCATATGTAGTGTTAGTATCTGCAAATCCTGAAACAGTTTGATTAACCCAAATACTACCATCCCAAACTAATAACTGTCCTGATTCAGGAGTACCACTAATGTTTACATCGCCAATAACACCAATAGTACTAATGTCAGTAACTAGATCATCTAGGTTAGGTAAATTGTCTAGGCTATTATAATCTCTATCAAAAAACAAAGCATTAGCATCATTCAACTGGCTAACATCTGTAACTGCCGACGGAGGAACATTAGTAAGACTAGCATAATCGCCGTCAAACGTATTGGCAGTTACCCACGCTCTATCTGCAAGTATGATGTTGTCAGCCTGGTTAGCTGTATATAATCTAAGTGTTCCACGATCAGCATCAAAGAAAATCTCGCCTGCTGCACCCGATAAGGTGTCAAGACTTTGAGATGATCTCTTTTGTAATCGTATACTTCGTACTGGTATTGGCATAAAGAATATTCCTTTGCATATATTTAGCCACTAAATAGTAGAAAGGAGAACCTATGCCAGATCCAAGAAGATTCCATCCGTACTATATTATTGAAGCGTTTAGTAAAGCACAAAACAAAATTCAAGAACATATAATTACTCGTGAAGTAGAAAAGAAGAAACGCTGCCAAGACTTGACAGAAGCTAAGACACGAGCTATTGAGTTTGCATATATTTGTAATGAACGCACAATGCACGGTACAAACGATTGGAAGCCGCTACTTCATTTACAAACTGAGTTTGATGGGAAGTTGCTTATTCCTCTAAATTTGGATTAGGACCCATAGCCCAAGCAGTTAATGCCCAGCGAGTATCGCTGATAGGTGGAAGGGCTCGATGATCAACAGTTGCAGGAATAATAACTGCTTCGCCTGTTGCTAGTTCAAATGTGTGGTCTCTAGTTTCAAATAGCGCACCAGGAGCAGGTTGTAACGTACAAGTTAGTGTTAGCAATCTAGCACTAGTACGTCTATTGTTTATTTGATCTTTGTGCCAGTGATAGTATTCACCTGTGTTATATTTAGAAACTTGTATAGGCTCTTGTATCCAAGTAACTGGATAGTCCTCTAATAAGTTGTGCATATACTGTTCAATTAGACTTTGAGCATCTGCATATTCAATCCAGAATACTTTATTATTACGCACACCGGGATTAAATCCGCTGCCTGCTCTACCGTTAGCTTCTTCGCTTCGTTCAGCTAAACGAATTAGATCTGCACATTCTTCTTGTGTAAATAATTGAAATGGTGTATATAGTTCCAAAGTTAAATCCTTATTATGTATTTAACTAATATTCAAAGTTTTGGCAATCCATATGTTTTCGTAAAAACTTTGCGCCATTCTTTAAATGAAAATTCTTTGCCATCTCTGTTAACGGACTAAGTGTAACAAATCGTTTTACATCTGGATTTGTCTTTTTAATATGATCTGCTACTTCAAATACAATTGTTCTTCCAGCGCCACGATCATAACTCCATACAGTATAGAAGTTTGCAATCTCTGTTCCTATCCAGCCTAGGTCACGTTCACACGTAGGCACCTCGTCTGTGTATGCTACACAAATGACTGCTCGTAGTTCTTCAAAACTTTCATCAGCATATAATCCATATACTTCTCTTCCACTTCGTGTTCTCCATTCTGCATCAATGTGAGGACGCACGGGGTCGTCGGTAATAATATCTCTTACAATATGGGGTTCTAACTTTAACAACAAGACTATTCATCTCCTTCCAAATTATTTAAAAACTGTCTTAGTTTTGTACTGTCTGTTTCTGCTCGTACTTTGCCTACTGGTGCTCCGTCGCTCGGATCTTCACTTCCTGTATCAGATGCAGTGTTCGAACGTTTTAATCCTGCAAGCACATTTGATCCACCTTGTGGCGCACTGCTATATCCGCCGTTAGCTTCATCATCTTCGCCTAAGTCTTCAATGCGTAGTGTGTCTAAGTTAAAGCCTAGATCAATCTTTTGTCCTACGCCACTACTGTTACGTGTCTTCATCAACTGTAGTTGATAGCGTCCACGTTCACGCATAGCTCTACTTGTAAAGATACCAAACACATTGTCTGCTGTTTGAATCTTACTAAGTCCACCACTGATGTGCGAGTGATCAAATTCAATCTCTTCCACAGCACCACGATTCAACTGTGCCGCTGTAACAAACACTGTGTTCAATTCCATTGCTAGGTTACGTAGCTCTTCACTTACGTACTTGTCTTTGATAAACAAGTTCTCTGCACTAACCTTTGTACCGGCTGGCATCAACAAGTCCAAGTAGTCAATCAGTAGTACGTCTACCTTCTTGCCTGTTTTAATCTCATACTCTTTAATGTAACTACGTACATCATTTGCTGTCTTGCCACTAGGCATATACTTGACTTGGAATGCACCTGACTTCTTACCAATCATCTTGACTTTCATTTCAACATCGTCAATGCTCTTAAACACATCACGACTTGGAATGCCTGTTGTCATACTATCAAGTCTCATACTAACTAGACTCTCTGCAAGCTCTAGTGTCAAGTAGATTACGTTCAAGCCTTTCTCAGCCATATTAACACCGATGTTAGCAAGGAACAAACTTTTACCTGCACCTGAACCACCTGCAAAGATATTCAACTCGCCTCTGTTAAAGCCACCAAACAATTTCTTGTCCATAGCTGGCCAGCCTGTGCTTACCTGTCCGTTTGTACTCTTAATGCCTTCTAGTCTTGCTCTTGGATCAGCATAGTAGTTTGTACCCAAGTCTTTTTGCAAACCAATTTGTACAGCCTTCTTGACTAGATCCTCACACGCACCATACTCACCGCTTTCAAGCAAGTCAGCACTCTTTAGGATCGCCGCTTCTAGTGCTTTGTGTTTACTAAACGTTTCAAACTCTGCAAGCAACCAATCATAATGATTCTCTTGTAGTGTGCCTGGATCTTTTAATTTAACATCAGTTGCCGCATTGATCATATCAAACGTAGGCAATGCATTGTGTTCACTAACATAGTTGTTTAAAAACTCTGCTGGTGCTTTCAGTCTTCTATCAAAACTATCTGGATCAAACACAGCCTGACAGCGTACAAAGCTCTCAGCATCGCTCATCATCATTTCTAGATATAC
>FUIF01012875.1_pt1 | contig 12494 bp, 19 predicted proteins | sample 1003461 | NCBI WGS metagenome assembly FUIF01 (sample SAMEA80401918, study PRJEB19352) | marine metagenome | reverse complement strand
GTTACTCGCAGTGACTTAGAGAGCGTGCAGCGGCGCGTTGCGAGTAGCGAATGGCGCGAGAATCCAAGGGCCAAGGACTGGGTGGGCATTGCCGTGGCCGAGGCGCTGAACCTCGACGCAAGCGACTCCTACAACAAAGCCAAAATCAGGCAGCTGCTCAAGATCTGGATAGAAAACGGTGCGCTGCGCGTCGTCGAGCAGCCAGACAAGCACCGCAAGATGCGCGCCTTTGTATGTGTTGGTGAGTGGATGCATGAGGGTGAGGTTGATGAGTAATGTGGATCATCCCGCAGAACTACCAACCGTCCTCAGCCTCTGCACTGGCTACGGTGGCATCGAGCGAGGACTTGAGCTTGCCGGGTATCAACATAGAACAGTCGCTCATGTGGAGATCGAAGCCTTCGCCGCTGCGAACTTGGTCGCAAAGATGGAAACGGGACAGCTGGTTCCGGCACCTATCTGGACGGATCTTAAAACCCTGCCAGCACACTGCTTTCGAGACCGAATTGACGTGCTCACTGGCGGTTATCCCTGCCAGCCATTTTCAGCAGCTGGTTTACGAAAAGGCACAGAAGACCCAAGGCACCTATGGCCATTTATTAAGCGACACATCAAGACAATTAGACCTGTTCGAGTTTTCCTTGAAAACGTCGAAGGACACATCAGCCTTGGACTGCGAGACGTCATTGCAGACTTGGAAAGCCTTGGTTACGCAACGACGTGGGGAGTATTCAGCGCGGCTGAAGTCGGCGCGCCTCACCAGAGAAAGCGAGTTTACATTCTGGCCAACTCCAACAGCGCAGGACAACAACCAAGTGAGTGGCAACCCAGATCACCCGAAGCGCGGCACAACATTGGGCGGGGCTGCGAGGCAATGGCCGACACCAACAGCCAGCGACAGCGAGGGCGGGCCGAGACAGCAGGATGGCAAGCGGGGCAGGGCGCTGAAGGATCTGCCGGGACAAATGTGGCCGACGCCGACTACTCAAGACTCCGACAAGGCGACCAAGAAGATGCGCGAGGACCATCAGAACAACCTGACGGCAGTAGTTTTCGATCAGCCGCAATATCCCACGCCAGCAGTGGGAGACGTCGAGAAGTATCGGATGCAGGGCGACAGTCAAGCCTCGAAGAACTTAGTAGCACTGGCCAGACAGGGGAAGCTGGAGCAGTTTCCGACGCCGACAGCGCGGGACTACAAGGGCGGTTACAAAGAAGAAGCCCTGACGAGGAAGGACGGCAAGAGCAGGCGGTTCGACGCCCTTCCGAACGCGGCGATCAACGGCCAAGGGACAGACAAAGTGAGGGGCCACTTAGCAGCAAATTGGGTCGAGGGTTTGATGGGCCTGCCTCTTGGATGGACGGATCTTGGGAAATGGGGGTCGAGCGAGTGACCAGCGGCCAAAACCACAGAGTTGACCGGCTGCGTTTGCTTGGTAATGGAGTAGTGCCACATACAGCTGCCAAGGCGTGGATTGTGCTGAATGACCAGCTAATAAAGGCCATGCGTGAATGAATGAATATGTGAATAGCGTTTGCGCCAGTGGGCGTTTTCTGACTGGCGCAGACTGGCGCAGTCGCAAGCACCGAGATCAGGTCTGCGCCGGTACTATTTTACTAGTACCAGCAGACGACTGTCGGCGCAGGTTTGTGACGCTGCAAAAGTGGTGTCGCGTGACTGGCGCAAATGGCTAAGGCGAAGACGGCACCGAAGGCAAAGGCCAAGGCAAAGGCCAAGAAGCAGTCGGCGGGGAGCAAGGGCGAGGAGGCGCTGGCAGCGCAGCTGCTAGCGGCGGGGGTGGAGTTTGCGCGGGAGCAGACGTTGATCCCGAAGCGGCGGTTTCGCTTTGACTTTGTGATTACCGGCAGTGACCTGGTGATCGAGGTGGAGGGTGGCACTTGGAGTGGTGGCCGGCATACCAGTGGCGTTGGCTTTCGGTCGGACTGCTACAAGTACAACTTGGCGCTAGAGCTTGGCTATCGGGTGCTGCGGTATACGACGGATATGGTGACGAAGGGCGAGGCGATAGCGCAGATCTTGGACATACTTGGCGCTGAGAGCGCCGCAGAGGAGCTGTAAGGCGAAATGAAGTGTAGGGAGTGCGGTAGTAGCGGTCATAGGGTGATTAGCTCTGAGAAGGCGCGAGAGGGCGTTAGAAGGCGACGCGAGTGTTTGCGATGCGGACACAGATGGAACACAATGGAGACCGTGTTTGTGGAGCCTGCAGCGCAGCCGCAGCCGAAGGCGAAGGCTGAGCGCAAGGCGCGCGTGGATTACCGGGAACGTGCGGAGCTCGAAGACCTGGCTGGTGGCTGGGACAGCGAGCTTGACGACATACTTAACGAGTTGGGAGCGAGCTAGATGCCAGGTAGACCGATCATTCGTGAGCAGATCCGTAAGATCAACGAGGTAGGCGAGGACGCAATACTGTCTGCATTGGCTGGCGGTAAGCCTGTTGTGCAGACGATAGATTCTTTGCAGGTAGGTCGGCGAGCGTTCTACAAATGGCTCGACAGTGCAGAAGGGCGACGAGAGCGGTACGAACAAGCGCGGCGGTATTGCGCTGACTCGTTGGCTGAAGAGACGCTGGCCATCGCTGATGGTGCGGTCGATGCGCATGACGCTACGGTTCGCAAGTTACGCATACAGTCGCGGCAATGGCTAGCTGGCAACATGAACCCGGACAAGTGGCGTGAAACCAAAGGGCCGTTGGTCAATGTGACCTTGGGAGACCAGCACTTGCAGGCTCTCAAAGACATCAGTGGCTCTGTCGTCATCGAGCATGATGAGGGCGAGACCTAGCTCGCACGCAGTAGCTCGCGCACTCATCCTCGCGTGTAGGAAACTTGCCGTGGAACAATTGCGTGGAACACTAGGGTTAAGGGGCGTTTTGGGCGTGGAACAACGCAGATAACGACGCACAAAACTGTTAGGTCAACGAAATCAATGACTTAGCGCGTTTCGCGTTTGCGTATAATAACCATTATGTTAAATAGACCGCTTTTGTGGCCGTGGAACAGTCCGTGGAACAATGGCAGACCCCCCCTCGAACCAGCAGGGGGGAGGGGGGTGGGAGGACTACACCCCCCACGCACCGAAAAAATTTTTACTTCCGCCTTGTACCCTTCTTCGCAGTCTTCGCCGCAGCGCGAAAAGCCTTCGCAGTAGGCGCGCCTTTCGTCCCTGGCTTGCGCATTTTCTCTGGCGTCTTGCCAGCCGCTTTCTGCGCCTTTATCCGACGACGTTTTTTGGCAATGTTGGAATACAATCCGCTAGGCATTATTTTCTCCTCGATTTCGTGCCCGCGCACTTCCAGCGCTTTCGCGAAAGGCGCAGTGGGCTGTTTGGGTTCTTGGCGGCTTTAGGCGATCGCTTCATCTGGCCGGCAGACCTGGCGCAGTAGGCGTCGCCTTTTTTGGTAGATGGCTGCACGCGTCGCGAGCCGTCCTTAGCGCGGCCCGCCTGGCCATACGAAACACGTTTTCCGCCGGCCGTAACTTTGACGCGGGCCTTGCCCTTGCGTGGCGTGGCCACGGCTAGCGTGGTGGGTATGGTGGCTTAACGACGGGTACGTTCGTGCCGGCAACCATGCGGGCATTGCGAGCTTCTTTGGTGGCCGTGCGCTTGCCTTTCATGGCTTTCATGGTTTTTGAGTGTGATCCGTACATGGGGGCTCCATATGTGGTGGTGTTGGAGCCCTAATTTTCTCATATTTATTTGTAATTATTGTCACCATATAGGTGACAAGTAGAACAATATCTGTAGAATAGGGGCAATCAACAACGGAGAACGACGATATGCAAGCAGAAATGACCGTATTGAATAATGACTTGGTGGTAGAAAGCGGTCGGCCACACAGGGCTGTTCTTATCAAATCTGATGACGGCGACGTTATTCATATTGAGCAAAAGGTGAAAGGTAAGTGGGCAGCTACTCCTGGCACTTGGTACGCATCTGATCTAGTCGAGTCGTACAACCCACGAAAATATAACGAAGACACAATCGCTATCGATGGCGATCACTGGGTTGTTGAGTCCGGCATGATTGACACGCTTGCGTCGTATGTACGCATTAAGCTGGATGACAACGAATTTATGACAAAAAAGCGTCGGGCAATAATTTCTGACATAAAAAAGCGCCAAATTAAGATGTTTGGCGATTTTGCACCTACCGGCCACGAAGAGCTCATTCTGCAGCGTTATGAAGGTTGGGGTGCGTAGGCATGAACACAACCCAACTACCAGCCCCCTGGCACGTCAAACACGCATCTGAGCTCAACAACCGGCAGATGGCGATGCTCTTAGAGGCCATCGCCGCCGACGCAGAGCGCGCGCCAGACCGCACAATATCTGCCGTTGGCCTTGCTGATATATTGGGTAGCATTGCCGACAGGCTGAAGGAGGAAGAATGAATAAGTACCAACCAAGTCAGGTGCAGTGGTCAATCTATGACTTTGATGACAACGAGATCGATACCACAACGCTTGCTGATGGTGATTATACGGTCATGCAGCCAATGCCCAACGACCGCGAGCAATACTACACGTCGGACAAGACTGTAACAGTGGCTGATGGCCGCATCGACGTCCGCGCCTGCCAAGAGGCTGTTGCTGATTTCCTTAATAATTCTGGCGATTGGCACTTGTTCATCGAGGCAGCATTGCAAGGCCCAGAGCCAAACACGATCACGTTTCGTTAGGCAGCTAGCCACACAGAGATAGGATGCAGACATGGTAAGTAAAAAGTTTGGCGATTTGTTGGTCGAGGTCGAGCTCGAAGAAGACGAGATGTGGCGCAAGGGCACGATAAGGATTGACTTTGAAAAGGGCGACCATGTCGACTCCGTTTTTGTAAGCCCTCCACTAGTCAGAGAGTTCAGAAGAAAGCACACGCCTATCGTCGACCTGGTGCAGTTTAAGGACTGGGTTATGTCAGCGCTGCAAGAGGGCGGCGCTTTAGTTTCGCTTGACGACGACGCGCTTGACGATTTGGTGTGGGATTTGATCGAGCAAAGACGACCTTCACGTTTTGGGTCAGCGGCCTCACGTTGATGGATATGAAGGAAATTTGTGATGAACATGACTTGGATTGGGAAGACGTGAGAGAGAGCCTGGAGGCGCGATTTACGAAAGACGGCCATCCTTGCGGCATAGATTCCGACGATCCATTTCATAACCCAGGCAACAAGCTAAACCCGCGCCACTGAATGCGCAGCGCCTACAAAATCCCTGACCTGTCCCTAATCAGTCCCTGACCTGTCCCTGATCAATCCCTGGTCAGTCCCTGACCTGCTCGGAGCGTCCCATTTCTGCTCAGACCTTTGCTCAGACCAGAAAGCGGTAGAATATGGCATGCCAGAAAACCCATATGTGGCGTTTGTTAAGCGCTTTCGCAGTGATCCCGTCGCTTTTGTTGAGCAAGTGCTCAAGCAATCGCCCGACCCTTGGCAAAAAGAATTCCTCAATGCCATAGCCTCTGGCGAGCGCAAAATCAGCGTGCGCTCTGGCCATGGCACCGGCAAATCAACGGCAGCCAGCTGGGCAATGCTGCACTACTTGATCACGCGCTACCCCGTCAAAATCGTTGTAACGGCGCCGACGTCCGCCCAGCTTTTCGACGCCCTCTTTGCCGAGCTCAAGCGCTGGATTAACGAGTGCCCGGTCGCGATCAAAGAGCTCTTAGAAGTGAAGAGCGACCGCGTCAGTCTAAAAGCCGCGCCCAGCGAAGCGTTTATCAGCTGCCGAACATCGAGGGCCGAAACGCCAGAAGCGCTGCAGGGCGTTCACTCCGATAATGTGATGTTGGTGTGCGACGAGGCGTCGGGTATCCCGGAGGCCGTGTTTGAGGCGGCAGCTGGCTCGATGTCGGGCGAGCACGCAACGACCATATTGCTGGGCAACCCGACCAGGAGCTCTGGCTTCTTCTTCGACACGCACCACCGCATGGCGGGTGATTGGTTTACGCGCAAAGTCAGCTGCATCGACTCGCCCAGGGTGAGTGAAGAGTATGTGAAGGAAATGGCCATGCGCTTTGGCGAAGAGAGCAATGCCTTTCGCGTGCGAGTCCTGGGGGAATTTCCCCAAAGAGATGACGATACGGCGATTCCGCTGGAGCTCGTCGAAAGTGCCCAGCGCCGCGACGTTGTCATCACGGAAGACGAGCCGATCGTGTGGGGCTTGGACGTTAGCCGCTTCGGCTCTGATCGCAGCGCCCTTTGCAAGCGCCGGGGCAGAGAGCTCATAGGCATACAAACCTGGCAGGGCTTAGATCTGATGCAGCTATGCGGGGCAGTGGTTGCCGAGTATGAAAGCCAGCAGCCGCGAACGCAGCCGGTGCAGATCAACGTGGACAGCATCGGTCTTGGTGGTGGCGTATGTGACCGCCTGCGCGAGCTCGGCCTGCCGGCCGTAGGCATCAACACCAGCGAGAGTCCGAGCTCCAAGGCGACTTACATAAACCTGCGCGCCGAGCTCTGGTTCAAGGTGAAAGCCTGGCTTGAGGCCCGCGACTGCTCGATCCCGCAAGACGACGACCTGCTCGCCGAGCTTGTCAGCGCGAAATACAAGTTCACATCAAGCGGCAAGATGCAGCTGGAGAGCAAAGACCAAATGCGTAAGCGCGGGCTGCGCTCGCCTGACTTAGCCGACTCGTTATGCCTGACGTTTGCAAGTGATGCGATGACGCTCAGCGGCGTGATGAGCGCGGCCAGCAGCTGGCAGAAACCTCTCAGGCGAGGGCTGTCAATTACCTAGCTGGTAAAATTAGACCCCATAAAATCGGTACATATGGGGGCTTGAGTGGCGCATACAGAGAAAAACACCTATCGACGCGGCCCAGGTGGCGTGCAAGACGCTGCAAATGACATCGCCAAGATGCTCAATAAAAGAGCCCCTACGAAGAAGCCAAGCAAGAAGAAGTGAGTCCTTCCTCTTTTTTTATCTACGCGCTACGGCGAATCAAAATAGAGGGCAGCTTTGATGGCTGAGCTATACGACGACGAAGAATTCATCGAAGAAGACATGGGCATGGACGCAGAAGAGATCCAAGCCGCCATCACGCTCGCCATCGAAGATGCCGTCGATTTTATCGATAACACCATCTCGCCCCAGCGAGCAGTCGCAGCGGAATACTACGCCGGCGAGCCCTTGGGAAATGAAGAAGAGGGCCGCAGCACTGCGCAGACGATGGACGTGCGCGACACTGTACAGGCGATGTTGCCGAGTTTGATGCGTATTTTCTGTGGCTCTGATCACGTCGTGGAATACGCACCTACTGGCCCAGAAGACGTGGAGATGGCCAAGCAGGCGACCGATTATGTCAATTACATACTCAATCAGGATCAAGACCAGAGCTACATCGAGATCATCTATTCGACGATGAAAGACGCGCTGGTGAAGGGCAGCGGCTTCATCAAATACTGCTACGACGAGTCAGAGAAGACGCAGAGCTACGAGCTCGAAAACCTAGACGACGAAGCCCTAGCGGCGCTTAACAGCAACCCAGACGTTGAGATCGACATGCTCAAGAGCATGACGTCCAGCGATAACCCGGAGGCGATGCACTCCGTTCGCGTTACCCACCGCAAGAAGATTGGCAAGATCAAGGTTGAGTCGGTGCCCCCCGAAGAGATCGTCATCAACCGCAATGCTCGCAGCCTGGAAGACGCTGACCTGGTCGCGCACCGCGCGTACCTGACCATCAGCGACATGGTCGAGCTCGGTTACGATGCCGACGAGATCGAGCAATACGCCACCACCAGCGACACAGACTTTGAGCTCTTTAACGTCGAGGCTCGCGAGCGCTATCAGCAAAGCTCATTTGAAAACTCAGAGATGGTGCGGCGCGTTCTCTACGTCGAGGCATACGCCAAGATCGACACAGACGGCGATGGCGTTGCCGAACTGCGACGCATTTGCTGCGCTGGTCCTAACTACGAAATCCTGCGCAATGAGCCGACCGACATGGTGCCGTTTGCGTTCTTCTGTCCAGACCCAGAGCCGCACGCGATGTTTGGCATGTCGATCGCTGATTTGACGATGGACATTCAGCGCATCAAGACCGCCGTGCTGCGAGCAAGCCTCGACAGCCTGGCGATGAGCACGCACCCGCGTGTCGGCATTGTAGAAGGCCAAGCGAGCCTAGAAGACGTGATGAATAACGAGGCTGGCGGCGTGATTCGCATGCGTCAGCCTGGCGCGGTTGTGCCATTCAATTTGCCCTTCGTTGGCAAAGAAGCATTTCCGATGCTCGATTACCTCGACCAGATGCGTGAGAACCGAACGGGCGTGAGCAAGGCAGCCGATGGCCTAGACCCTAGCGCCTTGCAAAGCAGCACGCTTATGGCCGTGCAGCAGACCATTGGCGCTGCTCAGCAACGCACCGAGATGATTGCCAGGCTGTTCGCCGATGGCGGCATGACGCGGCTCTACAAAGGCTTGCTGCAGCTGATCATCAAGCACATGGACAAGCCGCGCATGATCAGGCTGCGCAACACGTTTGTGCCCATGAGCCCTGATAGATGGCACGCAAACATGGATGTCGTTAGTAACGTGGTGTTGGGTAAGGGCGGCGACGTAGAGCGCATGCAGATGCTGCAGCAGGTCGCCGAAAAACAAGAGCAGCTATTGCAGCAGCTTGGCCCAGAGAATCCACTGGTTAGTGTCCAAAATTACTATCAAACGCTCGTGCAAATTCTCGAAGTCAGCGGTTCAAAGACCCGCAGAGATTCTTCAAAGACCCAAGCCAGCAGCCGCCTACACCTCAAGAGCCGCCAAAGCCGGACATCAACGAGCAGCTGATCCAGGTTCAGATGGCTGAGATACAGGCCAACATTCAGAAGAAGCAAGCAGAGCTAGAGCTTGAACGCGAAAAAATGATTCGCGAAGACGACCGCAGGCGTGACGAGAGTGAGGCCAACTTGGTGCTCAAAGCAGCGGAGATGAACGCCCGGTATGGCGCGCAGGTCGATGTGGCGTCAATACGCGCTAACGCCGATCGCGACCGCGAGCTCGTAAGGCAGCTGGCCGCACAACAACAGGTGCCGAATGCCCCTGTCGCATAACTCGCTTCTCAACATACAGCGCTTGGCAGACGACGAAGACTTTGCCGAGCTCATCGAAATGCTAAGGCTCGATTACTTCGAGCAATGGTGCAAGGAACGTGACCCCGGAGTCCGGGAGCGCTTACATCAAAAACAGGAAGCTCTTGACGACATTGTTGTGCGGATGCGCGCAGCAGCCGACGAGATTGCTTTCGCAAAACAGCGGAATAACTGATGAGTGATAAAATAGATACAGAACAAACCCCATATATGGGGGGCACCTTGGGCGACGCCCAGGCTGCTATCGCTAAATTGATGGAACCCGAAGGGCAAGCCGAAGATTCAAGCGACGTTGACGAGTCCCTAGAGGGGGGCGAGGCACTTGAAGGCGCTGAGTTTGAAGAATCCGAAGAGGACTTCGACGCAGACGAAGAAGATGCCGAAGACCTGGATGACGACTACGACGAGGACGAGGGCGAACCAGAGCAAGCCGAAACATTCACCGTAAAGATAAACGGTGAAAACGTAGAGGTTAGCCTTGATGAGCTTCAGAACGGTTACTCGCGCCAGGCCGACTACACCAAGAAGAGCCAAACATTAGCGGAAGAGCGTAAAGCCTTCCAACAAGACCGAGACGCGGTTCTTCTTGAGCGGACACAGTATTCCCAGTTACTGGGAGCTTTGCAGCAGCAGCTACAGGCTTTTGACGAGCCAGCCCCGGACTTCGATCGCATGTACGAGGAAGATCCGATAGAGGCAAGTCGCCTTGAGCGACAGTACCGACTGCGGACTGAGCAGCGAGCGCAAAAAATGCAAGCCATTGCAATCGAGCAGCAGCGTGTGAATGACGCCAACGCTCAAGAGCAAACGGAGCAAATGCGCGGGCTTATCACTCAGGAAGCAGCCCGACTACCTGACGTCATCCCGGAGTGGAAAGACGAGAAGGTGGCGAGCCGCGAACGCGAAGAGCTAAAGAGCTACTTGCTCGATAGCGGCGTTGCGGAGGAGGAGCTTGGCGCACTCGTGCGCGCTAGCCATATCGCAGTATTGCGAAAGGCGATGCTCTTCGACAAAGGCCAAAGCCGGGTGCGTAAAGCACGCAAGGCTGGCCAATCGGGCAAGACAGTCAGGTCAGGATCTCGTCAACAGCAGGTGAAGCCAAGCGCTCGCAAAACGAAAGCCGCGTACCAACGTCTCAAAGAGCGAGGCACTGCAGAAAATGCAGCCTCATTGATTGAATCTCTTTTATGAAGGCTTTAACTAATGACTATTATTGCTAACACTTTTCTAAAGTACGACGCCAAAGGCGTGCGGGAAGATCTCTCTAACATTATTACTATGATCTCTCCTGAGACTCGACCTTTCATGTCAAACATGACCAAGAGTCGCTCAGTCACAAACACATTCTTTGAATGGCAGACTGACGATTTAGGTTCGGCGTCAGCTAATCATCATCTTGAGGGCGATGACCTAGCTTCGTTCACCGCAGTGACCCCAACAGTTAGGTTGGGTAACTATACGCAGATCAGCCGCAAAGACTTCATTGTGTCAGACACGATGAGCGCTCTGGATTTGGCGGGCCGACGGGCAGAAGTCGCCTACCAGATCAGCTTAGCGGGCAAGCGACTTGCTAACGATATGGAACATAACCTCTGTGGTTTGAACCATGCAGCGGTTGCTGGCAACAGCACGACTGCTCGTAAGACTGCGCCACTGGCTGCGTTCATCAAGACCAACACATCTCGTGGCACTGGCGGTGCTAACCCAACGGTATCTGGCGGCGTGGTAAACGCAGCGGCTACTGATGGAACTTTAAGAAATATGACCGAGGACATGCTCAAGTCAGTCCTGCAGGGCATCTTCACCAACGGGGGCCAGCCTCAATTCGTCATGGTCGGGCCGCACGTTAAGACGGTGATCTCTGGCTTTGGCGGCATTGCTGCTCAGCGTTACATGGCACCTTCTGACGGCCCAACAACTATTATCGGTGCCGCCGATGTATATTTGTCAGATTTTGGTTCAGTCCAGATTACACCCTCTACCAAGAGCAGGCCACGCGACGCTTACGTCATCGACCCTGATATGTGTGAGGTTGCGACGCTTCGACCTATCCAGGCTGAAGAACTCGCCAAGACCGGGGATGCAACGAAATTTCTCACCTTGGCTGAGTACGGCTTGGTCGTCACTCAAGAGGCTGGTTTGGGCGTAGTGGCTGACCTTACCCACAGCTAGGAATAATCGATGGAAATAAAACGCAACCTTTCTAACGATGCCACAACAGGCATCAAATCAGACTTCGTTTACGAAGCCGGCGAGACGCTAAAAGACGACAAAATCACCATTGCGACATCGCAAGACGTGACGGCAATCGTTGAGGCGAATAAGCGATCCCGTAACGAAAAAGATCGACACCAAAAGCATGGTGAGTGGTCAAAGGTTGCGTCCATTCCATTGAGCGTTCTGTACGACCTGAAAGCGAGAGGCATTGCCGACGATCCTAAAAAGATGCGGGCATGGCTTAACGACCCAGATAACCGTGCGTTTCGCACGCGAGACGCGCGTATCTGATGGCGATCTCGACGTACTCAGAGCTCCAGGCGAGCGTAGCCGATTGGCTCAACCGCACGGATCTGACGAGTGCGATAGGTGACTTTGTGGCTTTGGCGGAATCGCAGTTTAACCGCAGCATCCGCCATCGCTACATGATCACTCGATCTCAGGCGACGATCGACAGCGAGTACAGCGCAACCCCGGCAGATTGGATTCAAACAGTCAGTCTTATCTTAGAGACTAACCCAGTAACGCAGATGGAGTTTGTCACGAACGAGGCGCTTAACGCGCTTAAGTCGGGCAGTAGTGCAACGGGCACGCCATCGCGCTACAGCCATGTCGGCACTGAGATACAGGTGTTTCCATCACCAGACAATACGGCGACCGGGTACACGGCAGAGCTTGTCTACTACGCAAAGATCGCGGCTTTGTCCGACACGAACACAAGCAACTGGCTGCTCACGCATAACCCAGACATTTATCTCTACGGCACGTTGATGCAGAGCGCACCGTACCTGCAGAACGACGAGCGCATCACGGTATGGGCAAGCCTGTATCAGCGAGCGATTGATGATCTTGAAGTGAGCAACCAACGAACGGCTGGCCAGACCAGCGTCAAAATGAGAGCGGCTGCGCTCCAATAGGAAAAGACTATGGCGGGCTTTAGCGACTACCTAGAAAACAAAGTGCTTGATTATGTGTTGAGCGGCGGCAGTTTCAGCCAGCCCGGCACGAAGTACCTGGCACTGTATACGACCGCGCCAACGGACGCGGGCGGCGGTACGGAATTAAGCGGCAGCGCCTACGCGAGACAAAGCTGCGCCTTTACGACGACGAGCTCGGCATCGACAAACAGCGCGGCTGTCGAGTGGCCTACGGCCACCGGCAACTGGGGCACGATTGT
>FUIF01004145.1_pt1 | contig 12500 bp, 21 predicted proteins | sample 1003461 | NCBI WGS metagenome assembly FUIF01 (sample SAMEA80401918, study PRJEB19352) | marine metagenome | reverse complement strand
GGATCGGCACCAATTGCTTCAGCAACTTGCCACAAATAGTTAGCTTTTCTTGTGTCAAAACTTGCGCCTTTCAGTGGCACAAATGTCCCGCCCAAATCGTCAATGATTATTTTGCACAACTCGCAAAACTTCTGATTGAATGTTCCTTCTGGCGTAGGGAACTCAACGCCAAAACTTTCGGCAACTCCAACAAGTGCCTTGTACTGCTTCCTTATAACACCAATACTCATATCCTCGCCCTTCAGCTCAATATCTATATTTAGTCTTATTATAATCAAGACTATTGGTCAACTAAAATCTATCTCCATAACATCTTCACGCACAGTTATGCTGGTCCTCACCTCTAAATCATAAGTGTGGATTGTCACCGGATTAGCCAAAGCTTCCAGCACAACATTCCATGACTCAACAAACTCAGTCATGCAGCCTGTCCCTTTGTAACTCATTCCTCCAGCAACCCCCCTTTAAGGTATAATGTTATAACAACCTTGCCGCTTTTGACTTCAATGTCCTGCTCCTTTATCCCGCCAAATGATACCGTAACGTCCCAGTCCACGTTATTGAGCGAGACTATAGGAACGTCGGAGAGATCCAGGACAAGCTTTGCATCTTCCCCGGAACCGTTAATGCTCAACTTCGCGTTGTTTATTTCATTTAATGGCGGAAGTGTGACCTTGCAGTTATGCAGGGCATTCATTGCGTTATTGCAATCTGCCACAAAGTTTTTTAGCGGACCTGACCCTTTATAATTCACAAACCGGCTATTCCTTTTTAAATATACGCTCCGGCAGAAACGGTTACTTTTAACTGCCCACCAGAAACCGACACCTCATAATTTTCAACAGTTACCCCGGCTGTTGTTATATCGAATCGCACGTTGTCTTGTGTTATGAGTATTGCATCCTCCATATTCAAAACAAGCGACGACCCTCCTTCGTCTCGCTCGACAATACCAAGCGTTGGTTGATTGCCTGCGTAATTTTGTGGCATTATCACTTCTGCGTTTGACAGAGCGTTAAATACCGTCACGCTATCGGCCACAAAGTTCTTAAATGGCCCCGTACCTTTGAAGTCTGTTTTCATATTAACTCCACGGGCTTTTTGCTTGCCATATCTGCGTCTGCTTGTACCATTCAACTCCGGTTGTTTGGTATGTCGGAGAGTCAGAAATGCACCGGAAGTCAAGAGGGGTTGTCCCGGTTGAAATGTAGCCCGAATATGTTGGATCAATTGTGTCTACGGTTGTGTTCCAGCCAGTAATATATTGTTCGTCTTCATCCGTTGTAGGCAATATATCGTCCGGGAAATTGCCAGATGATACATCAGAAGAATCCCGACTTACACAATGCCAGTATGTTGAGTAATCGCCAAGTGATGGATCATAAAAGCACATTATTAATTCGTCAATGTTCAGAGGGGACATCCCAGACATAATGTAAACAGGTGCGCCATTGCACTTCCATTTAGCCTTGTAAAACTCTTCCCCAACCAGGGTTGTTATTACTCCCTCATTAACCGGGCCACCTGCTCTTTTTATCCAATCTTCTCCGGTGAAATCCTGAAGGAAACTAATTGAATCAAATGTCGGCGGATAAATATCCTTTGAACGGTTGCCGTTGTATGCTGTAAGAAAGTTGCTTTCAGTCTCTCCGAGCTGAGAATCGAACTCAAGTGATGATATTCGCGTTCGTGTTAATTGCCAGTTTTCCCGATAGTATTCGTTATAACCAACGTATGAATAATCACGCGCCCTGTTGATTGAACCCCAGCTCCAGTTAGACTCCACGTTACTCTCTGCAACCATCTCAAAGCTTGTTGCGCTCCACGACCCGCTTGCTGTGAAAGAACTGCCATCTACTAAAAAGTTGTCAGTTGGGATAGTTCCAACCGATGAAATTTCCGTTATGTACCAATATGCGGAATCCACCCAGTACGCATACTGTTCGTCTTTGTCATAGTACACAGGTTCACTTCCATTTGTTTCGCCCGAGTCGTACCAGTATACCGTGCCGTCAAGTCCAGCAGGGGAAACATCTACGCCGGTTGATTTGTAAGAAAAATTATTTGCCATAATCACTAACCTCCTGAAACGCTACCCAATTTCGATTGAAGCTCTTTTAAAATCCCCTTCAATACGCGGATTTGCTCCATTTCTGCCTTTGTGCCGATCTGTTCAGAGTCTCCCAAAGCATTTTTTACATCCTCAGTCAGCGCGGCCACTGCAGGGTCAACGCCCATCATTTTTGGGCCGCCAAAGGTCCCCGGCAAATCCGCTTGTAGCCTCGCCGGTTCCCATCATCTTTGGCCCAAGCTGCTGCAGGCCCATCATTTTTGATCCGCCGGTTATTCCAGCATCTTCAAGGGCTTTGCGTTGCTCGTCAGTGAGCGTTGACAGTGGATCCTTTTTCCCATCCTTTCCCTTCTTCCCTTCCTCATCTTGCAGAAATTTTGCGAGTTTCTCCAGACCCTCTTTTACTTTGTCTTTTATTAGGGAAGGGAAATCCTTTATCTTATTCGCCAACTCCTCAGCCTTGCCATTTTCGCGGCGGCCTCAGCCGCTTTGTTCATCTCGTCTTTTGTGTCTTTAAGTGCGCCTATTAAAACCTCTAACGCCTCATTAAAGCTTGCTCCAACATCAACTCCTTTTAGCATCTCGGAAAGAAAAGAGTTGAACTCTGCTACGTCAACATTGGCTGTGTCAATAGGCGCAGATACGACGGGAGCCGTGGTGCTTGGTTCCTTCTTTGCGCCTGACTTTTTAGCGCTAGGCTGTGCTGCTTTGTCAGATGGCTTTTTAGCGCTAGGCTGTGCTGCTTTGTCAGATGGCTTTGTGGCGCTAGGCTGTACTGTATAACCGGCTTCTTCTAATGCATCCTTTGCTGCCTGCTGTCCATGAGCCATGGCAATCATATTCTTAATTCCTTGCGAATCCACTTCAGGCATTTTCTTTACTGTTGGATTTGGAAATAATTCAACATGAAATGCCTTCTTAAATCCATCAGCAATCTTGTGCCCAATCTCGGGAGCTGCTTCTTTCAGCTTTTCTGGCAAATTTTTTGCAAAATCTGCAAGAATGCCCCTGAGCTTATCGCCACCCTCCTTTATTGAATCCAAAAGAATGCTGCCACCCTTCTTCATTGAACCCCAAAGAATCGCACCAGCAATTATTCCACCATCTTTAATACCGGCAAATAATAGGTTTGCTATCTTTGCAAATATCTCTGTACGTTGGTCTGGTGTGCCTGTAGCAATGAGCTTTACAGCCGCCGCCACATAATCAAGAGCATTTTTTTGCAGACTCTGCCCAGTGCTGGATTGTGCCGTTTTCGCGCAACTCAACAAGCTTATCGATTATTGCCTGTATGCCGTACTTCGCCGAGTTTTTGAACGTATCGCCAAACCGTGCTACAGTTTCTGTCCACTGTGACCTTAGCACGGAAATCAAGCCGTTGCCGGTTGCCTCAAGTTGCTTCATTCCGCCAGCAAACTTTCCAAGCTCAGCGTTAAGCGTGGCAAGGATCTCCGCCGGTTTAGTATCCACTGACTCTTGCAGTTCTCGAATTTTAACAGCGCCCTTGGCCGATATAATACCCATTTCCTGCAGTCGCAACGCCGCTTCACCAAAGGGCTTTCCGGCATTGATTAGCGAATATGCTCGGCCATACCAAAAGGCAACGTCATCAATTCTGGTGCCAGTGGCCGCAGCCGCGTCACCCATAAGTCGCAGTGATTTAGTTCCGCCAATCACATTATCCGAAAATACGGACAGCAACCTTGATGCCTTGGCGATTTCCGGCATTTCAAACGGGGTTTCAGCGGCGAACTTCTTCAGCTCCTTCATCCGAGAAAGAGCCTGTCTAAGGCTTCCGGTAAGGATTTTAAACTGCATCTCGTAGCTTTCAAAATCGAACGCCGTTTTAATAGACTTTGCGAGCGCACCAAATGCCGCACCAATTGCCAGACCACCAACAGCCGTCTTTAGGTTGAAAATGCCCCTGACAACCCTGCCTATCCCGTTGCGAATGCTCTTAATTGCTTTTACTGACTTTTTGGCGGCCTTGTTTAGCGCAAGAAAAGGTGCTGAAACATTTTTCTTCAATGTTTTAAGCGACTTGCCAAAGCTCTTAATTCCAGCCTGCATCCGTTTGAATGGCGAACCACTGCCTTGCTTTTTGTTTAATGCAGAGATGCTATCTGATAGCGTTTTGCTATTTTTCTTTGCAAGACGCGCCGCCGCCGCCATTTTTTTAATGTCTGCAATTAATTGCCGTACCGATTTCGCAAGCTTTGAAACGCCAGCTCCACTAACCGAGAGCTTTTTGAATGACGTTATGATTGAGCGAAGCCCCTTCATTGCGGTTTTATCGCTTGCAAAGTCTAGAATAGCTTTTCTTGCACTCTCAATGTGCTTTTTTGAGATTGGATAGCTTCTCGAAGCCTTTTGTTAGGCGCGAAACGGTTGACGCAATCTTTGAAACGCCAGCTCCGCTTTTGCCAAAGTCCCTGAAAGCCTTGGCAATTGCGCCTATAACCTTTACCGTTCCGCCCCCGCTCTTTAGGTTTGAGACTTTCTTAAAGGCATCGTTTATTTTGCTGGCAGCAGGGGTGGCAACTTTCTCAAGCGCATTGAAAGCCTTTGAGACATTGGCTATCCCATTACTTATCTTTTTCAGGACAGCAGAAACGCCGTCCTTGAGCTTTATTTCAAGATTGACTAATTTATTTGCCATCGTCCTCTGTCCATAGTTTTATAATTTCATTGCGCTTTTCGCGAAGATTGTGAAGAGCCTCAAGCGTCTGCTGTGACACAACCTGTTTTGCACCATTTGCCACGTCGCTATTTGCCGCATTCTCTCTATTTACGCGTTCCGAGTACGCCCGCAATAGATCTGAAATACGCGGGATAGGTTCTTCACAAAGCCACTGGTCAGGAGTTCCACCGTACTCGCGCAACAAGACTGCAATCATCCCGCCATAATCTACGTCTCTCCCGGAACCGCCCCCGGAAGACCCTATGCACTTCTGGTAAGTTTCGGCAATTTCATCAGGCGAGCACGTCAACCGCCTCGAGAACCGCCTTATTGCCCTGTCTGCCTGCTTCCTCTTGCAGAACTGGTCAAACACCCCCTGTTCATTTGGAAGGCTCATGAGCCAAAACAGAAATGGCTCGTGATGCACTGGCTGGACCTCCCATTCAATGATCTTCTCGTTAAACCAGAGGCTCTTTGCCACCGTTAATGGGTAAAACAGAATACCGCATAACTCAAACGGTTCACGTAAGAGTCTGCGGTGCAATTTGCTGACCTGCGCAACCTCACAGGCCAGCTCATCAAGTTCAGAGATTAGGTCGAAGTCATCAACAGTTATCGCATGCGATGTCCGATTCAGAATTTCCTTCATCGTTTTCTTCGTCAACATCTGCATCGCAACTCACCTCTTCTTCAACCTCAACCTCTTCCGTAACCGCCGCATCCGAATCCTCTTCAGTTTCGTCGGACTCGTAATAATTATTGATTGCGCTGTAATCAGCGACATCTTCACAAGTGCGCGGTTGCGTCTTTTCGTCCATTTGTGAGCGGGGAGAACGCTTCACACCGTACTCACAGCTTTCCAATCCATGCTTTGCCATAATATTACCTTTCTATTCGGAGATGCGCTGAACGCTTGCGTGTGCTTCAAATGAGAATGAGTCGTGCGCAGAGTTTGAGTCCTGCGAATCAATCGAATCAACAATAACGTCAAGCATGCCGTCAGTATTTGCACGCAAATCAGCTTGAATGGCCGCAACAGTGTTGGATGTAGGAATTCCGTTAAACTCCATACTAAGCGAACACTGTACGTTAGTGGTTGTTCCAACCAGATGCTGTCCATCCTCAGCAATTTCGTCCGTGTGAGTGCCCGAGATTGTTACCGTTGCGCTTGCCGGTGAACAGTCATCCCCCAGCGTGATCCCAAAGTCCGGAACCCCAAATCCGTCCCATCCATTAAGCGATTCGCCGGGTTGATACGGCAGGAAGTCTACAGCATTGTATAGGTTAGCCATTATATCATGAGCGTTCGTGTCATGGTTATGCCCGGAAATATCAACCGATACATAGTCGCTTGCCGTCATGTTGATCGTGACGCTGTCAACGTATTTTGAATTCTGCACACTACCGAATGGGGCGATGGCCTCCTGAATCGCTCCGAAAAACTCGCTTCCGCAATACTTGTAGTTCTGCGTGTAATCCGTCCGTTCAAAAATGTCACGTTCACACGAAACATCCCCATCGGCCCCAAGAACCTGAAAGTTGCTCGACGGCGTTGACGTTCCTGAGCTCTGCGGCACGAACCTGAAAGACGCCAAACCAAAAAGGTCACTAGCCTCATATCCTATGCTTGCATCTGCCATAATATTACCTCTCTATTTAGTATTCGCTTTCTGTTTTGTAGATTAACTCAAGATCAATGGTCTGTTTCCATAGCCGCTGTCTGTTCTTCCCCGCAGTGCGGTAAATCTTTGGCTCTCCTGGTATTGATGTCAAAACAACCCATTTAACATTGCCAGTTTCCCTTAGGTTGTTTGTCGATTTCAGCCAAGCAAATACTGCACCGGCAAACTTCATAGCCTCTTCGCGCGTCCTCCATGTGGACTCAATAACTGCGTCGGTCCTTAACGAGCACCATGCCGAATTGCTACCAACATACAGCCTTTCAATGTCAAATGGCGCACTACCACCGCTTGTCATCTGCCAAATGTTAGAGTATTTCAGGTCGGCAGAGTCCCCCTGCACAGGCTCATAACCCCGGAAGCAGTCCCGACCTTCTGTACAACCAAGGAATGATGACAGGCTTTCAAATGCCGTGGTTTCCGCTCTGTACCATGCGTCAGAAATTGCACTCTCATTTATTGTTACTGAACCAGTCCACGTTCCTTGGCCAACAAGCTCGCTTCCCTCTTGAGCGTAATAATCAGTTACGGTTCCGCCTAGATCCCCGATATCTGAAATAATCCATTCTGTTCCGTTGTTCCAATATGCGTATGCCTGTAACGCATCATAATATGCCGCTTCGCCATTTTGCGTTACACCTGACTCAAACCAGTAAACGCTACCAAGCAGGGCACTCTCGCTTGCGTCTTCGGAATTTGTTACATACTCAAATTCATAATGCGGATTGCTCATTACAGGATACCCCTAATAAAGTCATCGACAAGCGAATCAATCTCTTTGTCGACATTTTTCTTTTCATCTTCATAAGCGAAGAATATGAATTTATCTGTTGCGCGTTTTCGGGCTGATCTGAAACCAAGGTATTTCCATTCTCTAAAACGCCTATCATGGATCTTTACTGCATATTCAGCACCTTTTGAGCCAACAGGAATGTTGACGCTTACCTTGTCGTCGCCCTCAAGATCCATTGTGATGGAGTCGCGCAGATTTCCGCTTGTTATTACTATTTTGTCCGCATTAATACCCATTTCCTCGTAATCCGCCTTTGTCGGGGACTCAAGGCACAATACTTTTGCACGCTTACGGATCTTTGCGCCTATGCGAGCCAGCACACCGCGCTTCTTTTTTTTGTAATTTGCAGACGCCGAATCAAACCGGTTCTTTAGCATCACAAGTTCTTTGGCTGAAACCGTTAAGCTCATTTTAGTTCCTCATTGCTAGCAACACGCATGTAATGGACGCAGTTTGGATGGAAAACACCTACTGATATGACATCCGAATAGCTCGGATACCCTGCGGTTTTGCCACTCATCGAAAACACACGCCCCGCCCAATCGTCACAGGGGTCGTTTGGATACTTTCTGCTGGACCCTGTCACGCCACCTGCAATAACAAATAAGTCGTTGCCTGCTTTCTGGGCCGTCTTTGAATATGCCCCCCTTGCGGCTTCTGCATGCATCGTTCGGTTTAGTGTCTTGAAATAGTTGTCAGCAGTCCATTTCTTGCCAGCGGAATCAATGTAGAACATCTGTCCAGCAATCTTTGTTAAATCATCCTCCATCTTTTTTGCGACTTTTGCCGCTGTCGCCTTGCTGATACTGCTGGGAATTGCGCCAGTACTTTCGTAATCGCTCCAAATCAAAGAAGCAATATCGGTCAGTCCGCCTGCATGCGCCGTTCCGCTAGCAATGTCAGAAAGCATTCCCTCGTTTATTGCTGTGGACGAAGCTGTTTTCATTAGCCACAATAGAGCCGCCAAAATTGCCGCCGAACGATTCTCACCGCCGGTCTGCTCTTCAGTTGTTTCCGGAATGACGCTTTCAATGATGTTTGGCAAATCGTCTTCTTCAAACTCGCCCCACTTGATTACGCTCCCATCAATGTCATCACGCGCATACCCCCAAAATGATTTTGCGGTCCTTTTGACGTTTTTGCCAATCCAGCCGTCAATATTTGTTGCGAACTCTGAGTACTCGTTGCTGATGTCTGCGTACATAATATTGCGCTCTGCCGCAGATGTAGCCAACCGGCCTCTGTCAACATATTCAGACACAATGCCGCGCTGTAGGCGTTTTTGTCGTCGAAGAATTACTTCGACCTCCTCCAACCCATTTGCAATGTTATCATTTAATGTGTCCGTTCTCGACATTTGTTTAACCGCGCGTCATCTGTATTCCATTCAGGTCTAAATATCGTCCCGAAACAGGACACAATCCTACGCCATGCAAACGCTCTTCTTCCTGATATTCCTCGGACTCAATATCACCGGCCCCGCCTGATGATTTCCGGCGGGCCGTGTTTTCCAGCACAAAAAGAGCCTGCTCAAATATCGCATAGTCAGGCCGAAAGTTTTCGTACCCACTGATAGGAAAATCCTCGTCGTCATAAACTTCAGCGAAGTTTGCACCGCAAAACAGGTTAATTTCTCGCTCTGCCTGATTTAGACCGGCCTTTTTACCTTCGGTTTCGTAAAACTCCCAATCGTAATGGCGAATGTTATTTTCTACGTCAAAGTATTCGTTAGCCTGCTCAAGCTTTTCTTCAATTGTCTTGTCAAAATATGACATTTGTTACCGCCTATTCAGCATCTTCCAGAAACTCTGCAATTTCTTTACGCACCGTATCGGCTTTTTTGTTGCCCTTGATTTCAAGGCCGTACTCTTCCATTGCAAACTCTTTCAACGCCTGCGCATCGTCACTTGCTTCCCAGTCAAAACCGGCATTCTCGGTCTGTGTCTCTCCTGTGAACACTTCGTGTGCCTTCAGCTCGTCAATCTCCTCTCGAAGGGCGTTTACCTCATTAATCACCTCTAGCATTTTCCGGTTAAGGGGGGTGATGTTGTTCAGATGCCTAAATGGTACGTACCTAATCATAACGTAGTTTCCTCTTTTTGAATTGCCAGCCCCGGCCCAAAAATGAAGGAAAAAAGCCGGGGCTGGACTTTTACCGATCTAATTATACCTCAATAACAACTCCATCGACCTTGAGCGCAGAAGCATCATAGTCAGACGTAATGGTCACTTTCGTGTAGCAATCTTCGACGCTTGAGGTCGGAATGTATGCCGCAATTTCTTCCCCGTCTGCAAACGTGGTGGAAGCGGGGATGGTCTTGGAAAAGATCTCCGAGAAAGAACCTCCGCTTTCGCTTGCTGCCGTAACGCTGATTACAAGCGTTTCATCAACACCAGTAGTAACAGCACCATTTGCGAGGATCTGAAGCTCCATCATTCCAAGAGCATTCGCAAAAATGAACTCATCGGAGGTCGTTGCGCCAGTGTCAGCAAGAGCCTGTCCATTAAAGAACTTGTCTCCTGCGAACCCTACGTTGTAACCAATTTCAGTATCTGTAATAGCTTTACCCATTGTAATTTCTCCTGTTAAACGGTGATCGTGGCTTTGTCGGAAGGAATGTTCCGGCTGGTAGCAATCGCGGTTTCTTCCCACGAACTGAAGCGACGACGGAAGTCTTCGCTCTCCGGAAGCATTTCCAGCTTTCCGCCCTTGTAAACGCCAAGGCGATTCTGGCATTTCGGAGTCATGTAGAAGACGGTATTGCCATCTTCAGAATAAGTGAGCTCTCCGAGGTCGTCCATCATTGCTTCAGTCGGAAGCGCGGCATATCCGGTTTCTTTTGAAGAATCTGCCGTCAGGTCAATGTTTACAATTGCAGCAACATTGTCAGGATTCTTCAGAAGAGTTCCAATGTAGGTTTTAATGCGCTGTGCATGACCAACCTTTTCAGAGCCGTCAATAGTCAGCAGATCGCCAGTGGCCTTTGTGAGTGTGAGCAGGTCAAACATCCTGCCATTATTAAACCCATCAGGATCGTACAAAACAGCGGTTTCGTCTTCTACCCACTTAACAGCAAGGATGAAGGTCATTCCGCCGGAGTTAGTGCCCCCAGCATCAATTACGTTACCGTTTGCAATGGCATACGCAAGCAGACTATTTTCAACAAGGCTCTTTTCCATGTCCATACCGGTTTGTTTCAGGACCGGAGACCATTTCTTAGCAAAGTACTTGCCAGCACCGCCAAAAGCTTTTGCTGCGTCTTCACCGACCTTCATGATGCCACCAATCGCACCAATACGAACATCTTCCAGCGACGTATCAGAGGTGATTTCCGGTAAAGCACCGTCAAGCTCAACAACCTGTGCGGCATCTGCTGATTTAACGCGCTCAACTACGTGCCGCATACCGGCATTCGTAGGCTGTACAAAAGCCGTTTCCCAAATGGGCGCACGTTCAAAAATATCCTCGATCAGCGGCACATCCTCCCGCGCAATCTTTGCATCTCTCCAATAATTTTTAGGCATATCGTTTTACTCCTAGTTAGTATTCATTGCCTGCATTACGACATCTGCCGTTGTTAGCGGCTTCGTGTCATTTGCATCTCTCCCATCAACACCCGCCGGGCTTCGTCCACCAGACCCACCAGGGGCCGCTGCGGTCAAAAACGGCTTGTGCGTTTCCTTTACCGTTGCGACGATTTCATCAACACGGGCACTATCCGACAGATCAACTTCTTTCATGGCGTTTGAAACAATAAGCTTGGCCGTGTCATGCGGCGTATCCGGCGACCAATTGATAGAGCCGGTAATATCGATCAAACGCGCTTCTCGTTGCGTATGAGCAAATTCAACCTTCTCTTTTTCTCGTTCCGCCTTTTCCTCATCAAGCATTGCCCGCAATTCTGCCAGCTCCTGCTTGTGCCGTTCATTCTCAGGTAGCTTTTCCTTTTCAATGTCCTGAAGCTTCTTTTCGAGGCCTTCCACTTTCTCCTTGTACTTCTTCTTTCCGTCAAGGATACCAGCACTTTTGCCCTGTTCTGCTTCAAGTTCGCCTTTGAGACGTTCAACTTCCGCGCTCTTATCCAATCCATTGATTGCATCAATAATAGACGCATCAATTTCCTTTTCCTTGAGCTTGGCAATAATGTCTTTTAGTTCCATGTGTCTCATCATCCTTTTCAAGTTTATGGGCTTCCCCAGTAGCTCTTTCAACGGCAGGAGCAGCCGAATACCTGATTATGGCTCAGGAATTGCCAAAGTGTTTGTTAAACTGTTAGGGTCCCAATTTTCAACCGAATCAAGGGCCTGTTGCACGTCCTCAGGTCTGCTCTGTGAACCGATGCGGTCAATTCGTTCAACCAATTTTCGTACAATCATACGCGAAACATCCGCCGGAACACTCATATTTCCAGCCATAACAAGAGCTGATACCTCGTCCTTAAAGTCGCCAATGTCAAAATCTCTGTTGTAAACAGGGTTCCATCCGCCGAAAGAATCATCCCACGCAACAGAAACCGCAACCGCCTTGCGCTCAATGTCCTCCAGCATTCCAGCACGCTCCTTCATCACCGCAGAAACGTCCAAAAAGTCCCATGCCTTTGATTCAGCACTTGCAACTTGTCTGCTACTTTGCTCAAGAGCAAGACCGACCACCTCGAAGAGGTCGCGCTTTAGGGCCTCAATTCGCTCTCCCAAAATCTCTACAGTGTCGCTATCCGGCATCAAGTACTTCGGTTCCGGGTCGTCTTTGTCTAGCGTGATGGGATATTTAAAGCCAATAATGAGCTTTGCTATCTCTTTGATGTTTTTCGCATAGCCGTCCATCTTTGCGCGTTGCATGACGGAAGCAGGAATAACAAGCTGCGGATAAACAGTATTGAAATAGTTCGCGCGGTCAACACTGCCCAAATCCATTATTGTGCGGTTAATGCTCTCCAAGTCATCAAATGCAATGGGCTTTTCAGATAGCTTGCCGCAAAGCACAAACGGAACAATATCAAGCGGCTGTCCGTTCGACTTTGTTAGCGGAATTTCTTCTTTTTCGATCTTTATGCGCCTTCCGCCAGAAAAGCGTCGGTCTCGCCTTTCGGTAAGTGTGTATTCCGTTACCTTGCCAATCTCCCATAGGGAAATGACGCGCTTTGGTTTCGGCAGCGATAGCGGGTTGGAGTCGTCATATCGAACCCCCTGTGTTTTAATCCACCGAAGGGCCCCCATGTCTCAAAATGCCAATCCATGACATCTAGCGCGCTATACGGCCTGCCAGTAAGGACGAAT
>FUIF01025752.1_pt1 | contig 12504 bp, 7 predicted proteins | sample 1003461 | NCBI WGS metagenome assembly FUIF01 (sample SAMEA80401918, study PRJEB19352) | marine metagenome | reverse complement strand
TCCAACAAGCACAGCTTGCTTCATCATCTCTTCAAACTCTCTATCTTTTTGTATCTTCTTGCGTCTAGCTACAGCCTCTGCTTCTTTGGCCTCTTGGATACGCTTGGCTCTCTCAGCTATAATACCAGCCCAAGTGCCATGACCAAACCGCATATCAACCATAGTCGCTACTTCTTGTAGCTTCTCTGCTGCAATCTTAGCGTCAATGATTTCTTTAGCTACAGTGTTAACACCAAACTGGTCGCCCAAACCAGTGCCAGATTTCTTAGCTCTAGCTTGCTGCACCTGTTTTTCACCAGCAAACAAATCGTCTATCTGGCTGGCTATCTGCCCTATGTCTTGAGCAGTGCTAATATTTTCTTTAATAAATTTTACGGATTGCTGCACAAGTGCAATACCAGTAAGCACTTCAGCAACTACCATGTCATCCTCGCAAAATTACGCTTAACAAAAGCAGAATCATAGTACCGGCAGTACCAATCATAATGTGTTCAATGCGTTTAATACGCAGGATAGTTTCTTTCCAGCGTTCGGCGCATACAGCCTCATGTGTATCTATCTGTGCCTGTACAGATGCAGCGGTTGGTTTGCCCATTAAATTGTCTCAGGCCAATCATTGATCGGTGCGTTGCCAGTAGGATTGCCATCACTATCAACAGGCACATCATACAAAGCCATAAACGCAGCAAGATCAGCCGCGTTGGTAATAGCTGCCTCGATTGTGTTGCTGGCTGTGCGTACTGCCGCGCGATATGTGGCAACGTCTGTCGGCAATGAGTAGTCTGCAACCTCAGATGCCTTGATAACCATCCAGTCTGTCGGGGCTAGCAACCCACCAGCCTGTGCCTTAACTGTGGCAATGGCTTGTGACTTGAGGCCAAGCGTTACTATCTGGTTGCCATCAGCATCGTTGATAGCGTTACCATCATCGTCAACCTCATTCACATCATCCAGTGCTTTAGCCACACCAGCCGACCAGTAGAACCGAGCATCAAAGCTGGCTGGGTCATCTTCCCAGACTAGCCCTTTGGCTGCTTTGGTTGAGTCATCCCACAACATCCAGTTGGCTGGGTGCTGTATTCCGTCATTGTCTGTCCACGCCTTGCCAGCGCGGATAATACGACCTGAGTATTTATATGCCATTGGTATCTCCTATCTGGCGTTAGCAAGTTTAAAAGGCGTTTCGGCAAAGGCGAGGTAGATAATAGTGGCACCCGAACCATTGGCATCACCTCCTGCGTTTCGTACTTTAAATCCGTTGGACAAGAAATCTAGTTCCCTGTTGTTAGGGTCTGTGCCTTCTGCATCTGCAAGATGTGGATACAAAGCATTTGTACCGGACATGACGTTGTATAGTCCACGGCTTGTATCCATCAAAACCCATTTTCCAGTAGCACTGGACTTTTTCACTAGCACAAAAGCTGGCCGGAAACCTAAGAAAATAAACGGCCCATCTGTGCTGCCGTTGCCGGTGTAGCTGCCGACCTTTGAGTAGCCTTCGACTGAATGGAAACAGTAGGCTATATAGTCGTAATCAAATACGTTATAAGTTCCTACTGTAAAGACAGAACTTGTTGGGTTTGTATTGTTCCAAAACCCAGCATCAGTTGAAGCTGCATTTGTTGAGTTCAGCAAAATACCTTTAGTGCCACCTAGTGCAGAGTGATAACCGTGCCAACTACCAATGTCACCTCTGTTCTTTGGCAGTATTAGTTCAGGGGATTTGTTTAAGCCGTGTCCCACTGTAGCACCGGAAGATGCGCCAACACCACTATACGACACAATCGAAAACCCTGCCTCAGTATTCGCGGACACCTGTGACGTAATGCTGCCATCGGTATTGCTGACCGCTGTGCCGCCAGCTTTCCACGCCCACGACACTACTGTTGCGCTACCTGTGTACCAGTTGTTAGGGGCGTTATATACCCAGTCATATCCGTCAGAATTATAGGCAGATATAGTGGTTGCGCCTTCTGGGTCTGTGTTTGAAGATTTAAGATGACCGCCGCCACGAACACTATCGTTTAGAGTGTGATGTCTAGCTTCATTGCGGGTCTTGTTCCATACAAAATCGGGCTGAAAATTAAATCCGCTGATTGTTTGGTTTGCGCCTGTACCGTTAAACAGAACCGTATCGAAATACTCAGACCCATCCACAATGCTAGGCGTTGGAAGGTTCGCGGTACACAAGGATTTGAAACCCGCCGCTGGCTGGTACTGAAAGTTGCCAAGTTCGCTGTCATCGGTGTAAGCACCCATTGGCTTTGCGCCAGCGAAAGTGCTGTCTTGTCCAAAGTTGGCAATCCAAAAACCTTCATCGCTAGACGAATTGGTGCTTGAAAATGCAGCAATAAAGTCACCAGACAAACCAGTAAATGCAGTGCCTTGTGATGCTCCATTCTTATAAAACGCAACTGTACCAGCGTCCATATCTAGCGCAACACCGATTACATCTCCGTTGGCGTAAGTAGCACCATAAGCCGAACCAGTGCTATTGTTTAACTTGTTTCCAGCTTTATTATATCCATATCCAGTAGGATCTCCAGAATATCCAACAATTTGAAACATTGATGTATTTGCTTCGTGAATACCAATAACATTGTCAGCACTACCACCGTGGAAACACATAGCTTCCCAGAACCACTTTCCAGACGATACAGACATAGTGCCGTAAGATGAAGCCCATCCGGTAGCTCCAGAAGGTCTTGATAACTTTAGGTTACCTTCTGAGTAAACCATCGGACTGCCGCCGCCGCCGTTAAATGATTTAAGTGGATTGCCCACAGCAAAGTTATTCGCCGGACTGTCAGGCAAGCTATCACGATAGTCTAGGTTGTTAGGCGTCCAGTTGTTGCCCTGCCCTGACACATCCTTCCAGAACGCTGCTTCGCGTGTGTCGGCAAATGCCATATAGATGTATGTACCGCCGGAGGCGTTTTGTGCGCCGGATGTATTATTTATGACAATGCCAGTGTCAGTGACATCAAAATTATTTCCTGTTATGTCAACATTTTCTGCACCGCTGGTATCTGCGAACAGGATGTCATTCACAGGATTTGATGGGCTTCGTGTAGTGTCATACATTTGCCAGTTATTTGTGGAATCAGTGCGCTTAAACATAACAAAAGCTGGACGGAAACCAAACGTAACAACATTGTTAGACGCGCCTGTGCCGCTGTATGTACCGATAGATGAGTAGCCAGCCACCGATTTCCAAGCGTATGCTACGAAGTTCTTTCCATTTTCATTAACAAAAGTGCCAGAGCCTAATCTAAATGTAGTGGCTGTGTTAGCTACTGTAGGCCACTCAGAAGTTCCAGAGTCCAGCGCGTTTGTAGAATCAAGGCGAAGCTTTCTGCCATCGGTAGATATTGCATTAACAAAAACAGGCCAGCCTTTGTTAGTACCGTTTCTGCTTTTAAATAAATTAAATCTGGCGTATCTAATCCAAGACCAACCGTAGCCCCGTTAGTGCCGTTGCCAGTATAGGTGGTAATCGAAAAACCGTAGTCAGTATTTGCCTTGACCGTGCTGGTAATTGTGCCATTAGTATTGCTAACAGGAGAACCGCTGCCAGCATCCCAAGCCCAAGCTACATAAGTCTTTCCACTTTCTGTATATCCGGCATAAGCACCACCAAGAGAAAAACCATCACTGTCAAAAGACGTAACGCCTGTGTAAGAACCTTCTGCGTTGTTGTTGTTTGACGACAAATTAAGAGGCGCACCACGAACACTATCCCACAGTCCGTGACTTTCAGCTTGGCGGGTTTTAATCCAAACTAAATCCGGCGACAGCCCCAGACCCGACACAGATTGCGTCCCGCCGTTGCCGGAGTAGGTCACTACATTGAACCCCTCAGACACAACGTCGTCTTGGAAGGTAAGTCTGAAACCATTTTGACCGTATGTGCCAGCGAAATCTTTTGCTTTCCAGTAGCCGTCAACAGTCTCACCAAAGCTGCTTGCGTCTAGGGCTTGACCGTCAATGAAGTGGATGTCGGATAGGTAGCCGTCAAAGTATTCACCACCAGCATCATTTTGACCAATTGAATGTTCTTGTAAGCCATTTATAAATGAATCAGCATTTAAAGATGGATATGTTGCAGTGTTAAAAGCAGTTAAACGATTTCCATTTATGTAAGCCCTCATTCGGTCTGTGCTTGTTGCGTTGGTTGTATCCCATACACAAACAATATGATACCAAGATGATGGGTCCCGATAAACACTGGTTGTATTTAATTGACCTACATAACCACCACTGTAAACATAAAAGTTAAAATTACTGCCCGAATCAAAACGAATTGTATCTTCTGCTGACACGCGAGATGCAAACAAAGATTGAGTTGTCCCAAGATTCCCACGCTTGACCCAAGCACTCCAAGTCCAAGTCTTGCGATTGCCAGCACTATCCGGTGTCCAGCTTAGGTACTGGTTTTCGTCATCGTTGAACTTGAGGGATTGCTGGGTGACTGCTTCACCGCTTGCATACATCCACTGAGAGGAACCTATTGGGCCTGACATAGTAACTCCCTATGCAAATGCTAGTTGCGGTGTGCCTAACAATATTCTGCCATTTGCTGCAACAACATATGGCACAATGTCTGTTGCGCTTGCCGCTGTTGAAAGCGTTAAGCCAGAACCGCCAGCAGTCTCATAATCAGTACCCAAAGACACAACACGATTACCAGTTCCATCTTGTATAAATATGATAAATCCTGTTTGCCCTGTTGTTTCAGTTGTTGGATTTGCTAAAGTAACAGCACCAGTCAAGGTAAGAATAAAATTTTGGTAAGTTTCAAAACTTAAAGTAGTGCTGCCGGTTGCGTTTGACGAAAAGTTATTTCCTCTAACCGCTTTCCCAAATTTCACTTTAGCACCATCCACAATTAATGTGTCTGTGGTGTTTTCATCGTAACGAATATGCGCGTCTTGATCTGTGCCAAAATATAATTTCTTATCGTCAGGGATAGTAATCTCTGCGTTAGCGTCAGCAGTCACAGTTTTACTAGCTTCGACTAACCCAAGCGTTGTGATGTCATTGTAGTTTATTTCCGCTGCTGTAGCGGTAAGCCCCAAGTTAGTTAAAGCTGTTGGAGCGTCATTAAGATCAGACAAATCATTGGCAGCAGCCAACAGTCCTGTCGTTGATACAGCCGCAGCTTGCCAAGTTGAACCGTTGTAAACTTTCAGCAAGTTACTGGTTGTGTTGAAATATAAATCACCAGCGTTTAGTGCGTCACCGTCATTGTCCACCGTGGGGTCACTAGACTTTGCACCAAGGTAAGTATCATCAAAGTTATCTGCTGCCAGTTCAGCCGCAGCTTGTGCGGCTTGTGCCGCCGTTACGTTGTTGCCTGTCGTGACAACATCCGCTGCTGTGCTAACAACATCTGCCGCCGTTGATACTGCGTCTGCCGCTGCCGCCGTGGCTGAAGCAGCCGCCGCCGTTGCGCTACTTGCCGCTGCTGTTGCTGAAGTCGTTGCTGCTGCCGCATCTACTATCAAATCCCATTTTGCGCTATCGGTATTTGTCGTTAGCGGTTGTGCGCCTGATGATGTGTGAGCCGCATTAGCGCGGAAAATATTGTTTGTGCTGGTATCTTTAACAAGATCGCGAATAGAATATGTTGTGCTTGCCGCCCAATCCCCACGGTAATCCCCAATTTCTTCACCGACAGCTGGCAACCCACTACTGTCGAAAGCCAAAGTTTTGTTTGCCCTGGCAGACTTTCGCGGCAAAACCATGTCAGCTGTTTCGTCAGACTGGTCAATACGAATTGTCCTGTCGATTTTTTCGTCCAGCTGTTGGACCATGATAACATTACTATCGAGCTGTTCGTTTAAAGAACTTGCCAACAAATCACCGGCTGTAACAAAGTCGGTTGTCCTGGATAACTGTCGGCCACCGACTACTGTAAGCAAGTCAGATGCAATCAAAGCCGTTCCATTGCCGCTCCCTGTTAAAGAAACAGAACCGGTGCCGTCAGCGTTTGTGCTAATAGTGTAATCAGTCGTAAGAGTGAGCAAAGTGTCATTCTTAAAAACAGCTATATCTGCGTCTGCTAGAATATTAAAAGTAAAAGCAAACGGGCCAGTACCAGTATTTCCCGTAAACTGGACTCGTCTGTCTACAGCATTAATTGCGATATCAGCCATGTTTCACCTCTGCGGTTGTCAGTATATATACCATATTTATGGGGCATCGGACAACATATTACCTAAATCTGGTGATCTGCCTGGTTCGTCACGCCCAGGACGCCACCAATACCTCTGCCCATATTCCCGTCTATATCTGCTTTCTAAACGCCGCATCTTCTGACCGGCTTTAGGATCTGTATATCTTTTCATTCTATCGAACACCATACGCTCCAGCCCCAGGCGCATATACCAAAGGGATGCGCCAGGCGTGTACCTGGATGCAAAATTAACAGCTTCCGTTGCAGCGTTAGTGTCCTCTCCATGTGCGGCCTCAAGCAAATTGCCGACAGTCAGTTTTCTAACATCATTAACAAAACCAACTACTGGCCCAGAAATGGTTTCTGCCAACCCTCGGTCAAACCGATTCACATCGCTAAACAGGAAATCTCCATAAATGCCGACTCCACCACCTTGCAAGAACGCAGCAAGCCAAAACTCTGTGCCTTCCATTGGCCGAGGATCTCGGCCCTTGCTCATTTCTTTGAGCTGCATAGCAAAGGCACCCATAACAGTTGTGCTAATAAGAAGATCCGCAAAGTAGCCGCCTTTGCCTTTAATGCCGGCCTGGGCCATCCCGCGCATCAAATGAGTGTTTACCAGGGTAACGCCAAAATTTTTATACATGGCAAACGATCTAAGCAGCTCACCCTGCAATGTGCCTGGCTGCGTGTTTCCAATTAAAGTTGCTCTACCCTTGAGGCTGGAACTAGGAACGGCAAAGTTTGTTTCCGCATCTACCATTTCCATAACGCGGGTGGCCAGGTCTTGAGCCAAGCGAGGGTTTATATCATCACGAAACTCGATATCCTCTGCCCGTAAGAACGTAGCCCCTTCATACTCATATGGGTCAGTTGACCGGATAATGTCCCATTTGTCAGATCCGATCCCGTATTTTTCCAAGGTCTGCCGCAATGCGGGGTCAAGATCATTAAAAGCTCTGCCAACATTATCTGCCAGGGTCCCATAGAACTCCATGCCAAAAGCCCAGCGACCAGCATTAGTAAATGGGGAAAGCAATGACGCCTTCATGGTAAAGTCAGCAATTCGCCTGGTGATCTCTGGTCCAGATATATCTCCAACATAACGCATTTGCGCTGCCGCGACAGTCATCCAACCTTCAGCAATCAACCCCATACGAATAGCCGTTTTACCTCTTTCCTCGACAGTCAGTGGGTTTAGCTGATCCAGGTATTGAGTAACGGTTCTAACTTGAGGTAGGCCAGCTGAACGCCTGGCAATGCGTTGAAAGTTGATATCAGTTAAAGCAGATATAGAAGCGGCACCCAGCTGCGCTGATTGCAACACTTGTCTAATTCCTGCCATTGTTGCTGCAAACCGGCCCCGCCAACAGGCGTGTTTACGTTTCCGGTTGCAGCCATATACAAATCTTCTAGCTTTTTGCCAGCTCTATTTGCCCTGCTTTCCTCGGCAACATCGCCAGCTGCACGTTTTGCAATGGTTGTTTTCATAAAATTAATTGTTGATCTTGGGTTTGGCCCCAGGATCTCCATCAATGCGATATCCCTAGACATAGTGCTGATGTGGCCCATCATGGTATCAAACGCATCTGGGTTTCCAAATTTAGTCTGGTACTCCATCCATGAGTCTGCATCTCTAAACACCAGGAACCTGTGGTCAGTGCGCCTGTTTGCCATGCTCTTGCCGCGTCCAGCAGCTGCGCCAGGCGTGATCTTTGCCATCCCGTCTGTGCGGATTGTTTCGTATACATCTTTCAAAGCAAGCTCAAGACGGGCTGGCGTCATTGGCAAGCCGGTGCCCTCATCGACCATTCTTTCAACATTCAATCGAGGGGCAATAAAATCTCGCCATTCCTGGAATGTCGCTTTTCTTACTTGCAGTGTGTCGTGGAACTGCGGCAATCCCCAGCCTTGGCGCTGAACGATCCTGCCACCGGCTGCGTTAAATCTTTGCCGCAAATATTCAGCTGTCTTGGCCCAGGCTTGTGCGAACTCTCTAGCAGAAGCATCTCCGGTTTCCTCTCCAAACACCTCCCGAACCATACTGTGCAGCTTGGCTTTGTTCCTGGTACCGCCAATTAAATTCTTACGGAAAGATGCCAGGACGTTATACATACTCCTGGTTGCAGCATTAGTTACAGCATTAACACGGTTCTCAAATGCAGAGAATTTGGCGCCTTCGTCCCTGGCGAGATGCGCTATCGCTGCTCTATACGGATCTACTTCACCCCGATAGTTACGGTATTCATCGAGGTTTTTAGTAATTTGTTTCCAGTTTTGGTACGCTAATATTTTTTGGCGCTTTCGATGTAAAGCAATATTTTCTAATGCGCTAAACGTATCCCGCCCAGCTTGTGAAGCAGCTTGCCCTGGTGACATCCTGCCCTGGTACTGAGTTTCCAGGTCATCAAACAAATCACGGGCTTCTGACGCCTGTTCTGGTGTGATAGTGCCTTCTGTCTCAGCGTTGTCAATGCAACCACGCAAACTCATACCGCGCACTCCCGCAATCTGTCTAACATTGTTTTGTCTTGCTGTATGTCATCTAGCATTTGGCGCCTGGTAACTGTAACAGCTATCTGGTTGCCGGCATCATCTACTGTGCTACCAATAGGGATTTCGGTTTCGTCTAGCGCTTGCCTTGCTGCGGCTTGGGCTTGCTCGACTCCAGATACTGGCGCAGCTTCTGGGACTGCAGCTTCATCTGGTCTGCCCTCTGCTCCCCTCTCTGCTCGGCCTCGCTCCAATTGTAGTTGGACGCCATCAATGGCTGCTTTTGGTTCTGGGCCGTTGAAGCTGTCATCGGTAAGTCTTGGTCCGACATCGAGTCCACCATTGTTGTCAATGTTTGCGTATCCATCAAATACACCTTCCTCTTTTAAAGTATAATATGTTTGCGTTGGGTTGTCACCAACCATCCGTATATAATCAGGTCCTATCAACCGGCCTGTTTCAACAAATCTGCCAAACATACGCCGCCGCGCTTCTGGGTAAGCGACTTCCATGTTTACCAGCTTTACCTCATAACCAGCATCTTTTAACTCTTGTTGCAATTTGCGTATGCTGGCTGCGTTATCTCCAACTTTTGGGACAACCACGTTTAGACCAAAATCTTTAACAGTATTAAGCAAACCTTTGGCTATTTCTGAGCTTTCTTCATGCACCGCCATAGCGCCAATCCCGCCTTGATACTCCGGCATCGCTTTTTTAATTTCATCCGAGTCAATAATTGCAGCCCGTTGTTGAATTGCAATTGGATTTGCCAGGGTGCTTTTACCGGCAGCTGGTGGGCCAATTAAAATTGTTGCTTTACGGTCATACGAAACTGGCGCATCAGGTACATCAAGGCCCATTTCTCGATATGATAATGTTTGTGCATCTTCAAATGCTTTAAAGATTGCATTGTCATAACCAATGATTTCTTCGCCATCAAAATTAAATGTGCGGTTTGCTTGCCATGCCTGGCTGCCAAAATCCGGTGCATCTACTGTTTGCGGTATAGACTGCGCTTCTTCTAATGCCTGGATGACGGCGGGATGTGTGTCAATCGCTGTTTCGTCAGCACCTTCGTCAATTAATCGTTTTAGATCCTGGCGCAGATCAACATCTTCCTGGAAACCCTCCTGGCGAACAACGGGTGGTTCTTCTGCCGGCGCACGACCAATGGCTTGCTCTTCGCTAACCAGGTCAGTTTCTAGCTGATCTGCCTGGCGCTGCACACCTGGGCCATTAGGGTCATCAAACAGGCTTACGTCTGGCTCTGGCTCTGCCGCACTTGCGCGGCCTTCCGTTGGAGCATTGATAGACTGTCCAACATCGCCAGCTGAGAGCCGATCAAAATCGCCTGATTCAATTGATCGTCTGACAGCTTCGATGAAGCCTCTAGTAGCTTGTCCGTAGCTGCCGCTTTCTCTGGCTTGTCTTGCTGCAGCTGTGAGGGCGTCTGAGAGAGGGCCTTTTCTGTTTGCTTGCGCTTGTAAGAGGCCGATTGCTTGCGAGTCATTGCTGGCTCTCCTTTCATTTGCTTTCTGTGCTAGTTGGTTGCCTTCTGCTTCAAGGCGTTGTGCATTGCGTAATAAACTGGCAAATGCAGCCTTGTCCTGGCCCAGCTGTTTTCTCGCCTGGTCAAGCACTTTTGCCCGTTCAGGAAATAACTTCGGTAATTATTTCTTCGCCAAACAAAGACTCCTGAGTCCTGGTTTCTGCGCCGGACTCAATGACCTGGCGAACAATAGACTCTGCTTGGTACTCGTTTGCTGGGTCAGTTTTAGATAAAACTTGGATAGCGTTCTTTTGCAACCCTGGGTCATCTGGTATTAACCGGCCCACGATTGCGCCATAATTAGCCGGAACCACCCCGTTAATAATAGCGCCAAATGTCTCATCGTCTAATAGCGTCAGACCTCTGGCTTGCTGCACCAAGACGGACCGAGGCGGCAGCTCTCCGGCTCGTTGCGGTGCATCCCTTAATACCTTGGCGGCGTCAATAGCGGTGCCGGTGCCTTCTTTAATGTTTTTGACAGCGGCAATAACCCTGGCCATGTCAGGCGTAATACCATCAGACTCGCGCAACGTATGCCCAAGCAGCTCGATCTTTTGGCTTGGGTCTTGTGACTTGATACGTTTCGCCAGGCCCAGGCGCTGGTGCCCATCTGCAATAAACTTGCGGCCATCAGCAAACTCATAAACAACGATCTGCCCAGCTGCTATGGGGTCCCAGGTGGTAACACCCTGCAATCGTTCAGTAACGCCAAACTCGTCACCACCGGCTTTGAATTGGAATAATTCTGCGTCTACAGCAACCTCATCAGGGTCAAACACTTTGACAAGCCCATCAACCTTGTCGGCGTCTGTAACGCTCAACAATGGCCGCGGAGGGGTCGCAGACGCATCCGGCATAGTAGGGGCTACGTTTTCGTCAACGGCTGCTACAGCGTCAGATAGGCGCTGTTCATGTTCAGCTGCTCCAGAAAGAGTTTGCTGTAAAGGATTATCAGCAACGATTTCTTCTAGTTCTGTTGCCAGGTCCTCTGCAATTTGCCCATCCGGTGTTTGTCTAGCGCCAGTTGCCCGTATTGCCTGGATGCCTTTTTTGGCTTGTTCTGTTGTTATGCTTACTGCTTTGCCGGCGCCACGAAACGCAAACGGAAAAGCAAAACCAATCGCCCCGCCGTATTTAACAGCGTTCCAATATTGCTCATTAGTGTACGGCATACCAGTCTCCTGGTGCCACCGTTGTACTGGTATTTGAGCCAGGGCCTCAGATCCGGCACCCAGGGCCGCTTCTTGAAAGGCCATGCCCCACAAAGATTTTGCGCCACCAAACAACATAGATGAAATTAAAATAGGGTCATCTAGCCCCTCGTACATTTCACCTAATGTTCTTACTGCACCAGCTGATGTAGAAGGTGATTCCCCGCTGACACGCAAATAATCTTCACGGGCGTTTCTTGCCATCTCTCCTGCTTGGGATGCAACAGCTTCTGGAGTGTATAATCCTCGGTATTGCTCGAACTCTGGATATCTATCTATTGCTTGATTTAACTTAGCCAGACCTCGGTTGAAAGCAGATGTTTGTTTTTCTGGTTCAAACAAACCAATATAAAACGTTGTAGAAGGGTTGTGGAATGTTTCCCCAACATTTGCCGCGTTCATCTCGTCAATCACAGGCTGCAATATTTCTTGGTATGTCTTGGCCTTAGATGTGGACGTTAATGCAAGTTTGCCATAAGTCGTGGCCGCGTTCCAATTTTCTTCCAGGGACGGCGTAGGTTTTTCTTGCAGCTGATAACCGCGTTGCTCTAATGACTCTGTTTTCTTAAAAAGAAAGTAATCGCAGCGATTCCTTGCCCCACAAAACACGCATATCTATTTCAAACGGTTCCCCGTCAAAGCCCATCACTTTTACAAAAGAAATATTATTTGGGTCAGCGTGGACAAAAATATACCTATCATCCCCAATAGCTTGAGGAAAAATATTATCGTTTTCTTTTATTTCATTTAACATACCGGCGTCTATATCGCGGCCAGAAGCTGTCTTAAATGTTTCCGGCGTTAAATTGCTGATAAGGGTTTCCATGCCAGGTGCGCTGAGATAGGGCGGCACCAAGACTTGCCGGTCACGAACTGTTCTAACACCACCGAGGCCCTCACTGCCCAGGTTACCGTCACCGCCTAGTGCTAAATTTAAAGCAGTTTGCATTTCTTTATCGCCGGCAGCTTTCTGTCTGACCATGCCGCTTCTGCTCATGTTTGATCTAAAGATAGCTATAGTGGCTTCGTATGCAGCGCCAGTCACAGCTGCAGACTGTTCATTCAATGCGCTG
>FUIF01021480.1_pt1 | contig 12517 bp, 11 predicted proteins | sample 1003461 | NCBI WGS metagenome assembly FUIF01 (sample SAMEA80401918, study PRJEB19352) | marine metagenome | reverse complement strand
GCTATTTGACCTTCAATATCAGTAAGTGTTTCAAAATTAAAACTTGTTTTTAGTGTTAAGTTATTCTTGTATATTGCACCGTCTGTACCAAATAAATTAGTAGTCGAATATTTTCCAGTTGCATCAACTAAGTCAAAGTATCTACTAATTCCACTTGACGTTCTGTTAACGCTTTTTGCTTTTACAATATCTTGACTTACAGTTAATGGTCCTAACTGATAGTCTTCACCAGTAACCATTCTGTTTTGTGTGTAATATGTTGCTGGTGCATTTTTCTTAATACTTGCATTGCTTTCAGAAACTGTTGCATTATCAATTGTTGATTTTAATTCAAGTGTAATTGTAATTGTTTCTGCTTTGCCTTGTCTTGATACATAAGGAATACGTACTGCAATTCCTCTCAAGTTGTCAGGCGAAATAACTAAACGCTGATTTTTACTTGTTCTATAATATGTGCGGAAATTACCTTGTGGTAAATTGCCAAAAGTTCCGTCACTAAAGATTAAACTAATTCTATCTTCAATGCGTGTTAGTACAGAATAGATATTACGTATGCCTTTGTTTAAACTGTTATAGATAACATTGTTACCTTCAACTGCTTCAACTTTAGTCCACAATTCTTGTTCATTGCCTAAACTATCTAATTTATAAAGCCATACATCTGACTGGTTAACGTTACGTGCATCAATACCAACTACTTGACTAGTTGATGGATTAGTTACGTTAAACTGTCCTTGATCCATTGTACCTTGTCTAAAGTGACAAAAGAAGCCTGAGTTTGAACTAGCAACGCCGCGGCCATCATCTCTATACAAAAACGCAAAGTTGTTGCCAGGAAATGGTGCTTCTTCTTCAATATTTGCATCAGTAAAGTCTGTTGAAACTACTTCAAAAGATACTGATTTACCGTCAACTGTTTTAGCAAAACTATAAACTGGTACTTCAGTATTAGTACTATTCATTCGATACTGTTCTGTAGGAACGCCTGCAATTGTTTGCTTTTTAACAGGTCTTCCATATGTGCCGTTTACAGGCAACGAAGCGTTTACTACACGGATAAACTGTTCATACCAATCAGGATTAGCAGTGTCGTTCCACTGAATAGTTTGTCCTTCTAAATTTGTACCATTTGAATCAATAAGACCTTCTGTAGTACTTACTGCTTCAATTTTTAATAATCCGTTAGCTGCTTGATTACGTTTTGGATTGTATGAAAGCAAACGTGCTAAACGGAGAACTGATTCTCTACGTTCAGCTAATTCTAAAAAGTTTTCTCTAGCATTTAGATCAATACGGAAAGCAATGTTTTGACCTAAAAACGCAATCATATCAATTAACGCAAGATATTCACTTGAGTCAATATAATCGTTAAAATCTTACTGGAATAATTTTCTCTTAAAATAAGAGATCATTGTGCGTCTTAGATTATCGAAATCGTAAGACTTGAAATCGGCATTGCGAAAAGACTGATAGACCCTTTTCCAATCCTCTGCTAGTAGTAATCTATTTTGTCTATCTGTTGATGACATCGTATGCTTTCCTTGTTATAATGTATTTATTTCCTTTGAATAAGTACGCACTTAATCCTATAAAAGAAACCCTGCGTTTTCGTCGAATTTCATTTGCATCGTCTCTGAAATATTATAAGGCAAATAAGTTAATGTACATTCAATTTGTATTCCACTTTCGTAAGTAGATACTGTAATATCATCTACATTTGCTCTAGGATCAAAGTTTATAACTCTTGCAACATTTTTAAGTATTGCATCACGTAATTGATCTGTTAACGGTTCAAATAAAATATCCCAAATGATTGTTCCAAATTCTGGATCACTTAATTTTTCGCCTTGGCGAATATGAAAGTTATTAATAATATCTTGTTTAATGAGCTCAATATCATACAGTACCCATTCTGCGGCATCAGGATTTACAGTACTAATTCCTCTATATGCTCGCGATTCAGCAACCACCTCTTGAGACTGGTTACTTGGTACTGTAATTTGTTTGTATATACTCTTTTCTTGTGTGCTCATAATGTATTTACCCTACTTTTATTCTACGTTAAAATTGACTAAACTACGTTTTCCGTCAACTTCTTGTACTCTTAGTTTTGTACCATCGCCCATTGTTACTGTTTGATTTGCTTTATATTTTCCTGAACCAACATCTGCAACTATTGCACGGTCTGCACTATTATTAAATGCTCCTGTGTTATTACTAGTTGGTACATTAATTGGCAAATTACCCTTTGCTAATGAAGTTCTAGTTTTTAGCAAAGAACTAGCTGAACTTGTAAGATCAGATATTACGCTTCCGCCTACTTTTGATATATTATCTAAAACACCCGGGCCAGCAATGCTGTCAATAGTATTAACAATTGCTTGTCCTACACCAAATGTTATTGCTTTACCTGCATCAACTACTGCGTTAATTAGGCCACCTACTGAAGCTGTACTCATTGCGCTATCAACTGCGCCTGCTGCATCTGCAACTCCTTTAGGTATTGCACCTGGTTTATCTACAGTTGTTTGAGTAACGCCATCATCTGCTGGTGCTTCTGGAGTTTCTTCTTCAGCTGAAGCAGCTGGCTCAGCTCTTACATCACGCTGTGTATTCTTCTTAAATGTATCTGGTGTTTCTGCTTTAGTACCTTGTGTTTGAGGTTCTGTTTCTTTGCCGTCAGTTTTTTCTGGAGTAAATGCTCCTGGGTCTAAGTTTTCGTGTTCTGCCCAAGGTTCGTGTTGTGGTATTCTACTAGGAATATTAGCTTCTGTTGCTGATGAAGGTGCAGTTGCACTTCCTGCTGTGTGTGAGCCAAGTTTTTGGTTATCGTTGTTGCCGCTGCCGTCTGAATCAGACCAAGCACTACCTGCACTTGTACCATTTACACTACCTGATGATAACGTACTAGTGTTTATACCCGAGCTAACAACTACATTTCCTGTTACATCTATATTCTTTGTGTTTGTGTCAGGAGTATCTAAGTTAACACTACCTGATGCTGTAATAATTCCGTCAACACAAGTTAATTCTATATTAGCTGCTGCTGTTCCAAAAATACTATTTCCTGCTGTAAGATGTATATCTCTGCCTGCTTCTAAATTTATATCTCTATCTGCTTTAAGATTTAAATCATTCTCTGTATGTACACTAACACTGTCTTGTGCATAAATGTCAATTTTACCGTTTGATGTTAATTCTATCCAAGTTGACCCTTTAGCATTAGCAATGTAAATTAAGTCTTCTGTATTATGTAAAAGTATTTGATGACCTGTTCTAGTACGCAATCGCACAAGTTCATTATGTGGTAAAGTAGGATCACCGCCTTTGTCGCCACCTTCAACATTTACATAAACTGCTGGGCCTTCACTTGCTGAGGTTTGACGTATTAATGTTGCATCGCCATCGTCAAATACTAAACTACTGCCGCCTAGCCTATTTTGTGGTTGTGGAGTTTGTGCAAAATTTTCGCCATAATTTACTCTTGGAGCACCAGGACGTTTATCTTGTGGTCCAGGACTACTAAGACCTAAAACTGCGCTTGGAACTTCTCGTCTTGCACTAGTAGTTGTTGTTCCTCTAATTTCGTCTTCAAGTAATCCTTGTGCAGTTAATGCATCAATAACATCTTGGTTAGCTGGTTTAATAAATTGTGTACTATCTCTACCTTTACCAGTTTCTACTTTTTTATTGTATTCAACAACGGGTAATTTTTTAGTTTTATCTTTATCATTAAATGTAGTAGATACCCAAGGATCAGGAGTCATTATGTTAGTATGATCTTCTGGTATACATCCAATCCAATATCCGTCACCACCTTCTGCAAAAATTACAAGAACTTTTGCTCCAATATCTGGTGGTACAGCCCAAAACCCATAACTACGTTGACTGTTAGTATGGCCTGCATTTTTGCTAGTTCCTTCAAGAGATGTAACTCCTGCAAATGGACTAAGATATTTTACTGGTAATAATTGCCCTGGAGCATTTGTAGATTGTCCTGCATTACTTGAAGTTAAAATTTCAACTTCTAAATTACCCATATATGTGCTGTCTAAATGATTTCTAACAATTGCTACAACAGGTTGTGTAGGAAATTGTTCTTTCATTCCTGCATTAGTTGTACGTTCTACTTGGCTTTTATTAATTTTACCTACCATTATGTGCCTCCATTCTCGTTAGATGTTGGAGGTGGAGCCGCTACACTAGGTGAAGGTGTTACTACTGGTGCAGATAATGCATTAGATAATGCATCAGACGCTTGTGCTGCTGCAATAGTCGGTGCATTTAATGCTGCACTAAGTGAATTTTGTACATCACCAATTCCTGCTTCTAATGCTGCAACGCCGTTAGCTAATGCTCCGCCAACTGGAGATGCCGCAAGTGCTGCACTTAGTTCATTTACTGCACCTTGTATGTCATCTTGCAATCCGTTAAATGCTGCCACTGGCGCACTAGCTAACGGAGAAATAATTGCATCAATGCCTTTTTCAATAACTGATTCAATTGCAATATCAAGAGGTGCAATTCCTGTATCCTCAGGTTGATTTCTTCTTCGAATAGTTTTTAATTTTTGTGAAAATTTGTTAGCACTCCAAGAGTTAGTAACTTCTGTTACTTGATATAATCCACTAAATGCACCAACTGCTTTTGAGCCGCCTGCAGGAAATTTCATATACCCTGGATCTCTTGTGTCTACAGGAGTTCTAAAGTTTACAATAATATCTACTTCGCTAGATTGATAATCCATAGTTCCATCTGATGTTATGTTGATTCCTCCAGCATTTTTAGCACCATAATTTCCCATACCGCTATCAGCAATATAGTAAGGGTCTCCCCAAATTTCAAATTCAATAGTTACTAAGTCTACTTCACTATTTACAATAGCATCGTTAAATGATCTAGCTATCTGATTTTCTGGATGCCCAGATACTCCAGATCCACTTTCACCTGTATTTGTTTTAGGAACACTTTTTGCAGATGATATACCTGCTGAAGATGAATTCTTTTTGTCACCGTCACTTGAACCGTGTACAGGTGTTTCCAGTGCTGCTGTTAAAGAGTTTGAACCTTGTGTTTTTTGTGTTTTACCTAACTGTCCCATATCACCACTTAGTGCTTGGAAAAATGCAACATTAATATCAATATCAAAATTGATAATATCGTCATTTTGTCCAGTGTACATATAGTCATACTGTCTGGCTGCTTGTTTTCTTAAATTAACATATCCAGGAGGTGCTGTTGTAGGTGATGTAATTCTAGCAACGTGTGTTTTATAAGGCACAACTTTATAAACAAATACCTTTGCGCCTTCACCTGTTTGTGCAACGTTATCATTTCCAGGAATTAAGAACACATCAGTTTCTATTCTAAACCAAGTTTTCATACCATTAGAATCTGGTTGTTCTGTTACAAACTTTCTTGCATAGTCTGATAACAATAATACTTCTTCAATAATAGTTTGTATTTTTGTTCCTGAGGCAAAGTTAATTCTTCTACCTTCGTCACTAATTTTAATATTACCTCGTTGGAAAACACCCGGAGCCTTGTCTTTATCTTCAGTAAATGCAGGCTTCCCAAACATTTGTTTTCCTTCATCAAGATAACTTTTTGCAACTTTACTTTTACCGATAATATTAACGTTTTCTTCTTTTTCAGCAGCCTCTCTAATTGACTCACCAATTTGACTACGCTTAACTACAATGCCTAAAATTTTACTAATTTCTGCATCAAAGTCAGCAGGTACTTCTCCGCCTTCTATTCCTGATAATTGTTCAAATAATTCTTGTTTCTTTTCTTCGCTAACGGCTCCTGCTTCACTAGTTTCACTTTGAGTAGTTGCACCGTTTGTATCTTCTGTTTTTCCAGCGCCTGCGGCTGATGCACTAGTAAGTTCATTAGGGAACATAATAACATATTCGTCTGCAATTTTTTTGTTTCCTGCTTTTACTTGTTCTTGTTCTCTAGTGTTTAATATTGTAGAAAGGCTTTCAGGACCAGTTTGTAAAAAGTCTACAATTGTAGTACCTTTAATGTCAACTGCAACTTGTGTTTGTTGTATTTCGTCTGATAACGCTATTTCGTGATACGGAATTGCTGTAACTTCGTAATTGCTGCCGCCTTCGCTAACATCAAAAGTTACATTTGATAATTTTAAAGGAAACATTCTTTTAGAGCTAGAATCTTTAAAGGATCTTCCGTTATCATCATACCCAATAAAATCTACTTGTAACAAATATACACATTCTAAATAGTTTGTATAACCTGCTTGAGCTGCTGCAATATGTAAGGTTTGTAAAAATAACCCCATACTATAAGGTTCCATTACATTAAATGATATGTTTGTTGCATTTGTTTGTTTTGTTTTGCTTCCAGGAGCAACCAAGCATTTTATTTCAACATCGTCAATGAAGTATTCGCCTGTAATTCCTGCTGCTTTTTCTAATTGTGTTCTTACTTGTCTATTACCTGAGCCGCCTGATTGTAAAACTATAACATCAGGACCTGTTAGTCTATATGTTGAATCAGGATCATTAAACGACTCTCGTTTAATTGCTCCAAAGGTAAAAATATTATTGTAACTAGAAAATTTACTTAACGGATTCTTTTGTGGGCCAGCTGCACCTACTCCGCCCATTAATCCGCCTAAAGCTCCGCCTATAGCTCCACCTAATGCATCACTTAATGCATTGCCAATGGCTGCTGTTGGATTAGCAAGTGCCGCACTAAGATCGTTTACTGCGCCTTTAACATCTGCAATTGGTCCTGCAAGAGCTGCTCCTAACGGATCAAGAGAAATATTAGGTGATGTTACAAGTGGCGCACTAAGAGCACTTGATAGATCATTACCAAATTGTTCAGCTGCATTAGCAGAGTCAACGCCTGCTTGAGCCAACCTAGCTTTTAGATTCTGTGGTTCAGGCAACTTATCCTCCTAGCTTTGCTGTAATGTTTCTTTCTTTAGGCAAGTAAATTTTTGTACCTGCTGTAAAATCATAAACTGGATCTTTAAGAGTATCTAAATTCCGTTGTGCAAATACCCACCAATATTTACGATCGCCGTATAAGTCGTGGGCTAATAAGTCTGGTCTGTATGTATATTGCGGTTCAATTTCATAAACCAAATCATCATTTTCTGAAGGTACTGGGCGAATATTTAAAATGCCCATAAACTGTCCATTTACTTCTTTAGTATCTTTGTAAGGACTTTTATCGTCATAATATGCCATTATAAGTATCCATCTCCACCAAGTATATATCCACCGTTAACGAACTTGTCTAAACTAAATTTATTAACTTTATCTCTGCTGTACTGTGGCATTAATGCTACAGATATTTCACTTCTAGTTGGTGCGTAAGATCCGTTAAATCCAACACCAGCTGGAATGTAATCAACATCAGATGGAAGAGTTACGTTAAAGTTTTGAATAATTACCGGAACATTATTAAAAACATAATCTCCATATCCATTTAATTTAACAACAGGAGGAGGTGATCCTTTGTTAGCACTATCTCCATATGCCATCTTAGTAATACTCTTTAAAAAGTGTACCGCTGCAATCCAATACTCTGCTTCTTTTGAATTTTCAACTGTAAATTCACCTGTAATAGTAAACTGATCCACTTGTGAGCTAGTGTAAATGTGAAACGGATAATTACTATGTGTAGGTTGTAGTGCATTATAGTTTGCACTATGTGTAATAAATACTTGCGGAGTATAAGGAAACACCATAGCACTTTGAGTTTCTTTCAATGGTGCTAAGATAGAACTACTCGAAAATGCACCGCCAGGAGGAAGCGAAATTCTAACACGCCAATCAGCATTTGTCCCAGTATCCCAAGAGCCAGCAGTAAACGATCCATCGTTATTCGGGTTAGCACCCGGCAATAAATTAAACGTTCTTAACGCACGGCCAAACCCTGTGTCTGATACTTCGTCGATAATTGCATTTTTTGCTTTGTTAACAACTTTGTTGCCTAAATTTTTTAAAAAACTCATATTGTCTCCTATATACATTATTTAGTTGACTTTATTAACAGAGTATATTATAATAGTATAAACAACCAGGAGATCTAATGAAGAAAAGTTAAATTACCTCAATAATAAAGACTTATTATTGGAGATACATAAATCTAAGTCAACATTTTCAAGTTTTGTTGATGATAGTTACAATCAATTTGATATAATCCTACCAAGTGTAGACAAAATTAATATTAGAACGATTGCTGAAGCAAAAAGAAACAAAGTAAAGCGATTGTCAAGTAATGCTTACGCCACTCGTAAGGCAGCAGGCGAAAAAAGTTAAACAAGCAGACTGTGAAGTAGACTATAAATCAATTACTAAAGAAGAATTAATCTTCCGTGTAATGACATATGACCACATTCCAGAAGAACCAGGACGTAAAAAGAACCCAAAGACTATTGCAGACACAAAAGTAAAGTTAAACTTTCCTCCTTTTGTTCATTATAAGTTTGACGAGAACGGAGACCTACAGTTAGTAGGAAAAAGTCACTGGTCCGGCGGTATGGATAATGGTGCATTTGCACTACGTGAAGGTAAAGCTACAGAAAAACTTGCTCGTATGTGGATGAAACTATGCGAACGTTATGCTACAAGAGGCAATGTGCGTGGATATACATACAATGACGAAATGCGTGGACAAGCAATTTTACAATTAGCACAGATAGGCTTACAGTTTGATGAATCAAAGTCAAATAATCCGTTTGCTTACTATACTGCCGCTGTAACCAATAGCTTTGTACGCATTATTAACATTGAGAAACGTAATCAGAACATTAGAGATGATATTCTTGAAATGAATGACCTAAGTCCAAGTTATACTAGACAGTCGCAAGGCGAGTGGGAAGCAAGTGTTAAAAGACATCAGCCAAAATAGGTTGACTTAGCCTTACAAAGACGTTATTATATTAATGATATGAATGGAGAACTCTATTGTTTAAGAAAGCCGCTGTCTTTACCGACATCCACTTTGGATTAAAAGGTAATAGTAAAGTACATAACCAAGACTGTGAAGATTTTATAGATTGGTACATAGAACAAGCAAAAGCTGCCGGTTGTGAAACTGGTATTTTCTGCGGAGACTGGCATCACAACAGGAATTCACTTAATCTTACAACTATGGATGCAACAATCCGTAGTATGGAAAAGCTAGGCAAAGCATTTGATCAGTTTTTCTTCTTTGATGGCAACCACGATTTGTATTATAAAGACAAACGTGACGTTAACAGTACAGCATTTGCAAAACACATTCCAGGTATTACGTTTATAGACGAAATTACTACAATTGAAGATGTAACTATTGTACCTTGGCTTGTAGGTGACGAATGGAAAAAGCTACGCAAGCTAAAAAGTAAGTATGTATTTGGACATTTTGAGTTACCCAGCTTCTATATGAACGCTATGGTACAAATGCCCGATCACGGAGAGCTTAGAGCAGAAGACTTTCAGCATCAGTCATATGTGTTTAGTGGACACTTCCACAAACGTCAGCAACAAGGTGTAGTACATTACTTAGGTAATGCATTTCCGCACAACTATGCAGATGCTTGGGATGACGATCGTGGTATGATGATACTTGATCGAGAAAATAACAAAGAACCTGAATACCTTAATTGGTCAGAGTGTCCTAAGTATCGAACAATTAAACTTAGCAAGCTGATAGACGAAGCTGATACGTTTATTAAACCTAATATGTATTTGCGTGTTAATTTAGACTTGCCTATTAGCTATGAAGAAGCAAGTTTTATTAAAGAAACATTCATTAATCAGTATAAGTGTCGTGAAATTAGTTTGATTCCTCAGAAATCACTAGAAGAAATTAGTACACAACTAGATATCCAGCAATTTGAAAGTGTCGATCAAATTGTTGCTGGTGAAATTGCCGCAATCGACTCAGACAACTTCAACAAGAAGACGCTAATGGACATTTATAACGAACTATGATACAAATTAAAGATCTAACCGTAAAAAACTTTATGAGTGTGGGCAATCAGACCCAGGCTGTCGACTTTAACCGAGAGAACCTCACACTTGTACTAGGTGAAAACTTAGATCAAGGCGGCGATGACAGTGGTTCACGTAATGGTACAGGTAAAACTACTATCATTAACGCACTTAGCTATGCATTGTACGGAAAAGCTCTTACAAACATTAGAGCAAACAACTTAATTAACAAAACAAACTCAAAAGGTATGCTTGTTACGCTACATTTTGAAAAGAACAATGTTGATTACCGTGTTGAACGTGGTCGTGGACCTAATCTACTAAAGTTTTATGTAGATAATCAAGAACAAGAGATGACAGACGAGTCACAAGGTGACAGTCGTAAGACACAAGAGTTTATTAACAACTTATTAGATATGTCGCACGATATGTTTAAGCACATTGTTGCATTAAACACATATACTGAACCGTTTTTAAGTATGCGGCAGAATGATCAACGTGCTATCATTGAACAGTTGCTAGGTATTACTATTTTAAGTGAAAAAGCTGACACATTAAAGGATCAAGTTAAGCAAACTAAGGATTCTATTACAGAAGAAACACTAAAAATTGAAGCAATACAAACTGCAAACAGTAAAATTGAGAGTACTATTACTAGTTTGCAAGGTACACAACGTGCTTGGCTTGCTAAGAAGGTACAAGACACCGATAAGTTAGAAAAAGCAATTGATGAGCTAGAACATTTAGATATTGAGTTAGAACTTTCTTCACACGAGAAGTTACAAAAGTGGAATGAGCATAATAATGCTATTTTAGCTTTTAAAAAGGAGTTAAGCACACTTGAACCTGCATTAGTTCGTGCAGATAAGTCTGTTAAAAAGTTAAACAAAGATATTTTAGAGTTAGAAGATGCTACGTGTTACACTTGTGGTCAAGAACTACACGCAGATAAAAAATTAGAGATATCTGAGCGCAAAAATAAAGAACTTGAAGATGCATTAGCATATCAAACTGAAATTACTGGCAAAGTAACTGCTGTTATGGAAAGTCTTGACGGAATTGGTGACATTAATGGTAAACCTACTGTGTTTTATGAAACTGCAAAAGAAGCATATGAACATAGACAGAATGTTGATAGTTTAAAGCAAGCACTTGCTAACAAACAAAACGATGTTGACCCTTATCAGTCACAAATTGACGAATTAAACAATAGTGCAATACAAGAAATTAGCTGGACTACAGTTAATGAGCTTACTGATTACAAAGATCATCAAGATTTCTTGTTAAAACTATTAACTAACAAAGATAGCTTCATTCGTAAGAAGATTATTGATCAAAACTTAGCATACTTAAACAATAGACTTACATATTACTTGGATAAACTAGGATTACCGCATCAAGTTGTGTTCCAAAACGATCTTGCTGTTGAAATTACACAGCTAGGACAGGATCTAGACTTTGATAACTTGTCACGTGGTGAACGTAACAGACTTATACTTGGTATGAGCTTTGCATTCCGTGATGTTTGGGAAAGTCTATATCAAAAGATTAATTTATTGTTCATTGATGAACTTATTGACAGTGGTATGGATACTGCTGGTGTTGAAAATTCACTAAGTGTTCTTAAGAAGATGGGCAGAGAAGGTGAAAAGAATGTTTTCCTTATATCACACAAAGATGAACTAGTAGGGCGTGTTAATTACGTTATGAAAGTTGTTAAGGAAAACGGATTTACAAGTTATGAAAATGATATTGATATAGTAGAATGATTGAAGACGATACACACGACAAGTTAACAAAGGCTTACTTAGAATATTTTAAAGCCAACGATGCATTTGTATCTAGAGAGTCTCATAGAACTCATCTATCAAGTCGTAGATGGTTGCGTGAAATTCGTAAACTTGCAAAAGAACGTATGGACGAGATACATAACACATATCAAACCAAGAAACAGGCAGAAAAACAAGGCAAATAATAAGTACATTGATGCAGTGGACTTATGAAGGCAAAGAGATAGATATTATACCAGATGAATATGAAGGTTTCGTCTATCTCATCACAAATACCACTACAGGCCAAAAATACGTAGGCAAAAAACTAGCAAAATTTAAAACTACCAAGCCACCACTTAAAGGCAAAAAAAATAAAAGACGAGGCTACAAAGAAAGCGACTGGAGAACATACTACGGTAGTTCAGACAGACTAAACGCAGACGTAGCTGAACTAGGCGAAGAACACTTTACAAGAGAAATATTATATCTTTGTAAAGGTAGAGGCGAAATGTCTTACATAGAGGCAAGAGAACAGTTTGATAGGCGTGTACTTGAAACTGATGATTACTACAACGGTATCATTAATGTTAGAGTAGGCGGATCAGACAAACTCAAACAGGCATTGCTAGAACATCACATACAGGCAAAACATTCCAACACATAAGGTTGGCGGGCCAGAATAAAAATACCGCTGTGGAAAAAGCTCTCGTATAGAAGCACACGTACATATTGATTGACACACCAGAGTGTGGAAGCCACCAAACAAATTGGGCTCACTAGTTG
>FUIF01002881.1_pt1 | contig 12519 bp, 18 predicted proteins | sample 1003461 | NCBI WGS metagenome assembly FUIF01 (sample SAMEA80401918, study PRJEB19352) | marine metagenome | reverse complement strand
GAAGATGCACGGCATCAACTGCTCCAAGACTCCGAAGAAAAGGATCTGTGCTGCCAGACGGCGTTGGAAGTGCTAATGGTTTGCGACAAGTGTGCAGCCAGGGAGAAGGCAGAGTCGCAAGAGCGCACTACCTGTCAGCAGGAGCGGAAGCGTCTGGACGTACAGTCCAAGAGGCTGACTATCATGCTGACGGTGGTGAGCACCATCGTGGGCAAGGAAGTATTGGACGAGGCGATGGGCATCTTCAATACTGTGGGGGAGGTAGTACAGGTTGCTGATGCAGGTGGTTCAGCCCCCGCAACGTACGCCAGCACGACACCCGACAACTTGACGTTGCTGACGTCTATGACGTTCCCTGACAGTTGGGACCCCATGCCCAACTCCTACCTGCCTGGGTATGAGGCACCAGACCTATCTCTTGTTGTACAAGAAGCAGCGCTGCTGCCCGAAAGCCCCTCCTTGTTTCTAGCCTTGCTAGCCCTCCAGCCTAATCGGAAAAGAAAATGACCAACGTACGCGACATCTTTGATATCCGAGGTGGCATGGATGGCCTGACCCGTAGGGGTATAGAACAAGTCTTCACTGAGGAGTTGGGAAAGGTAGCCCTCAAGAGTAGGGGTGATGGTCTAATGGGGGGCAACCTGCTTCCCTACATTCAAGGTAGAGATGCCGCAGCACAAGGCAAGATGCCTCTGCTAATGATGACGTCACAAATACCTCCTGGTGGTAGAGGGTTTAGTATTCCTGCGTTTGCCCACGCTCGAGCCCACGGCGTAGACAGACCCCCACTAGGAGGGATGGAAAACATAGCCGATGTTTTTGGCAAGAGGCACTTTACGCAACACCCGTTAACTTCTGGTGTTGTCCATGAGGGGTTTATTGAGGGTCAATTTGAACTATTTGACCGGATCAACAAAGCGAAAAACCCCGAGAAGTTTGTGGACGAACTAATCCTTAAGCGGATTGAGCCTGGAGGTTACAGAGTTGATACTCCTGTCCACCACTTGATTCCTCAAACCGAAGAGAACGCAATAAAACTACAAAGGGAGTTTAATAAACTACTAGATTCAGGGGTTGATTCGAGAGATGCGCAACGACTAGCGCGTGCCAAGGTCACAAAAGATGTCCTCAAAACCATGAGTTTTGACGATAAACTTGCAATGGTTATTCCTCGCATGGCTCTCCATCAGGACATGTTGAGGTACGACCCAAAACTTTTTGAGGTTGTAGAAGACGCTCTTGACAAGGTGCCCATGGGAAAAATCCTAGAGGATTTAAAGTTCATGGATAAAGGCAACCCCACTGAACTAGGCAAACAAGTTTTGGGAGTTGACGTAGTTGATGGCAAGGATGTTTTAAAGATACCTACCTCTGAACAGTTGAGGTCTATTCTTCAAACTCGAGAAGAGGCAAGGTTGTCCGGTTCGGTTGCTCCCTTTATGGACGCGCTTGAGAGTAGATTTACTATGGCCCACGAGTTGGACCACGTAAGAGATGCAATAGATCTACAAAAAGGTCAGTTCGGAAAGTTTCCCTTAATCGACCTTCCTGAAATGCGACAGCGCATTGCGGCTTTGAATGTCGACAGAGGCCCTGGGGGCTATCTGCCCACTAGAACTCGCATGGAGAGAATGGCAGACCTTGCGGGTTTTCGTAGTATTGCAGACGTAACGTCATCAAACCCAAATCTTAAGTCGGGCAAAGAAGGTATTCCTCGTAGGGTTCTTGAGTCCAGGCTGAAGTTTAAGGATGATCCTAGAAGTTTGTACAGGCACGGATATCAAATGGCGGAACAAGCATTTAGTACTCCCAAGTTTGCACCACTTAGAGGCAGACTACCCATGCGGGCGTTCGGTGTGCTTGGTGCGATTGGGTTGCTAGGTATGCTCGCTGCTGGAGGCGCTGCTGTTGCATCAGGAGGTAACCGTGGCAACGCCTAACACACCACACCACATGAGCCGATTGGAACTGGAGTCCATCGGTCGAGTTCTAAATGCAGTCGAGGGAGCAGGTGAACTTGCACACGACAGGGCTTTGGATGTAGCCCGTGGCGGTAGGTCCTTGTCTCTTAGCACGAACATAGAATCACTTCTCAACCCTGTTAAGGCCCTAGAAAGTGCTTCAGAAAGAACGCTTGCAAACTTAACTAAGACCGTAGAGGCAAAGAGAATCGCAGGCGCCCTGGATCTTGCAAGAAGGAAGGCTGGATTTGCAGGTAATTACTCCTCATCTTTGTCGGAAGTATCTGCAATTTTTCGAATGAAAGAAGCCCATGAGCAGGCGTCTAATTTCGGAGTGGATAACTTTGGGATGTCTAGAGAAGCGGAAAGGATGGCCCATAGAAATCCGTTTACAACAGGGAGACGATCTGGTCTTGACCTTGTTAAAGGTCCTGATCGCGTAGTAAGAGAAGAACTTTTAAAGTCTGGTTTTGCAGCCCCGTTTGAAGACACACCCGGCGGTGGTTTTTTGCACACGGGTTCATCAGGTAGGCTTCGAAGAAAAGTTCAAAAGCAAGCCCTTCATACAGCCACCTTCGACAATGCCTTCACCATGTTTGGGTTGGGCAAAGACGACTACGCATTAACAAATGTAATTGGAGATTTCTTTAAAGGACTCCAGGTGTATGGACCGGAGGGTCCAGAGGATGCAACCTTAGGGGCTTATAGCGACCATGGTTCGCAGATGAAAAGTAAGAGTTCAAAGGGCATCAAAGAAGCATTTGACCGCGCAAGAAAAGCAAAGTCCGGGCCGATCACAGGGTAGATATCTTTAAGCAGATCAAACCCGAAACGGTTTATATTGGCTTCCCTGATTTTATGGACGAGGGCTTTTATGGCGCCGAGGATGTTAAAGACGTAGTAAGAATTACTAAGGACGGTCTTGTTCGAGATGACGTTGGCTTCATGCGTGGCCTAAATGATCTTGCTGCAAAAGCAGATCAGGTTGACGACCTAATCGAGGCAGAGAAAAATAAATTTAGTTTGCTTAAGCCTTTGCAACAAGAACTAGAGGGGATCAAAAAAAGATTTCTCGGTAAGTTGCCTGGCTTCCCTTTGCCTGCAACAAATAGAATGGGCCGAAATGATCTTAGCCCCGCCTCTGCGTTGTTTAGGTTTCCCACTGAAAAACAAAAAGTCGCTTTTAATATGGGTGGTGTCGGTTTGGAGGGAAGGTCTTTTGATGAGATGGTGCAAGGGGATACATTCTATCTTGACCCCAAGGACGGAAAGATTAAAGCCACTTTCAAATACGCTGATAGCAAGGGAAATTATATCAGCGTTGCCCGAAACGCAAACCTAGAGTTGCCTGAAGAAGTCTTTAAGGACGTCAAGCAAGATGAAGTGGCTAAGGTTGTCCGTGCGGTGCGAGAAACTAAAGACCTAAGGTTCCACCTTTTAGAACTTGATCCTGAAAACCTGGAAGCCTTCCAGCAAGAAGGGGCGAAGGGTTACGCAAGACGCCACCTTATGAAGTCTGAAACAGACCTTCCTTATATGGAAGGTATGAGTGCCGAGAGAAGAAGGGTGGCAAACCTCGAGCGTCTGAGGAGAGTGACTCCTCAAGATATTTTTAACTTGGTACTTAACGATAAGGACTTTGCCGAGTTTAAACGCGATGTAGATGCAAGGTTGTTTAGGCAATCTAAAGACAAGATGACCCTGTACGGTCGGTTGAGTACCCGTAAGGGCTTCAACGTGGAGTCTGCTGCAAGGCAGTTGATCAAGGACATAGAAAAGATTCGCGCTTTGAATCTTAGTCCTGAGGCTTTGTACCTTGGGCTGCAAGCATCAAGAGATACGATGTCTAGTCCCAACTCGGCTCTTGGTATTCTTAGGATGGCTGGTCCTGCTTTTGAAGGGCAACGCACTACTCTCGAATCTAAGTTTGCGAAGGCAGGAGTTGAGACAGCGGACGAAGTGGCACGGACGTTTCGTTCCACACTTCGTAAGTTGATAGGTCCTAGTGCAGCCGTAGCCTCAGGAGTGCTTGGAGAATCCATGTCTCGTGAGATTGCCTCTACGTTTGCTAACGCAAGCAGCCCGAAAGATTTGGCGGAAAGGCTACAAACGGTCCGAAGAAAAATTATATCCGGCCAGGTTCGTGCTATTCGCGCTACATACCCTGAGCCTGAACTCCAAAGATATCACATCCGTAATATGGTTAACAGGTTTGCAGATGTTTTGCCTGAAAATTTGCCATACAAAGTAGATGAAGTAACTATTTTCGGGGAGGGTAACAATCATCCAGGTATGGTTGAAGCGAGAGCACAACGAATTAGCGATAAATTGCGCGGACGACAAGTTCGCGTTGACCCTGATTTAAATCGTAGACTTTTAAGGTTGGGACTTAGGGAGGGTCAGGGTCTAGGGGTGTTGCTTACGGCGGAAGAAACGGATATGACCCCGCTTAAAAGAGGTTTGAGAGACCTGAGCACAAAAGATGAAACCATATTAAAGAGGCTTCGAGCGATGCAAGACAACAAGCAACTTGCAGCACTGACTAGGGAGGCAGACCTCCCGATACTAGCGGCTATGCAGGCGGAGGCAGAAGTAGGTAGGCGTCAATTCTTGGGTCGTGTTATGAGGGCTGCGGCTCAGGCTACGCCTCAAACTAGATCAGCGCTTCAAGCCGCAGGCGCGATTCAAGAATACACCAACCCCGCACATGTCGCCGTCACTCGTGAGGCTGCGAACTCGCAAGTTTGAGAGGTGTGTTATCCTTTATCCGTAAGTTCCCAGGTGTGCCATAATGAACACGGCAAAGATCGCAGTCATATCCTGCTCGCACAGCCCCTTCACTCCGGAGGACACTAAGGAGTGGCTGCTTTCTACACTGGCTAACATCAAAGGGCTTACCCACTTCGGGCATCTGGGTGATGTGTTTGACGCTACGTCCGCATCGGTCCACCCAAACGAAGCACAGCATACGTTGGAGGACGAGTACCGCCACGCGTCAGAGTTCCTGCGGGATATCCGTGCGGTGCTGCCGAAGGACTGCAACCTGTGGGTCAACAACGGAAACCACGATGACAACTTGATGGCTAAAGATCCCCGCAGAATACCGCAAGACCTACGGGGTTTGGTTCATTGGAGCAGGCATCCAGAGTTCTGCCACGAGTTCCGCAAGTGGGAGTGGTTGCCGTACACCAAGAGTAAGGAAGGTATCAAGAGGTGGGCCAGTGCTTGTTCTTCCATGGCTTTGACGCAGGGGCTAGCAGCGACGAACTGGAGGGGCTGCAGGCGGTCAACATGGTGGACGCCCCGAAGTGGTCGCTGACTGTGAGAGGCCACACACACCGTCCTATGGGCCCATGTCAGGCAAAGCGGACAGCCAAGATTCCGCTGCCGTGGTATCACATGAACGTAGGTACGTGCGGTCCCCTCAATCCGGACTGGGCCAAAAGGCAAGACACCTCTCAGTGGGGCGCTGCTGTGGGGGTGGTAGAAACCATGGTTGCCAGCCCGTCCAAGTTGAATGGCAAATGCTGGGAAGCGGAACTGCTGAGAATGCATGATGACTCCAGCAGACAAACTAAAAATAGAACTAGCGAAGAAGGTTGCGTACTACATAGCCGAGTGGGATATGGATCACTACACCGTGGTGGGTGTGGTTACTGATGTGCTGAACGACATTGTGTGGCGTACAGAAATCGTAGAGGTAGACGAGGATGAGGTAGATGACGAAGAAGAATTGTGAACGCAGAAGACCATATCGGATACCTGATCAAGTGGGCTTCGCGCGCTGCACGTAATGGTTACTACCCCCTCTGGGATTACGAAGAGATCTTGAGCGAGGCATACCTACGGGCTCACCACCTGCTACTCAACAAGTACGACCCAAAGCGTGGGGCTCCTACCACATTCCTTAGTGTGTGCCTACGCACAGACTTGACCCACATCTACCAGCGACAGTTCGGCAACTACATTCGTTGGGAACCCAAGCCCTCTGGCCAGGGCCGTAGAGTGCGTTGGGTTCCAAAGATTCCTATTGCCCACGGCGAACAGGCTCAAGATGTAGGTGGTCCAGAGCAAGCGGTGGAGGTTACGGTAGAAGAACTCAACCTCGAAGGCCGTGAGAAGTACATCGTCGAGAAGATCTCCGAGGGCTGGTCTTACCTAGAGATTGCAGAATCTCTAGGCATCAGCCGCTCTCGTGTGGGCCAGATCCTACGCAACGATATCGTTGACAAGATCCGCCCCATGCTAGAGCGAGAACCATAACTGCCTCCAGCAATCGTCCACCACGCGTACTGCTGCCGGTACCCTTTTGGGTAGCAGCAGACGCGCGATGTCCTTGCTTACATCGTCCGCCATCTCCATAGCGGTTCTGGATATTCGCAACTTGTAATTCACCGTGCTCAGATCACGCGACCATATCTCTCTGACCGTAGGCGTTGGCTCTATGATCTGCAGCCTCCATTCCCCCTGCTCCAACCGCTCCAGAGTTTTCATATGGTTTCCAGTACCGCACTCTGTCCACTGGTGCAGGTACCACGGGCTTCCGTCTTCGGCCAGGAATATGCCTGACATCGCAGCAGAATGAGATCTCCCCCACTGCTTATTCTTTCGCTGGACTAGATTGGTGGGGGGACGGATCTTGCCATCACGGACTGTGGCCCGGATCTCTCTGGCGTCCAGGTTGTCGACCTCTCTACCATCAGACGCGAAGTTAATCAGCGCTTGTGTAGGGTGGTCCAAGGCGTACCCCTCTCGGGCAGAAAGAAGTACGCCAACCGTGCGGTGCGTACTGTAATTATAGAATAACCCCCTAGGCGCAGGGAACACCTAGGGGGCTTCTATTTGCCAACATGGCAACTGAAAGGAAGGGGCCTAGAAACTTATGCGAATCTCTAGGCCCGAGGGTGGAGGAATCCAGCGCTTGCCCGGGCAGGGCAAGACACTGGTGCTGTGGGGGAGTATTAGGAAACGCGGCCTGAGAGCAGGTCACGGATGTATTCGGTTCGATAGGTCCGACCATTGACCTCACGATACTGGCAGAACACCTTGGTGACAAGTGCAGATGACTGATCGCTGATCATGCCAATCACCTCTTCGATGTCAGCCACGAGGTTGCTGGGCTCACGACCGAGGACAGTCTTGAGGTGACCCTTCAATCGGGACATCTCAATCTCGGCACGCTTGCGGCTACCGTCGAGTGTGATCTGGGATGGATCACTCGGCAGGTTGAAAATGGCACCCTTCCATTGAAGTGGGGAGGGACGATCTGGATCGTCAACCAACTCGTACTCGAACTGGACAGTGGCAGCAGGAAACTCCTGACCGTCCGACTGTCGGAAAGTACCGGTGTCACAGTGCACCCCGATGAGGTAACACTCGTGCTCACCTTGGGCTGGCCATGGTGCTGCACCGCCGGACTCGGCTTGTGCGGTTGCGAATGCGGACTGCATGCCCGCGAACATTGACTTGGTTTCGTTGTTGATAGACATAGAATTTTCTCTTACGATTTTGTGTAGGCATCTTCAAAAGCCGCCCAGGAGCCTACCCTGGGGACGACTACATCGGGGAACTCAACCTTCCCCTTGGTGATACCGGCATACTCTTCCCGGTTCACCGTGAGAATGTGCTTGCGCGCCTTCTCAGTAACAGTCCGCTTCCGGACGATGGGTTTACCATCTGCGCCCTTACGTCCAGTGTCCTGCTCGACTTCCTTCGACACCATGTCCCACTCTGCAGTGAGCACCATGGAGATCTCCAGTTGCCAGAAAGCCGCTGCCAGAAGCCACCCGTGATCGTGAGTTTGGGCCGGTCTTCATACCGATCCTCACCCACTTGGATGGTTCTGTTGACGATGTGACAACAGAGCCAGACTCCGTAACCACAACGTCGTAGGTCTGCACAGGCATTGATGATAAGCGCATACAGATCGTCGTACGCCCGTCGCCCGTCCAGTTGTTTGAAATCAGTCTTACCTGACTTCCGCGTCAGGTACTCCTGGCCGAGGGACAGGAGACCTGCAAGCGTATCGAACACCACCAAGCCGGGGCGTGGTTGGTTGTTCTCTGCTAGTTCCTTGAGAAGGTCAACCTTCTCTTGGACCTTTTCCCACTTCATTAAGAAAGCGGTGCCATCAGTGTCGATACTTCTACCCAACTCGTCAACCCCAGGCCACACCCCTGCATGGATGTCGTCTGTGCTGCTTGCTGGCATTGAAGCCTGATCGACATTGATGATGTACGCATCGGGGCAGGACATGAAGAGATTTGTCTTGCCACACGATGGCGCCCCACTAACCATGCCGAACACCGATTTGGGTCCAGCACGGGTAGCAGACTTGGCAACACCTAGACGTGCGAAACGTTGGTCTACTGTGTTACCTGTGTTCAGTTCTTGTACGCTCATTGAGTTAACTCCCTAATGCCTGCAGGCAGACCGTGGTCCACGTGCGGCGGCACAAGGTCGTCGGCCATAGAACCTGGCTTGATAAACACAGTCTTCTTCTCGACCGTGTACCCCAGTTTCTCCAGCCACTCAGTGAGCCGTGCGTTGGTCACGTTGGTAGCACCGTACTTCTCAGCCAAGACCTGATTGATCTCAGCCTTGGAGGACGGGCTGTAGTTTTGAATGATGTCATGCAAGATCGGACCAATCACCTTGTCGAGGATCTGATCTTCAAATGCTGCGAATGGGTTGCGACCCATACTTGTTGGTTGTTGGTTAGTAGTCATATCTTTTTCTCCGGGCGGCGTACTGCCCGCAAGGGCGTAGTACGCTGACCCACTACATAAAACCTTCGATTGATGAATCATCAAGGATGTCTTCATCACGCCATGTGGTCATGAACCGTTGCTGTTGCACGATCCCCGGCCACTCTTTCGGGTGTGTCAAATAGAATGGTGCGAACGGCGATAACCTCCCAAAGTTCTTGACGGCGTTGGCCGACATTGGAAATGAAATTGGTAGAGGTTTCCTGTTCGCTAGGTCCTCCACCATTGCGAGTCGTGAAAGATACAGGTCAAGCCGAGGCTTGTCAAGCATCTCTCTTGCGAATGTTCGTGAGATGTTGATAACTGGATCCAGTTTCCGGTTGTCCTTCTGGTGCTCGTACTCACCTTCGCACAAGTACCACCGCTTGCAACGGTCAATGTAGTTCAACTGTCGAGGATCACCTTGGTACACACGACGGATCTCCACCTCACCCTTGCGAGGTCCAGACTTGAGGATGTGCTCTACCTCCTCGAAGTCACGGTCGCCAGAACCAAACTTGATTGTTGGTCTCTGGATCCCGATATGTATGAAGCCCCCCACGCGTACGTCGTCGGGTAGTTTGAACTCCTTCTGCACCGTCCCGTTTTCGATCAGACCTTGCAGGATAAACAGGTAGTGCTGAGTTTGGAACTCGATGGGACAGATCTGCAACCTGTCCGTAGGCTTTCGCCTGTGGTCTTGAGGTCGATAATCCATAGTGTGTTCTGCTCCGGGTGGTACAACAACCTGTCGAACTGAGCAACCAACGTACCTTGGTGTGCTGGTAGATAGCACGGATCTCTGGTCCGAGATCTTCCCAGTGCGGCTTCTTCATGTACTCAACGAACGTGCAGTTCAGGTCGGGTATGCGCACACTTCTAAGTGCCTCGTACCATGACTCCGCCATGTAGCGGTCGTGTTCTTCCTTCTCAAGGATGTTCATGCACGTGTCGTCCATGAAGCCGTAGTGCTTGCACACTTCCTTAAGTTCCTTCTGCCTCGCATCGAGGTGCTGGTTCATCAGCATCTCTGCTTGATCATTGGAAAGGTCATAGTATTCGAAGCGCTTGTGGAACCACGAGCCTGTGGACATGGCTTCGCTATACCGTATGGCCTCCGACAATCCAAGCCTACGGGTAAGGTAGTACTTGAATGGACAGGACAACGCCATCTCGAAGTCGCTGCTTCGGATGGTCGGCTTCCTAGCCACAAGACCGTGGGCCTCCAACCAATCTTGGGCGGACTGACCCCAGTCCCTGGTTCGGGGATTGACTCTGTTTCTGCTGGCATGGTTACCTCCCTGCCTGATTTACTTCTTGAGATTAGTTACTGCTGCTTTGACCCATCCTGCAATGGTTGGTGCGGTGAGTCCACCGAGGACGTAGAAGAAGAACCACGCTCCGGTGTCGGCAAATACGCTGTTAAGAAAGTTTCCCATGAGAATGTTCTCCATAATTTGTAGGCACTCAAGGCCACAGCAAGTGATCCCACCACCCCACTGGTGATGGCAATCGGCAATATAGCAATGTCTGCATAGGTTTGTAATACCCATGCACCCACTACGAGGACGATCCCCGCGAGGAGCGGGATCGCTCCGCGTAAAGGCAACCCCAGGAACCGGGTCACAGTCATAAGAATGATTCCTCCCAGTATTGATATGCCCCCTACCCAAGTCAGGGGGCTCAGCGTAGGGTCCACCTGGGATACCTCCGGTAGTCCCAAGGATTCAACCTCAACCTTGTGCGGTGTGACGCAACCTAGGAGCGCGAGGCTTCCAAGTGTGACAAGCGTGTCTCGTGGTCGCATAGTCTACGTTCCATCTTGTCAACCGATTGCTCCAACCGATTGACTGAGGCCGTCAGCGTTGTGACTGCAGCCGTAATCTTTGCCACCGACCAGACAGCACCCGCCACTAGAACGATCACGTTCAGTACCGGTAGTGCGTCTTCAAAGGTCATGGCCGTCGACCACCACCACCACCACCACCGAGGCTAATACCGCCCCGCTTACGAGGGCTACTCCTCTTAGTTCTGGATGTTTTAGACCGGGCCGAGGGTTTGGAACCGTACGTTGCTCGTCGTTTCTTTGACTTCATTTTGTCTCCTTAGCCGATGAACCGGCCCATCAAAAGAATATTGTCACCTTCGGTGAGAGTTGCCGCTGTATTGACGGTTGCGAATACTTCGCTAGCCCCTTCCAAAAGGAAGTCATGGTGGGGGTAGAAAGCCAGTTGTTTGGAGGTACCACCAGCGTCATTAGCAATGAACTGGTTGATCAGAACGTCCCCGTTATCTACTGTGTTGTCGGAGGGTTGTGCCCTCAAACTAAGTTCAACATTGAAAGCGTGCATTTTGTAACTACTACTGCCGTCGAAGACACCAGTAGACACAACACGGGCGCTGCCTGCGTTCCCTCGGGTGACGTCTGAGCGATCAAAAGGGGAAAGGGGAGTAACGTAGTGGTCAATGACAGGGGCTCCCGTCACATAATCACTAGGCATTTTTCCTTGACCAACCTCGTGTCGACCCCACAAACTAATCCGAGGCTCGACATTCACATTGATGGTGTCACCCGCACCGTCAACCACTGCAACCCAAACCTGCAGCATGTGGTACTCAGCAGGACATCCAACAGGAATGATGCTAGAGATTTGACCAGCAGAATCTTCCGTCAGCAGTCCATTACGAACCTGGTATGGCTGGTCTGCATCTGCTCCTGAGGTTCCTGTTGGTTTAGTAAGGTCAGAGTGCAGAACAAACGGAGGAGAGGAGATAGAACCTGCAACCCCAGCAAAGTTTGGAACTCTGCTTGATGGGAAGTTGAGGTCTAATCTAGTGGCAGTATCAGTCATGGGTAGCCCTGTTTATCAGTAGACGGGCCACCCATTCGCCTGCGGCCCTGCGTTGTCTCAGTGTGTTCGATGGGACTAATAGCAACTCGGTCCCGTACATTGTCAATAATCGAATCAAAGCGTCTACGGCGACAGCAGACTCTTGTTCTTCGAGCAGTTGGGAGGGCCAGCCCTCCATCAGGAGAACAGGAAACGCCGTCTCTTCCTTGAGACGCACCAACTCCCGTTCAAATCTTTGACGGTCCTTGCCGTGCATAGTATTCTTGGCGATCTCTCGCGCACTACCTTTGCGTTCAACAAGGCACCTGTCTTCGTGTCCCTGTATCGCATAGTCGCCAGTCTTGAGCGCCTTCTTGACGACATGGATTGATACAGTAGTTCTTCGTTTGTCGGTTGCCGGGTATGTACCATCAAGCATCACCATCGTTCGTGGGAACAGTAGCGGTTGCTTCTCCCTGGTATCCTGCAGGATTATCCATTTGCGATTCACGCGCAGACTGTAGCACGCTTTCCACAAACTTGTGGCTCATTCTAAAGACGAACCCAATCTCTGCTACGGTGTGGCCAAGGCCATACATAGCAAGGATGCGTTGCTCTTTGCGACCGCCAGGTTTTACAGGACGATTGTAGGGTAGGCCTGTGCGCTTGGCGTATGTGTATACGCGCTTCTTGCTGATCTCTACGTGGTCTGCCACTTCTGCTACAGACATCGTAGTGTTTCTAAGACAATCGGCAATCACGCCTTGGCGTTCTAAGATGAATGCACTCTTTGCGTACATCAGGGTATCTCCAAGTCGTAGTCCAGTGGGATGGTTGAGCCCACGCTACAAAGATTGTGCCAGTATCCAGACGTTGCGCACTCCTCGACAGACTCCCTGATGATCTGCCCAGCGCATCAACCTCGTCTAGGTGGCAGTCAAAGTATACAGCGTCGTAGATATTAGGAACATAAACATCCTG
>FUIF01009204.1_pt1 | contig 12532 bp, 13 predicted proteins | sample 1003461 | NCBI WGS metagenome assembly FUIF01 (sample SAMEA80401918, study PRJEB19352) | marine metagenome | reverse complement strand
CCACCGAAATTCGGGTATGCCGGTTTTTCCGAATTGATGATGCAAAGCGGACTGTCTGAAAGCGGCCAATCGTCGCCGCGAAGCGGCTGCCTTGGTCGCTAAAATGTTCCGGTAGCCGATCTTTGATGTGAAGCGACTGGAGCGCCGCGCCTGATATGCTAAGGGCTTCCTATGCTTCACATGCACGGCCGCGGCGGCACCGTCCAAATCGATGGTGTCAAATATGACTGGGAACTCCTGAGCGAACCCCAAATGTCCTCTTCCGAAGGCTGGAGGGGCATGAGGGTCGCCTTGCGCCAGAGAGATATGCCACGCGAAGCCGTGCTGGAATTTCCGACGCCAAAGCGCCTGCTGAAAGGTTTGCCGAAAGGGCGTTCACACATCAACGACGCGGTAGCCTCGCGAGGGGTGCGAGCGGCATTGTCGGCAGGATGGGATCCGGCATCTCGCGGCAAGCCCACGGTCTTCATGGTTGATGCCAACGGCGACTAATCGCAATCGCCCAACCAATCGGTTGTGATCTCTCCTCTATGCCCCTCCGGCGCCAGCGCGGCGCGCAGAGCTTCGAGTAGAGGCGGCAGCGCCTGCGTGAAGGCGTAGGGCGGGTTGACGATGAAAAGGCCCGCGCCGTTATAAATGTCGGGCTGATCGCGATCGTACAACCAATGCTCGACCACCAGAAACTTCGGGATGCAGAGTTTCCGCAACTGCTGCTTCCACCGCACATGCGTCTCGCGGTCTTTCAGCGGATACCAGACCACGGTCACACCATGCGCCCATTTGCGGCGGGCGGCTGCGAGGGTGGCGGTGATACGGGCGCGTTCATCGGTCTGCTCGTACGGCGGGTCGACCACCACCACGCCGCGCGCGGTGCGGGGCGGCAGCATCGCCAGCCAAAGCTCGTAGGCGTCGCGCTGATGCACGGCGGCGGAGGTGTCGCGCATGGCGCCGCGCAGGGTGTAGGCGTCGTCGGGATGTTTTTCGTTCAGGATCAGAAAATCCTGCGGACGCAGAAGCTGCGCCAGAACTCGCGGCGATCCGGGGTAGAAGCGAGGCTCGGCCCCGGCATTCACCGCCTGTACGGCGGCGCGGTAGTCGTCCAGCAAGGGGTTCGCGTCGGCGAAGGTCCGCAGCACGCCCTGTGTGGCCTCGCCGGTGCGCCTCGCCTCCTCGCCGCCAAGGTCGTACAGCCCGCAACCGGCATGGGTGTCGATCAGTGTCAGCGCGCCCGGTTTTTTGCTGCAAGGCCCGCACGAGGGCGATCAGCAGGCTGTGCTTTACGACATCGGCACTGTTGCCAGCATGGAAGGAATGGCGATAATTCATTGTAGTCAAAATCCTGGCGATCTGCCTTTACACGAACGGCTGGGTGCGGAAGCCGAGCGCGAGGCGATGGAAGCAACCAATCCGGTGCCCGTATAGAGTCGGGCGGAAACCTTCAAAACATTCTGCACAAGGCCTCAAGTCCGCGTTAGCGATCGTCACCAGAGGCGGAGGCACAGGCCTCCGGGGCGCATGGGAATGTTCGATTATCGAGGAGCCGGATGCGATCGGCATTGCCGCGAAGCGCCCGGTCGCCAGTTGGCGAACGCCGTCCCCATCCTTGTAAGCATCGCGGTTCACATGGACGTAGGAGGCAAGGATGCCGATGTCGCCGGCGAGGCGGCCATAGACGGTGCCGCTCAGTTTATAGCCATCGTTGCTGAACCAGCCCGCCTTGGCGATCCCGCCGATGTCGCGGCCGTCCTGCAGCATTTCGACCGCGTTGCGGGTACGAAAGCGGATCGCGCCGCCGACCGCGCCGAAGCCCGCGGTCGCTTCGCCCGGGCCGGCCTGCATGTCGACGGTTTCGAGTATTTCGGGCTCCATCGTCACGTGGCCGATATGGTGGAACAGCGTACCGCGTTGCGGCGTGCCGTCGATCGTGACGTTGAGCAGCGAATCCTCGAGACCGGTGTTATGAGGGTGCCGGCTCGTGTATGGGATCGAAGGCTGGTCATCACTCGGGGGGCGCCGATGTCTGCTTTGATGCCGCCCTATCCGAAAGCCGACCGTCCGACTCCACCGTTCAACCCGTGATCTTCTGCCCGTCCAGTGGGAAAAGCACGGGAAAAAGCGGCAGGCTGGGAAAATCCAAGTAGATACGCCGTTTCGTTCACCGGGACTTTCGTCCCGGTCAGGTCGTGTTTGGCGAGCGTTTGACGCAAGCCGTCCAAAGTCTTTTCAAACGTGGTGCCTTCGGCCGGGAGCTTCCGATAGGGCGTCTGCTTGCTCGGTCCTACCCCCGTGCGAGCTTGTCGACAGGCTGGGCTTTGGTTTCACGGTCAGCAAAATTGAAGGCGAAAAATGTGCGCCTTGCTCACCCTTGCTGCCGCCAAAAGTCAGGCCGATCCCCGCCGCATCGCAAAGACGCCGGGAAATGTCGAGGCCCAGGCCGCTCCCTTTGCTGGTCTCACCCTTCGCAAATGGTGTGAACGGGTCGATGCCCGCTTGGAAGCCGGGCCCATCGTCCGAGATCGACAGACAGTTGCCTTGGAAGTCGACCGCCAGCTGTCCGGTCCCAACATGCTGAAAACAATTTCCAATCAGATTGTTGAGCACCAGCTGTAACGAGGTCGGATGGACGGAGACTGCAGCGTCGTTGTCGACTTTGGTCGAGACCGCGATCAGGCAATTGGGATAACGCACTTTCGCCCACGATACGGCTTTGTCGATCATAGGCCGGAGCGCCACCGGCTCTTTGAGTACGCCTTCGCTCTCACGGGCCAAGGCGAGCAACTGATCGAGAGCGAGTGCCATATCCGTGGTTGCCGTTTCGATACGACGCAGCGGTTCGGCCATGTGTGACGGAAGGTCGCGGTTGAGCCCTATGACCTCTGCTGCACCGCGAACCACGGCGAGCGGCGTTCGCAATTCGTGACTGGCATCACGGGTGAATGTCCGCTCCCTGTCAACAAATCCGCGGATACGCGCAAAGGCTTGCTCCAAAGCTTCCGCCAGCATCCCGATTTCATTGGCCGGATAATCCGTCGCATAAAGGATGGGGATCGCGGACTCGGCGTTGGCAACGTCTTGTGCAAGGACGCTAAGCGGCTTCATCGCCCGGTTGACGAGCCACCAGCTTAATGCCGCCATAAAGATCGCGATGAAGAGGCCTATCGCGACGAGTAGCGCGATAATCGAATCCCGGTAGGGGCGAACCAGCAAGTCTCGGCTGACTTCAATCACCGCGACCGCTCGTGTCGACCCGGCGTCTGACCGGCTATCGTCCAGTTCAAAGCGCCGGATATGATAATGTCGGCCTTCGCGACCGTAAAATTCGGTCTGCGCGTGATTCTCTGCGAATTCCTTCTGGATGTCCGGGGGCAGCGCCTGATTGCCCCGATAAATACTAACGTCAGAATTCTCTGGAGCCGCGAGCGCTCCGATGCGCTGCCAAGAGGATTTCTGATGCGCAACCTCGTCCTCCAGCGCGCGCTGGAACAAGCGGTCTTCCATTATATAGGCGATGCCAAAGGCCGCGAGACCAAAGACAAGGCTGGTTGCAATCACGCTGCCGATGATCGTGAGAACAATCCGCCCCCGCAGGCTATGACGCCTCGACGTCATTGCTCGACTTTCAAACGAAACCCAACGCTGTGCACGGTTTCGATCAAAGGAAGGTGAAACGGTTTGTCCACCACCTGGCGCAGCAGGTGCAAATGCGCGCGGAGGGAATCAGAAGCGGGCGGCTCATCGCCCCATAGCCGCAACGTCGCTTCGTCGCGGCTAACGGGATGCGGCCACGCTTCAGCCAGCATCAAGAGCAATTCCCAGAGAAGCGGCGTCAAACGAAGCTGCTGCCCCTCTCTCGTTGCCACGCGAGCCTGCCGGTCTATGGTCAAGGGGCCGATCGAAAAAACGATATAGCTGCCCCAAATGGGGTCGCTGGGCGAGCGCCACGACCCGCGCGGCAAGCTCTGCCAGCGAAAAAAGGTTTGACCAGATAATCGTCGGCGCCGCTGGCAAAGCCAGCCAGCTTGTCATCAAGGGTATCGCGCGCGGTTAACATCAATATCGGTACGCGACGGTCTGCGCGGCGGCGTATCTCGGCACAGACGCTCAATCCATCGCGGTTGGGCAAGGCAAGATCGAGAAGTATGATGTCGACCGGGTTGACCAGAGCTTCCCGTAATCCGGACTCTCCATCCGCAGCGTAGTGCAGCCGATGCCCAAGCGCCTCGAGATAATCGACAATATTGCCCGCAAGATCCGCATTGTCCTCCACCAGCAATATATCAAAGCTGTTGCTCAAAAGGCATTTCCTGGATGTCACCGCCGCAATCTGACGTGCTCATTGTCAAACAAACGTCAAATGGAACTTTACATTCGCATGACGCGCGCCGTGCGACAGCCTCCGGCATTGTCAAACATGCGAAAGGTTAGAAGATGCAGTTCCGGATAACAACGATGCTGACGAGCGTGCTGGGTTTGCTTATCTTGGCGCCCGTAAATGCTGCGCCGAATGCCAACGATCGCGTGCTGCTCGTCATCAGCAGCAATGGCTTGGATGACGGCAAGACGCGCCCCGGTTTTGAAATGGACGAGCTGTCACAAGCTTATTTCGTCTTCACCGACAATGGCCTGCAGGTTGATATTGCAAGCCCGTCCGGCGGGACCGCCGTGGCCGACCAATTCAATCCCGCCAAGCCCTATAATAGTCGCTTTCTGGCCGACCCCAAGGCCGTTGAGAAACTGACCAGCAGCCGCGCCCTCGCGAGCGTCAGGGCGAAAAAATATGCCGCGATCTTTATCATTGGCGGAAAAGGCGCGATGTTCGATTTGCCGATCAACGCCAATCTGAAAACGATGCTGGCCGCAACATATCAGGCTGGCGGGGTCATCGGCGCGGTTTGCCATGGCCCTGCCGTGTTCATGAATTTGCCGCTCAAAGGCGGCGCCTCATTCCTTGAAGGGCGTTCCGTAACCGGGTTTTCGAACGAGGAAGAGGCCCTGTTCGGCAAGGGCTGGGCTCCTTCGTTTCCCGTGCTTCTGGAAAGCGGATTGCGCGGCTCGGGCGCGAAATTCAGCGAGGCCCCGATGATGCTAAGCCATGTCGTGACCGACGGCAGGCTGGTGACCGGACAAAAACCCCTCGTCCACGGCGGCGGCGGCAGAGGCCGTGGTCAAGGCGATGGGGCGCCCGCTTGCGCCGCGCCAGCCATGGGTCGATGAGCGGAGCATGGCGCTGCTTTCCCAGATGCTGAGCGGCGACAAGGCGGAAGCGCGGGCGTCGTTTAACGCGGACCCCAAATTATACGATGTCCCGCTCATTGCCATGTGGGGTTTCTTCCGGGCCCAATCGGCGGGGTCGGACCGCAACGCGCTGGCGAACGCGGTGGAAGTGATGGAATTGGCCTCGCCGCACTTCAAAAGGCCGGAATTGGTGTCCGCAATCGCCGAGGCCCGCAGCAAACTGGCAACGATGCAGTGATGTCATGATTAGCCGGTGTTGAGTGAGCGCCCGGCGGCTTGCCGTTTGACGAATGTTTGACGTTCGCCGCGGTACGAGCACCCCTCGAAGCAAGCCGGGCTTCCTCCCATCCGTTTTCGGCCGCTCGCGTCGCAGCTTCAGCGACTGTTGGCGCGCCCACTTTCACCTTCGTTTGCCATTGCCGTCGGTGACGGCGCGAGCATCGACAGGAGCAGATTATGCCGGATACCATCGAGTTAAACAGGATCAGCCATCATTTCGATACGACCAGCGAACGGATCGAGCTGTTCCAAAGCCTTTCCTGCACGATCCGGGCGGACGAAACGCTGGCCATCATCGGCCCTTCGGGAGCGGGAAAGTCCAGCCTGCTGTCGATTGCCGCGGGGCTGGAGATCGCTGCGGGCGGCGATGTGCGCTTTACTATCGATGGCGCCCAAGTGGACGCGCTGACGATGCGTGCCCGTTCCGGCTTCATTTTCCAGCAATTTCATCTGATGCCGGAGCTCGATGCCATCGGCAATCTGGCGTTACCGCTGCGCCTGAAGGGCAACCGGGATGCGTTCGACATTGCCGCCCTTTGGCTCGAAAGGGTGGGACTGAAAGATCGTGCCCGGCACCGGCCGCACCAGTTGAGCGGCGGTGAACAACAGCGGATTGCGGTGGCGCGGGCCTTTGTCACCTCGCCGCGTTTTATCTTCGCCGATGAGCCCACAGGCAATCTGGATATGCACACATCCGAAAGCGTGGCCAGGCTGATGTTCGACTGCGCCCGCGAGACGGGGTGCGGCCTGGTGATCGTGACCCACAGCAGACAATTGGCCATGCGTGCCGACGCAAGCCTGCTTCTCGACGCCGGACAGCTGAAGGTCGCGGCATGAACCGATTCAAACTGATCCTTGAGAACAGCTTTCGCGACCTCAAAGGCGGCGACGGGCGCATCAGCATGGCGACGCAAACCGCCCTGCTGTTTTTCCTGATGACGCTGACGCTCACCAGCGCGTCGATCCAAAACTATCTGGCCGGCAACCTCGACCAGATGCTTGGCTCCGACCTCGTGATTGAGAGCCATTCGCCACTGACGGAAAGGGATGAAGCCACATTCAAATCCATGGCGGCGGGCCTGTCGGTCACACAATTGGCCGACATCACCCTCACGCACAAGAATGAATGGGCCCGCGTGCAACTGAAGCTGGTCGATGAGGCCTATCCGTTGCAGGGCAATCTTCAGATCGGCGACACCCCGGTGGCCACGCAGCGCGCCGTCAGCCGAGGCCCGGGGGTCGGCGAGATCTGGATCGATTCGCGACTTGCCACGAAGCTGGGGACGCAGGTCGGCGACAATCTCACCATCGGCGGCACAGATTTACGGCTCAGCGCCATCCTGTTTCACGAACCCGACCGCATTATGGAAGGGCATAGCGTGGCCATGCGCGCCATGGTGTACGCCGAAAGCCTCGATATCGCATCGATCAAGAGCAGCAAGGGCCGCATGCGTTATCTCGTCACGGCGGATGAGAACCAGCAACAGGCGATTGAAAAATGGTCGCGTGGGACTCTGCCCGGCGCCAGCGTGATCAAGAAATTCGGCGGCCAGCACCCGCTCGCCAGCTTCTGGCAACGCACCGAAAATTTCCTCGGACTGGCATCGGTGATCCTGTTTTTTCATGGGTGCCGTCGCGCTCGATATGACCAATCGCCGGTGGCTTGCCAAGATGCGCTATCGGCTTGCGATTTATGCGAGCTTTGGCGTCCGCACGCGCACCGCCATGTTGATGGCGCTGGGCGAATGGCTGGCAGGTTTCATTCTGTCCATCGCCGTCGCCAGCGCCTTGGCCATATTCGCGTACGGCGTGATCGTCGCCGAACTGCAGGGATATTTCCCCGGCCTTCGCGCCACATGGCATGCGGCGCCTGCCTTGAAGACGATCGGCCTTTTCTTTCTGTTGCTGCTCTCGCTTCAGGTTCCCAGCTTCATCCAGCTGTCCCGCGCGTCATTGCTTTCGCTCATCCGCAATCCGGCCGAAAGCAGCTATGTGTGGCATCGGCTGTTCTGGAGCATCACGTCGGTCACTCTGCTGGCCGCCGCCTATTCGGACAATTGGCTGCTGACCGGCATGACGCTCACGGCCATCGCTGCAGCGCTCATCCTGATGGTGGTGCTGACCTGGTCCGTCATCCGCGTGGGAGATGTTTGGGGCCGCCGACGCGCCGGCCTGCTGCCCTTCGCATTTTTTATGATGCGGCAGCGCCTGTTTGCCAAATCGGCGCAGGTGATGGGCCTCGGATTGTGCGGGCTTCTCCTGCTATTCTCGCTGATGCTGATGCGTGACCTGGGCACGACGATGGAAGGCTATGGCCGGAGCCATGACGGCAATCTCATGATTGCCGAAGCCCAGACCAACCAGGTTGACGCGATCCGTCGTTGGGCGGGGGAGACGGGCAGCAGCATACGCTCCCTGCGCCCGTTTATGTCTGCACAGCTTATTGCCGTGAACGGCAAAGCGCTTTCAGACATCCAGAAACCCAGCGACACACTCGCCACACTCAAAGATCCGATCCGGCTGAGCTGGACCGACGCCATGCCCAAAAACAACCGTCTCGTCGGCGGCAACTGGTGGCCGGCCGGCACGGACAACTGGCGGCAGATTTCCGCCGAACCCGAAGTCATGACAGACATGGGGTTCAGCTATGGCGACACGCTCACTTATCAGATCGGCGGCAATCCCTACGACTTCACGCTGGTGGCAAGCCACGCGTACAAACCGGGCGGCGAGTCGATCACCTTCTGGTTCCAGGTGCCGTTGGCGGCCAGAGCGCATATCGACGCCCCGACCCGCTACATGGGCAGCATGGAATTGCCCGAACCGGCGTGGGATGCGCTGGCTGGCCTGTGGCAACGACACCCCACCCTCTCGCTTGTCCCGCTTCAGGAACTGACCGAACGGTTTGACCGGACGCTCGGGATCGTGACGAAAGTAACGAGCGGCTATGCGGCCATGGTGCTGTTGCTGGCGCTCTTTGTGCTCGCTGCGTCGGTGAGCGGCTTCAGCGCCGATGACCGCCAGAAAAATGGTCTGCTGATGAGCATGGGGCTTAGGGAGGGGGATTGCCTGAAGCTCAATTTCTATGATTGGAGCGTTACGGCCCTGATCGCCGCCACTGGCGCTATCGCGGGTACTTGGAGCGCGGGATTGCTAATCTACCAGGCCCAGTTCAATCTGACCTACAATCCGGACATTCTTTGGGCGGCTGGGATGGTCTTTGCCATGGTGGCGACTGTGTGCCTTGTAGGCTACCTGGCCTGCCGTCAGAGCCTCAAAGTCTCGGTTCGGAACCTGATGGCGACTTAGACTTGAACTTCTTGTGCGCATGTGTGGGGCAAATCGGCTTCTATGCTCTGACTTGATCTGCCGCCCTTTTTTGCGTGGTCCCCGCCACCGACTGGCGATGACAGATGGCGCTTCAAGATCGAAGCGGATACCCGAGCTCTGTGACAAGATATCTGCACCGGGGTCTCTGGCCGGGCTTCGCTCTTCCTGCGCGGTGCGGTCGCGACGCAGCCCGATGCCTGGGCCGATACTCCGTACGACCAGGCACAATCCGATTTCCCGGGAGATTGCATCATGAACATCATTCTTGCCTTGCTCCCGGCAGGCAATCAACTGATGCCGATGGTTGTCATCGATGAAGCGGACGCGGTGCTGGGAGGGCCCGCGCCCCACAGGACGGGCATGTAATGGTCGACCAGAAATGAGACGACTTGGGGCGCCAGGCGAAACTTAGCGGCGAGCGGCGGGTTGAGGACTCATACTTCCTCCGACCCAAGGAATCGATCATGGCCAAAAAGCCCACGCCGTCTCCCGCGACAGATCACGCCCTTCGCGACCATCAGCCGGGGCAGGGGCGTATCGCGTCGACCGAACGGCGGGGTAATGGCGATGAACTGCACCAGGAAGTCGGAGATGAGGTCGCGGATGCCGCGGGCTATCTCACCGACAATTTCGGCCATCGTATTTCCGACAATCAGAATTCGCTCCGCGCTGGCGAGCGCGGGCCGACGCTGCTCGAGGATTTTGTCCTCCGCGAGAAGATCTTTCACTTCGACCACGAACGCATCCCCGAGCGGATCGTCCACGCACGCGGTTCGGGTGCGCATGGCGTGTTCGAATGCACCAAGGCGATACCTGCGCTGACCAAGGCGTCGATCTTGCAGAAGGCGGGCGCAACCTGTCCGGTGTTTGTCCGCTTCTCGACCGTCGCCGGCGGCGCCGGCTCGGTCGATACCCCGCGCGACGTGCGCGGGTTCGCGGTCAAGCTCTATACCGACAGCGGCAACTGGGATCTTGTCGGCAACAATATCCCGGTCTTCTTCATCCAGGACGCGATGAAATTCCCCGACCTCGTCCACGCGGTGAAGATGGAGGCCGACCGTGGCTATCCGCAGGCCGCCAGCGCGCACGACACCTTCTGGGACTTCATCGGCCTGATGCCCGAGGCAATGCATATGATCATGTGGGCGATGTCCGACCGCACGATTCCACGCAGCCTGCGCATGATCGAGGGTTTCGGCGTTCACACCTTCCGGTTCGTCAATGAAAAGGGCGAGGGCAAGTTCGTCAAATTCCACTGGAAGCCCGTGCTCGGCATCCAGTCGACGACATGGGACGAAGCAGTCAAGATCGCCGGCGCCGATCCCGATTCCATCGCCGAGACCTGTTCGAGGCGATCGATGCCGGCGACTTCCCGGCCTGGGATCTCGGCGTTCAGGTGTTCGACGAGGGGTTCGCCAAAAAAGCAGCCCTATGATGTGCTCGACGCGACGAAGTTGATCCCCGAAGAGGATATCCCCGTCGAGATCGTCGGGCGGATGACTCTCAACCGCAACGTCGACAATTTCTTCGCGGAGACCGAGCAAGTCGCTTTCCTGCCGTCGAACATCATACCCGGCATCGATTTCAGCAACGATCCGCTGCTGCAGGGTCGGCTCTTCTCTTATCTCGACACGCAAAAAATCGCGGCTCGGCACGACCAATTTCCACCAGATTCCGATCAACGCTCCCAAATGCCCGTTCCACAATTTTCAGCGCGACGGGATGATGCAGACGCTCGTTCCTACAGGGCGCGCCAATTACGAGCCCAACAGTCTTGCCGAGGCGGGCGAGAATGGCGGACCGCGCGCGAGCGCCGCGACGGGCTTCACGACATTTGCGACCAACGACGAGCGCAACGATCCCGCGCAGAAGCTGCGCGTTCGCGCCGAGCTTTTCGCCGACCATTTCAGCCAGGCGCGACTCTTCTACTTGTCGCAAACCGGGAATGAGCAGGCGCATATCGCCTCGGCGCTGGTGTTCGAACTATCGAAGGTGACACTCGATCATGTCCGCGCGCGCGTCGTTGGCCAGCTTCGCAACATCGATGAGGATCTGGCGAAGCGCGTGGCCGCGGGCCTTGCGATCGACCTGCCTGCGAAGGAAAAGGCGGCTCGTGCGCCGGTCGATCTCAAACCCTCCGGCGCATTGTCGATCCAGAAGAATGCCGACGACATGATGGAAGGCCGCAAGGTCGCGATCCTTTTCTCCGAAGGTTCGGACAAGGCCGCGATCGACAAGCTGAAAGGCGGCATCGAAAGCGCCGGTGGCACGGTCTTCCTCGTCGCGCCCAAGGTCGGGGGGATCAAGGTCAAGGGCGGCACCCTCAGGGCAGACGGCCAGTTGGCAGGCTCGCCGTCGGTGCTGTTCGATGCCGTCGCGTCGATCCTGACTGACGAACAGGCCATGGCGCTGTCTTCGCAAGGCGCCGCTGTCCAGTGGTTCATGGACGCCTATGAGCATTGCAAGACAATCGCCCATGACGAGGCGACGCAGCTGCTGCTCGACAAGGCAGGGATCGAAAAGGACGGCGGTATCGTTGCGATCGACAAGTTCGAAAGCGTGGGCACACGGCGTCATTGGGCGCGTGAAGCCAAGGTGCGCGATCTTGCCTGATCGCTTCCCGTGGTGCGCCCGGCATCGCTACCATCATTGCGATCTCAGAACCGCGCAGTGGGCCACGCGCTGCGCTAGCGAACCGCCGCCGACCCGACGGCAAACGAACCGGCATATGCGATTGACACTGTCTATCAGATGATCATAATTGACAGTGTCAATCACGGAGTTGCCCCATGCGTCTACCCCTTCTTCTCACCGTGTGTCTCGTTCCGGCGGGCCTGCTTACGCCCATCCTGGAAATCGGACCCACGCATGTCTTCAATCCCGACTGGCCAGGCCACGCGCGCTTGCACGAGGTCTGGCAACTTGCTGCGAACAGTGGTCTGTCCCTTCTGTGCCTGTGGCTCGCCTGGGGAACCGGCCGTGTCCGGCTCGCGTCGGTGATAGGGCTCGTGCTGACCGGGAGCTTTCTCTTCTCTTTTTTGCTGGCGCCACTCTACGGCGGCACGATGCGGCACAGCGACGGCAGCGAGCTGGTCGTCGCGGGCGTCAATTCGGCCGTCGCGATCATGGTGCTTGCCAGTGCGGGCCTGCTCTCCATTCTGTGGGCGACGCGCGGCCGGTCAGCGCAGGAGCGCGTCGACGATCGCCTGATGTCTTGACTTGCCGCTGATCTCGTCGGTGACAGCCGAGAAATTTCCATCGATCCGCATCGACGCATAGCCGTGGATGACCGAGCCCAGCGCAATGACGATCATAGTCGAACGTCCCGACATCGTCGGGCCGAGCGCCTGCACATCCTCTTCGAGATCTGCATAGAGGCGCTCGACGAGTGCGGTCAGTCGCCCGTCCCCCTGGTCGAGCATGTCCATCCGCCACATGAGCCGATAGCGATGCGGATGCCGGAGGGCATAAGCGAGATAGGCGTCGATCGACGCGTCGATACGCGCGCGCGCCGAGCCGCTGGCGGATCTGGCGCGAAGAAGTTCCGCCAGAAGCGTTTCGAAGCAGTCGATGGCAATGCCCGTCAATAGGGCGCGCCGGTCGACGAAATGATTGGCCGGCGCGGCGTGCGAGACCTGTGCCGACCGCGCGACCGCGCGGATCGTGACGGCTTCGATTCCCTTGCGTC
>FUIF01001663.1_pt1 | contig 12549 bp, 16 predicted proteins | sample 1003461 | NCBI WGS metagenome assembly FUIF01 (sample SAMEA80401918, study PRJEB19352) | marine metagenome | reverse complement strand
AAAAGAGTTTCGCATGTATTCGTACAAGGTACACAGGCAAACAGGCGACATACTCCCAGACATTGAAGATAAGCACAACCATTACATAGACGCGCTACGCTATGCGCTGCAACCAATGATGCAAGGTAATGTAGACTTCTTTGACTTAGACTGGTAATAGGTTATTATATACACAACAGGATTAACGAGGGTGAAAATGCAAGCCAAACAAAGAATAAGAGAGCGAATTAATAAGCGCAATAAACCAACTGCGACTAATAACGCTAAAGATCCGTTAAATGTGTTACCAGAGCTTCATACCAAGGAAGCTAGGGCTATATACATACAAGAGAATGCAATACAGCGAGAAGCGCCAATGCCAGAGGGTGTTGCAATGGATTCAAATTGCGCGCCACAGTACAGAGTTGATTTCTCTAATGCCAATCAATACTTGCTGTCTTACTATATCGCATCATCTTCATTTATTGGCTATTATGCTTGTGCGGTAATTGGTCAACATTGGCTGGTATCCAAGGGCTGCGCTATGAAAGCTAGAGACGCGGTTAAGAAGTGGTACAAGCTAGGTGTTAATGATGGAACTGATTTAGACGCTAAGCAGATTAAAGACATTGAGGCTTTAGATAAGAAGTACAAGCTGCGCAAAAACATGATAGAAGCTCCAAAGTTTAGTAATATCTTTGGTGTGCGTCATGTGCTATTCAAGCATAAAGATCCAAACTTTGATTATTCAAAACCTTTTAATCCTGATGCGTTCAAAAATGGCAAATACGCAGGTATGGCACAAATAGATCCTTATTGGGTTACTCCTGTTCTTGATAATAACGACCTAACAGACCCAAGCGCAATTGGTTTTTACGATCCTACTTACTGGCAAATCCAAGGCAAGAAATACCACAAGTCACATTTTGTTGTATTAAAAGGTGATGAGGTGGCGGATTATCTCAAACCTACATATAACTACGGCGGCGTTCCATTAACGCAAAAGATATACGAGCGCGTGTATGCAGCAGAGCGCACAGCAAATGAAGCGCCACAACTTATACAGACTAAACGCTTAAATGTGCGTAAGACTGACTTAGTGAAAGCTCAGGCTAACAAGCAGCAGTTTGTAAAGAATCTACAGACGGCTAACGAGTATCGCGATAACTACGGCGTCACAGTAATCGGCAAGGATGAAGAGATACAGCAAATTGATACAGCGCTAACAGACCTAGATGCTAATATCATGACTCAATACCAATTAGTGTGCGGTGAATTAGGCGTGCCAGCTACCAAGCTATTAGGCACCAGTCCCAAAGGTTTTTCTACTGGTGAATCTGATATTGACATGTATCTTGAGGATGTGGAAGAGCTACAAGGCAACGACCTAACAGATATTGCAATGGCTCACTACGCTAGACTATTTCCATCCGAGGGCATGGCTATTGATAACATTGATATACATTGGAATCCGCTTAAAGTTATGAGTAACAAAGAGCTTGCAGATGCTAATTATGTTAAGGCGCAAACCGATGCAATGCTATACAATGCAGGTGCGATTGATAACTATGACGTAAGACAGCGAGTAATCAATGATATAGATTCGGGTTATTCGGGCTTAGATATGCCAGAGGATGCTTATAGTGAAGAAGAGGAAGATTAAGCTAAGCAGAAAAAAGGCTGACTGGGTAAAGGGTAGAACAACAACACTACGCAGCACGCCGGTCAAGCCTAACCAAGCTAGTGTCGATAGGTTATCTAATGACTACCTAAAGCAAATTGACAAAATGAGCCGTGACCTTAACAGAGAGATTAAAAAGCTCTTTAATTCTGGCACGGCTAAAGCTGCAACAGATCACGCAATGGATGCGAGTATAAGTAGCCAGTTCAGAATCTTAATCAATGCGTTATCTTCTAAGTGGACAAAACACTTTAATAAATACGGAAAGTCTTTTGCTGACCGCATGACTAAAGAAATGGATAAACAAGCGGTTAAAGGCGTTAAGCAAGCGACCAAGGATTTAAGCGGCGGTATGAGTATCAAGCCAACAATGAGTCAACGCACGAAAGACGCGCTCAACGTAGCTATAGAATCATCCACAAGCTATATTAAGAGTGTGCCAACTCAATATATAGATGATGTTAGGGGTGCAATCAATCGTTCTATAACAAGCCAATCAGCTAATTTTACGCAGCTAAAAGACGCTATTGATTCTGTATTGACTGACCAATATAAAAAAACACAGAAACAAAGCGAAAAACGTTGCGCTTAATGAGACTAGTAACGCGTTTAACAGTTTAACCAATGCTAGGGCTAGGTCTGCTGGGTTGGATGATTACATTTGGCATCATGGCGGAGGCGGTCAAAATCCACGAAGCTATCACAAGAACGTGCTCAATGGACAGCGGTTCAAACTAAGCGATCCACCAATTGCTGAACCTAAGACTGGGCTACGTGCAAACCCAGGTGAGATGATACACTGCACATGCTTTAAAGAGTTTGTTATTCCTTTCGAAGATGGAGAGGTTGAAAATTAAGCGCATGTTTGCAAAAAGTTTTTAACTGTATATAATAACAAGTAATGCAAAGTACCTTTCGCTTTAGAGATAGAGCTTTATAATGAAATATACAATAGATGAAAACGGTTATGTTTTATTTCCTGACACGCCTATAAGCAAATCGGGCGTTTTTCCTTACCTTGGAAAAAGCATCTCACCAGACCTTGAGCCAGACAAAATATATAACGTATGGCGTCCAGAGGAAGAGCTTAATAATCCTGAGACAATAGAGTCTTTCAAACTATCACCTTGGATTCCTAGACATGAAATGCTAGGCGATCAATATACACCTGCTGAACAAGTTGGTGTTGAAGGTGTTACTGGTGAGGAAGTTTATTACACAAACGGTACTTTATATTCAAATTTAAAATTATTCGGCAAGAGCTCAAAGAGTCAATCAAGAATGGGCTCAAAGAGTTATCTTGTGGCTTTGGTTGCGCGTGGGATATTCAATCTGGTATTACACCAGATGGACAACCTTACGATGTTATCCAGAGAAAGATTCGCGGAAACCATCTAGCCAGTGTTCCTAATGGGCGCATGGGTTCAGAGGTTCGCGTAGCAATGGATAGCGCTATAATAGCGTTAGATCATTTAAACCTTGAAAATAACCTAGATGGTGACGACATGAAAATTGAAGAACTAGCTGCGCTTGTGGAAGAGCAAGGCAAAACTCTTTCTGCTATGTCTGCTGCAATGGATGAGATGTCTAAAGAAGTTAAAGACGTTAAAGCCAAGGCGGAAGATGTAGAAGAAGAGGAAAAAGCAGAAGAAAAAGACGTAGAAGAGAAGAAGAGTGAGAAAGCAATGGACGCATACGAGCTAAAAGCTATCGTTGCAGAAGCTGTAGAGCCTCTATCTAATCGTATTCAGGCGTTAGAAACCTCTGCAATGGATGCTGCTGAAAAAGCAGAAGAAGAGCAAGCTGAACCACAACCGGAATACACGGTTGATAATGGCCAAGCACAAGACGCTCAAGACGATAAACTAAAAGAGATGGGGTTATAAGATGGTACAGACAACTGTAACAAATACCGCGCTAGCAACTGGTATCCCTGGTGAGTTTGCGCGTTCTAACAATCAAGACTCATTTGGCGCCGTATTAAATTCTGATACAGAATCTTATAACGTCGCATCAAGTGTAGTTCTTCACGTAGACGGTAATGACTATGAAGTTGGCGTTGCTGCTGATGGCAATCTAGCTGGTATTATCGGCATGCCTAAAATTGCGGTACGCGATACTTTAGATGCAGAAGATTATATTGCTAATGCTACTCAAATCGAGGTTATCCGCCGCGGTTATGTATTCGCTACTTTAACAACTACTGCTGACATTGGTGATTATGTATATTACTCAGACACAGACGGTACACTTGCAACTTATGCGCAAACTACTGCACCTGACTCTGGTTATACTCGCTTACCAGGTGGCCAAGTGGTTGAAATGAATGTAGATGAAGCTGGTGTAGCTGTAATCTATTTTGATGCAATCGCTGGTTCGACTGAAACGCCAACAGCTTAATAAGGAGTTATTAAATGGCTACACATATCAAAAAGACTTGGTTCGAAAAGGACATGTCTAAATTAAATCAGGGATTCGCGGAAGATGCTGCAATTCAGCAAGCTGCGCAACATCCTGAGCGTCTTGAGTCTATGGGTATTTCGTTTAGCGAAAACTTCCTAGCTTCTCAAGTATCACAAGCGGTTGCAATGGATGCTGGCATTATCCAGCCTGTTACTACTGCAGCTAATGGTACTCCAGCGCAATTCTTACAAGAGTTCCTACCTGGTACTGTTAACATCCTTACTCAGGTTCGTACTGCTGATGTAATCGCGCCTATGTCCGTTGCTGGTGAGTGGTGGATGGAAGAGGTTGTGCTAAAGATTATGGAGCACACTGCGACACCACAGCTTTATACTGACCACGGTGGCGTGCCTCTAGCATCGTTCAATGAAACCTATGAGCGCCGTCAAATCGTACGCTTTGCAATGGGTTGTGAAATGGCTCCGCTTGCTGATGCTCGCAGTGCTGCAACTGGTACTAACCCACAAAACGAAAAACGCGGCGCGGTTGCTGAGTCTTTCGAGATTCTGCGTAATGATATTGCGTTTAACGGTTTCAATACTGGTACAGGTAAGACTTACGGTATCCTAAACGATCCAAATCTACCTGATTACGTTACTGTGGCAACTGGTGCTGGTGGTGATACTACTTGGTCTAGCAAGACTGTGGCTGAGCGTGTAAGTGACCTTGTTACTGCATTCGCTGCGCTACGTGTTCAAGCTGGTGGCCGTATCAATCCAGAGCGTGATGCAACTAAGCTATCAATTGCTCTAGGCACTGCTGACCTGATGAACGAGTCTGATGATTCATTCTCTAATGGCATGACAGTTAAAGAATGGTTAGCTAAAAACTACCCTAACTGTACTGTAGAGGCTATCCCTGAGTTTGAAGAAGCTAACGGTGGCGAAGATGTATTTTATCTTCAAGCTATGTCGGTTGCTAACTCTGGTACAGACGGTGGCGAGGTTATGCCTCAAATCGTGCCTGCTAAGATGCGCGCGACTGGTACAGTGCCAAGCGTTACAGGCGGCTCAACTGAGGGTTATCTAGCGGCGTTTGCTGGTGTATTCTGTAAGCGCGGTTTTGCAATCGTGAGATATAGCGACCTTTAAGCTCACTCGGTACTCTGATATAATAACAGGGAGCAATAACGCTCTCTGTTTATCGGAGTTAAAAATGAGAAGAACTGAATGTATAAAAGGTAAAGAAGTTGGTAATAATGGTGTAATTTATTTATCCGAGTTGCCAAAGCAGAAAAACCACAGAAAGGCGCTGTTTAGGTGTCACTGTGGGAATGAATTTGAATGTTTAGTGCATTCAATTAGTAGCAATACCACAACTTCATGTGGGTGTGCTCAAAAAGAAGTAGCAAGGAAATTAGCTAGTAAGCTATCATATAAACACGGCATGTCATGGCACCCATTACATCATGTATGGGTTGGGATGAAGAAAAGATGCTATGACAAGAAAAATTGTAGATACCATAGGTATGGCGGTAGAGGTATCCATATCTGCGATGAGTGGTTGAATGATTGCAAGATGTTTATAGAGTGGGGTGATGCTAATGGATATAAGCAAGGACTTCAAATAGATAGAATAAATAACGACAAAGGATATTCACCAGATAACTGCAGGTTTGTTACCAATGCAGAAAACGCAAAAAACAAAGGCGTTAGAGTTGATAATAAGACTGGTGTTAGTGGTGTTGAAAAAGTTAAAAAAAAATGGAAGGTTTAGAGTTTCTATTACCAATGATGGTGAGAGAATAAACCTAGGTTTTTATGGGGATTTCTTTGAAGCGTGCTGCGCAAGAAAAAGCGCTGAAAATAGATTCTTTAAAAGAATGGTTATATAATAATCAAGAAAATCAAACTAACTTTAAAGGTGCAAGAAATGGCTAAAATTTATTCAATGTTATCAAACGATTTAGTGGTTACTAAAACGGCTAAATCAGACAAAAAGAAAGCGGTAGCTAAGGCGAAAATCGAGCAAGCTATCATCATCAAAGGTGGTGCTAACGTTGCTGATGCTAAACAGGGTGGTCGAGCTGCTAAGTTTGTTGAAACTACTGTTACTGCTGCTGAACTTAAAATCCTAAAAGAGCATCCTAGCTTTATGCGTAGGGTAGAAAAAGGGTTTATCACTATTGACCAAGAGCCTACTTTTATCAAGAAAGATAAATCGGCACAAATCACCGAAAAAGAAATGAAAGCGAAAACTGACGCGGCTATTTCGACAGGTGAAGCAGAGGCTTAATAATGACTATAGATCTCGATTTAACATCATTCAGGACTAACTTTCCAAATTATAGCGATGAAGAAAGTTACACTGATACTCTTCTAGAGACTCAATATGAAATTGGTAAATGTTATATTACCGATAACGATTGCACTCTAGGTGAGACGTGTAGAGAGTATGCGCTACAGGCCATGCTTGCTCACTTGGTATATATTCGAGATCTAAATACATCGGGGAATGCTACACGCATCATCACTTCCGCAAGTGAGGACGGTGTGAGCGTTTCTCTTTCTGAGCCTCCTAGTTCAAATAATTTTGAGTATTGGCTTAACGTGTCTCCGTATGGCCAAGAGGTGCTAGCATTATTAACACGCGCTAGTGCTGGCGGTTTTTATATCGGCGGCTCATGTGAGCGCAGGGGATTCAGAAAGATAGGTGGAGGCTTCTAAATGGGCAGCGTTACCGTCAACTTTAGCAATATAGACAAACTGGCCAAGCAGCTTAAAGACGCGCATAAAGCAAGCGTTCAAGCTGGATGGTTCGAGTCTGCTAAATACCAAGACGGCGCACCTGTAGCTGGTATCATGGCGCAAAATGAGTTCGGTAATTCTAAAATAGGCATTCCAGCACGACCATTTTTCAGACCAGCAATTGAAGATAACAAAAAAGCATGGGCTAAGATTGTGGGCAATGGCTTTAAGGCTGCGCTTAATGGACAATCTACGCCTGATAATGTTCTTAATATGCTAGGCTTAAAGGTTGTGTCTGATGTCAAGATAGCAATCACAACAGGCGACCATGTGGCACTATCACCAATCACAATAGCATTGCGCAAGCTTAGAAATGAGGGCGTGCCTATTGGTGGCTCAACGGTTGGAGCTGTGGCAAGTGCTATAGCTAACGGTCAAACAGGGCGCGGTGAATTAGGCGATCAATCCTTTGGCAATAAAAATCCATTGCGTGAAACTGGTTACGCTATGTCTACACTAACTTATGAGGTGAGCTAATGAACTTTCCTTTTAACGTATTAGGCACGGCGCAAACAGTTATCGGCACTCAGACCTATTCTTATGAAGAGTGGTCTGGGCGCACTCAAAACGCTAGAGGTATTTATGTTGATAGCTATACGGATGCTGTAGACAGAAAAGCAAGCGTCCAAGCTATGACAACCAAAGAAATTAGTGTAGCAGGTTTAGAAATGAATCAAGTCTACATTAAGATTCTGGATACTGAGCTAATCAATATTTTAACCAGATCAGATAATCCACCTAGAATTACATGGGATGGATACTATTACCAACCTGTATCCGAGGGCGCAGGTAACTGGATGACTCAAGGCGGTTGGAATCGTGTTGTGTGCGCTAGACAGGAGGCTATCTAATGGCTAGCTATAACTATGACGGAATTGTTATTGTCGCTTTAGGTGGCGTTATACGTGACCAGCTAACAAGCTATTTTAGCATTGATACTGACGACCTAGAAATAAGCCGTAGTTATCAGCCAACAGAGCAATATTCAGGCGCGCGTGCAGATTCGGCTAAGTATCAAGTATTCTTAACGCCTGTAACGGCTGGCACTGCTGTGGGTAGGGGTAACACTGACAGTATAGACGATGATGACGTATTTACACGCACACACTCACTTGTAAGGCGTGTTACTTATCAAGTGGACTGTCTATCTGATTATGACCCAAGTGACGACACAAGCCTTGAGGCTAACGATTTAGCACAGGCAATCAATGAGCTTATAATGACAGCAGACTCAATTGAATCCCTAACAAGCTTAGATTTGGCCATTGAGTCTGTAACAACTGTAAGGCCGTCTTACTCAATAACGAGTGAGGCACAATATGAATCAACACCTAGTTTTGATATCACATTAACTTATAACGTGGAATACGCGAAAGAAATGGATTTAGTTACTAGTGTTGAAATGAAAGAAATTTATAGAATCTAGCCTTAATGGCGTTAATAAAGAGGAAGAAAGATGTCAACAATTACTTATGACAGCGGCGGTAATATCTCAAGTGATAACTATGTGGATATTACAAGTGGTGTTGGTGGAGCAAGCGCATTCAGCACGCGCCAATTAACGCCAAGACTATTCACAACTAACGAGCTTTTTCCGACTAATGCGGTAATCGAGTTTGATGATGCTAGTGACGTATCTAGCTTTTTGAATGGCGATACTACAGCGGAAGAATATCTACAAGCTGCGTTTTTATTCAATTACACATCAAAAGCAATTCGCACTTGTAACAAGGTAGAGATTGCGCGATGGGCTGATACTGATACTAGTGCGCAGGTTATGGGATCTGATGCTGAGTCTCTATCTACATTGCAAGAATACACGTCAACAGCGATTACATTCACGCTGGACGGTACAGCATACGCAACTGCAGCGGTAGATTTAAGCTCTGCGACTGCTTACGCTGATATCGCGTCAACTATTCAGGCGGCAGCTCAACTATTAGGCTCACCACTTGATGCGCTTACTGTTGAATATAACAGCACTAGCGGCGGCTTTGATGTTGATACTAACGGCACTGCTGACGGTGAATTAACCATCTCAACAGATGATGACCTAGCAAGCGATTTAGGCTGGGGTTCAAGCGCAGTTTACTCAACAGGTATCGCGGCGCAAACTGTTACTAATATCCTAGATAAGACAATTGACCTTACCAATGACTTTGGCGGTTACGCGTTTGTTCAGGATATTACATCGGATGAAGTAGAAGAAGCGGCAATCTGGAACGATGGCCAAAACTTCATGTTCATGTTTAGCTTTAAGGCTGAGCGTGATGATGTGGCTGATTTCTATACCAATCTAAACGGTTACGGTGGCGTTGCAATGACTGCTTATGATGCTGATGAAGATGAGTATCCTTGGCTGCATCCATTGGCTGAGCTAGGCGCTATTGACCCAAGTAAAGCTAATGCGTTTCCAAACTTTATGTTTGGGACTAACGATTATGTATCTGCGCTAGTTACCACTGATGATGACAAAGATTATTACGATCAATATCGTTGTAACTACTTTGGACGCACTCAAGAGGCTGGTAACACTGTTACATGGTATCAGAAAGGCTATCTAATGGGTGGTTCAACTGATGCAGTTGATATGTCTGTTTATGCTGGTGAAATGTGGCTAAAAGCTGAGCTTAAATCGCAATTCCTGAACATGTTTAACGCATTGCCGGGTGTTACAGCTGATACAAAAGGTAAAGCAATTATTCGCTCTTATCTTGATCAAGCTATTGCTGATGCGCTACCTGGTACTGGTAACGGTGTGATTAGTGTTGGTAAGACTTTAACTACAACGCAAAAAGCATACATTACTCAAGTAACTGGTGATAATACAATTTATTCACGCATTGAAAATGAGGGTTACTGGTATACAATTGACTTTACAAGTGAAGTTGATGATTCCGGTGCTACTGAATACACTGCTGAATATACACTAATTTACGCGAAAGCCGATAAAGTCCGTAAAGTGACTGGTACGCACACACTAATCTAGGAGATTAAAATATGCCTAACGTAGCACATGCTGGCTCAGTCATTACGATTACTTCCGACGTAACATTCGGCGGTAGTCCGTTTACAGTGACTTATTTTCCAGACGATACAGATCCATTTTCTGCTGATGATATTGAAATTGCAGACGCAGCAATGGGAACCAATGGCGATTTAGTATCATGGAGCAAGGCGGTTGTTCAGCCTTTCTCTATTGCTGTATTGCCTAAAACCGATGACCATAAGAATCTACTAACATTGCTAAATGCCAATGTGGTAGCTCCAGGTCAATCACCTAACAATGACACGATCAAAATTTCTCGCGTTATGCCAGACGGCACGACAATGGAAATTAAAGAAGCTGTAATAACAGGCGGTAGTGATGCAATGTCTTTCACATCCGATGGGCGCATTAAAACGCCTGTGTTCAACTTCAAAGGAACACCAGCGGTAGAAGTTATCGCTTAATCAAACATGTGGGTAGCTAACGCGAATAGGTTGCACCACCTAGCCCACATTTCCTTTTAACGGTGCATTACATATAAGGTGCAATATGTTAATTCAACCTAAAGAAATTACGTTAAAATCAGAAGTCCGAGGCGAAGAAAAAACTTATAGAATCGGGTACTATCCAGCAACGGAGGGTATTAGATTACTAGGTTTGTTCAGTGAAGTGGTGGACGTTGCCGCACGTAACAAAAGCAAAAAAACCTCAGGCTTATTCGGTGATAATCTACAAAGCCTTGCAATGGAAGTGTGCAAGTATGTAGAGGTCCAACTAGACAACGGCAACTATCAAGAGCTTAACACTAAGCAGATGATAGATGCGCATGTATTAGATTACGAAATGTTATTGCAGCTAGTGCGACAAGTGCATGATTACAATTCGGTTTTTTTTTTCGACTACGAAGCTATTGCGCAAATCCCTAGGGATAATGGATCAAGTAAAAGCGCAAGCTACAAAAATGTTGACGGAATTATCGGGGTCATTCTCTCAGAGGGCAAAGCAACGCTCAAAGAACTGAGGGAGGATTACAATATCCAAGACGCGATGATAATGTATGAGTCTATAATGGTGCCAAAAATCAACCAATACTGGGCGCAAAAAGACGCAGAGCGAAAAGCAAAAAGAGGTAGACGTTGAGCTTACTAGATAAATTTATAATTATGTTCGACACAGACTCAAAAGAAGCGAGTCAAGATGTCGATCGGCTTAATAAAAAGCTAGATGATACAGAGGATAGCGCACAAGATGCCGTTAAGGGTATGGATGATGCTAATGATTCTGCGCAAGACCTAGGAGCCACACTACTAGACACAGCTAAAAATGCAGGTGTTATGCTTGCGGCTTATGCGGCTTTTGACTCTCTAAAGTCGGCAATTATGGATACTGCTAGGCTAACAGATGAAGTTGGCAAACTATCAGAAACCTACGGTCTAAATATCGTTAAACTTGACGCATGGGGCGCCGCTGCTGCTCGAAGTGGCGGTAGTGCTGATGAGTTTTATAGTTCAGCGACTTCACTGCAAAGCGAGCTTAATAAAATTAAATTCGGCGAGGGTTCTGAGATTGTTCAGACTCTAGCACGAATGGGTGTTAGTGCTCAAAACTCCAACGGACAAATAAAGAACTCTTTTGAGCTTCTAGAGAGCCTGTCTGGTGTCTTTGAGGGTATGGACGCGTCCAAATCTGCAGCCCTTGGTGCTCAACTTGGATTAGACCAAGGCACAATCCTGCTACTGCAGCAAGGTCGCAACGGTGTGGCGCAATTGGTTGAACAACAAGAACAGCTAGGCGGAATGACACAAGAGAGTTATGAGGCCTCTGCACTGTTCAATGATTCGCTAGACAATCTAGATCGCTCATTTACTGGTGTATTCCAAACAATCAACGCTGCAATCCTCCCTGCTTTAACTTGGCTGATAGATGGCTTTACTGGCTTGGTTCAGTGGGCGAGAAAGAACGAGGATTTTGTTGTTGGTTTATTTTTGGGTGTTGCCTCTGCAATAACTTATTTTGCGCTTCCTGCTGTAGCATCTTTGGCGGCTGCTGTATGGGCTTTGGCTGCTCCGTTTGCCGTGCCTGCTGCTATAGTTGGTGGTTTAGTTACATTGTTTGCTATGCTGTACGAGGACATTGCAGCATATATAAACGGTCAATCTTCACTAATTGGTGATTTAGCCGCTAAATATGGATGGTTTAAGACTATTGTAGATGGACTTATAACTGGCTTTAAGTCAATGTGGGATGGACTAGTCAATCTAATGGACTGGACTTGGTTATTAGTAACAAACCCAAGTGAGGCAGTAAGTCAATTATCAAGCTCGATAATGGATACATTTAGTGCGCTATGGAATTGGATTAAAGACTTATTCGATTTCTCATTCCTAGAAGATACTGCAGACAAGTTTAAAAGCTGGTTCGGATTCGGTGATGATACCGATATAAACAAGACAGTTGAAAACACACAGAGAATAATTGCAACTAATGGAGCATACGCACAAAATCCACTTAACACACAACAGCCTGTTATGGCTGGTGGTTACAGCGGCCAAACGTACAACACGAATAACTTTAGCTTTAACAATAACATCCAAGCTAAGGGTGTAACGAGCGAGCAAGTAAGCGGTCAATTTAACGATGAGTTCGGCAGACAGGTTGCTGCTGCTGGAAGTCTTTTAGATGATGGGATT
>FUIF01018414.1_pt1 | contig 12550 bp, 24 predicted proteins | sample 1003461 | NCBI WGS metagenome assembly FUIF01 (sample SAMEA80401918, study PRJEB19352) | marine metagenome | reverse complement strand
TCGATGTCGCCGGCGTGACGCGCGCCTGGGTGTTTCCCCATGAGGACGGTCTTGGCACCGTCGTCGTCCGCTTCGTCCTCGACAACGAGCCGAGCATTTTCCCGACGGCGCCCCACGGTGGCGACCATGCAGGCGGCCCTCGACGCACAGCGCCCCATCACGGCCGAAGTCACCGCCGAAGCGCCGATCGACCTGCCCGTCGCCTTCACCATCGCTCTTAACCCGGACACCCCGGCGATCAGAACGGCGGTCGAGTCGGAGCTCGATGACCTCTTCTTCCGCGTCGCCGAGCCCGGTGATGGTGTGGGCAGCGGGACCGTCCTGCTCACCCAGATTCAGACAGCCATCGGCATCGGCGTTGGTAGCGGGGATTACACTCTCACCGTTCCGGCGGCCGACGTCGTCCCCGCGGTCGGCGAGCTCGCGACGCGTGGGACGGTGACGTATGTTTAGCGCTGAGGCCTATGCCCGGATGCAAAAGCTCCTCCTGCCCCCGGGCAAGGTCTGGAAGCTCATCCCGGCGTCGATCCTCAGCAAGGTCTTCCTCGCTGCCGGTGACGAGCTCGAGCGCGTCGATGGACGCGGCCAGACCCTGATCGACGAGTCCGACCCGCGCACCGCTGTCGAGATGCTCGCCGAATACGAGCGCGTTCTCGACCTGCCCTCGACCGGCACCGACGCCGAGCGGCAGGCGCGCATCGTCGCCCTGCTCATCTCGCGCCGCCGCTTCCGGCCCGTCGACTTCCAAGAGGCGCTCGCCCCCATCTTCGGCCTCGACGTCTCCGATGTCGTCGTCATTGAGACCAGCCGCGCCGACGCCATCGCGCAGGCGAACGACACCTACATCTATCGCTTCTACGTCTACCGAAACCCCGCTCTCGCAGGGACCTGGAACATCGTCGACGCCCAGAATCAGATCGAGGCCATGCAGCCGGCCCACACCGAGGGCAAGGCGATCGAATCGATCCGCTTCACCTGCAACGACCCGATGTCGCTGGTCAATCGCGACCTGCTAGCACTAGCCCCGGTGGTGTAACCCATGGCCCTCCCAGTCTCTCGAAACAACACCTACGTCGCTGGCGTGAGCGAGGTCGACGCGGCCGACCTCAACGACCTGCAGGACAAGATTGTCGACATCCACGTCAACAACATCCACGGCGCGCGCAACCTGCCGCTGTCACCAGGCGGCGCCACCGCGCTCTCGACCGCCACCATCGCTCTCGCCTCCATCGCCCTCGGTGCCTCGCAGCAGGCCTACTGGGAGCTCCCGCTCGTCGAGGGGCAGCGCATCAACGGCATCGTGTGCGACATCCTGACCAACGGCGGCTCCGTGACCGTCGAGCTCCACGTCCACGTGGTGACCTCGGGTGGCGTCACCGACAACCTCCTGGCGTCGATCGCCGACGCGACGCAGCTCGACGGGTCGGCCTTCCAGCACACGATCGCCGCTGGCGAGTCGATCATCGTCTCCATCGAGCGGCCTGCCGGCGCCGGCGCCAACCCGACGCTGCTGGGCCCCGTCGTCACCTACGACAAGCTCACCTAGCAGTCATCTTGACGCCCTAGGCCGCCTGTGATCCCACACTGAGCGTGGGTGACTTCGCTCTCGTCTGGGATTGCTTCAACGCCGATATGGTGGTGGAGGACGACGACGTCCTGAGCGACGAGGGGATGCGAACCGCCGTCATCCTCAGCTTGTTCACAGACGCGCGGGCTGAGGATACCGACGAGCTCCCAGGCAACGACGAGGACCGGCGGGGGTTCTGGGCCGATGAGTTGCTCGACGACCTGGGCGAGAACGAGGGCGACCGGCTGGGCTCGAGGCTCTGGCTCCTCGACCGAGCATCACTCACGCCCGATGTCGTACCCTTGGCGCAGCAGTACGCTGAAGAGGCGCTGCAGTGGATGATCGACGACGGCGTCGCGCGGTCGGTGGCGGTGCTGATCGAGCTCGGCAGCCTCAAGATGACCGTGACCATCACTCGCCCCGATGGCGAGGAGCTCTCGTTCCGCTTCGCACACGTGTGGGATGCTGAGTTTGCCGAGGCCGAGGTCCTACCCCCATCGGCGATCCCCCGGAGCCTCAACGCGTGGAACACCGCGCCCGAGCTCGCGGGCATCGAGGCGCCGTCGCACCTCTGGGGCGACTTCGAGCAAAACCCCGAGGAGCGCTCGTTCCTCATCGGTGGCACCCTCGGCAACGGCCTTGAGCGCACGAACGCCGCGGGGCTCGGCGGCTACGACACGGTCCACAACGCGTGCACCTTCGAGGCGTGGATTAAGCCGACCAGCTTCCCGGCCAACCAGGGCATCTGGTCCCGCTGGTTCTTCCCGGGGCAGCTGCAGTTCTTCTTCAACGTCGACAGCACGGGCCGCCTCTCGCTGCTCTACACGACCAATGGCTCCACCGTCATCCCGGTAGCGACCCCGCTCTCGATCATCCAGGCCAACGTCTGGCAACACGTCGCATTCACCTTCGACGCCACCGACATCCGCTTCTACCTCAACGGCGTCCTGCAGGGCGCGCCGATCGCCACCGGCTCGGCGATGTTCAACCCGGCGACCGCGGACGCCATGATCGCCGCTGATGACAACCTCTCGGTAGCCTTCACCCACAAGATCTACCTCCCCCGAGCGTGGAACGCCGTCCGCTCCGCCGCGCAGATCTTGGCGAACTACAACCGTGTGACGCCCGACGACACGACCAACATGATCACCGCGCTCCCCGTCGATGGCACCGACACATCCGACGAGAACAACGATTTCACGCTCCTAGGAACCACGGCCCAGGACACCGAGCTGGCCATCGGTGCGGACATCCCGGACGGCATCGGGCTGGCCGAGCTCGACCAGCAGGACAACAACGTCACCCGCGGCGCGACCTGGAACGGGCTGGCGAACGGCCTCGCCATCGAGGCGTCGCAGGTCGACTCGACGGTCAAGTCGACCTTCACGACCACCGACCCGAGCACCAACCTCTTCGGTCAGTGGATCCGCATCTACAACCCCGCCCAGGCCAGCGGGATGAACTACCTGTGGTCCAAACGCCAAACGCAGGGCCTTTCGCTCGCGGTCGACCACGATAACAACCGGTTCGAGTTCGTCGCCGTGCCGCTCGTCGGCTCCCCCGCGACCCTGCAGATCACTCCAACGGGGGCGTTCTACAACCAGGCGTGGGACATCCTCGTGTCTCGCATTGACGCGACGACGGTGGCGATCTACGCCAAGCGCGTGGGCGATTCGCAGATTTTCGAGGCGACGGCGACTGTCGGGGCCGGCGACGACTACGGGGCGACCGCTATCGGCTTCGAGTATCTCGCTGGCGACACCGGCAACACGGTCATCGGCGCCCAGGTCCGAGGCGGTTGCTTCTGGAACAACCCATCGGCACCGAAGAACGCGGGCACGCTGCTGGCGGTCGGGAAGCTGCGGTAGATGGTCTACGCCGTCGTCGCGCTGGCGGTCATCGGGTTCGGGTTCGCCGGAACAGCGATTGGCCTGGCCGTCTCGCGCAGCGGGGACCGCGAGAAGCTCGCTCACCGAGAGCGGGACCTTGTCGACGAGCGGCGGCAAAAGAAGCTCATCGCGGAGGAACTGCACGACACTCGCGAGGCGATGGGCAAAGAAAACGAGTACCTGCGAGAGCGTCTCGCCGATCTGAGGGAGGCTGTCTATGCGCTACCTGATAATCCTGGCAACCGTCACCGCCTTCTCAGTCACCTCGACGAGCTGCTGCAAGCAGAAGAAGCCGACGACGGTAGTTCAGATTGACCGCAGCTGCCTGCGCGACCTCCCACCGCCCCCGCGGCGGACGATCAAGCGCCTTGACTGCCAAGGGGACGCTGTCATCTGCTACGACTGGTCAAACGGCCAGGCCCTCGCGAAGCTGATCGACGAGCTTTGGACGTACGTAGACCAGTCGCAGATCCGATGCGGGCAGGAGCCCGAGAAGGAAACACAGCCATGAAACGCACCCTCCTGATCATCGCCACCTGCCTCGGGCTCTGTGGCGCCCTGGGCGCCCCGCTGTTGGCTGCCCCGGACGCGGGCAGCGAGACACCGGGCGCCACGACCGCGGCCCCTGAGCAGCCGGAGACGGCGCCCAGCGAGGCGCCAGAAGCTCCGACCGAGGCACCGTCTATCGTCGAGGAGGCCGAGGACCTCGTCGAGGCCTACAAGGACCTCAAGAACCGCGAAGACGAGGTCAGCCTGCGCATGGCCATCGCCGGCTTCGTCGCCGCTGTCGTCTCGCTCCTCATCGCGGGATTGCGACGCTTCGAGTGGGTCGACAAGCGCAAGCGCTGGATTCCACTCACACTCGCTATTCTCAGCGCGGCGGCGGCGGTCACTGACCACCTGGCAACCGGCTCAGGCTTCATCGCCGCCATCACAGGGGCCACGGGCGCCCTGTCGATCGCCTTCCACCAGACGGTCAAGCAGTTCCGCAAGGGCTGATGCCTCGAGCGACCACCGAGAACGGCATCGCCGAGCCGGGCCGAGGCCTACCGGCGGAGCCGCGCGAGGACATCGAGGTCAACTTCGCCGAGGGCAGCGCGCCGATCACGCCGCCCGAGCCGCCCTCGCTCACCGTCGCGCGCCGCATGCGCCAGAGCCTCTCGCCTGAGCAACCCGACGACGACTTCGCCGCCGCGATCGAGCAGTTCGGGGACGTCCTCGTAGGCAAGCTCAAGGCCGCCGGCGGGGGCGGCGGTGACGATGGCGACGGCCCCGGCGACAGCAGCTTGCGCCTTCAGGCCATCACGAAGGCCGCGAAGCGAGGCAACTGGAACACCGTCATCGCCACGCTTTTCACGATGATCGCCGCCGCTATCACCGGCTACTACGGCATCAAGTACCAGGCGCGGCAGAACGCCAAGGCCATCAAGGACCACGCCGCCATGGACGGGCACCCCGCCATGGTCGAGCGCGCCGCGAAGATCGAGACCACGGTCAAGCAGGTCAAGACCGACATCAGCGGACCCGATGGCAAGGGCGGCCTGAAGGCGCAGCAGCAGAAGGTCATTGAAGGCATTGAGCAGCTCAAGCGCGAGGCCCAGACCGAGAAGCAAAAGCGCCTCGAGGCTCAGGTCGACGAGCTTGAGCGGCGGCTCAGGGAAGAGCGACGGAGGCGGCGGCGGTGATGAAGTACGTCTACCGCGCCAAGACAAAGCGTGTGATCGATGGCGACACCCTCGAGCTCGTCGTCGACCTGGGCTTCCGCCAGACTCGAACGGAGCGGATTCGGCTCCTCGGGGTCGACACCCCTGAGATCTACCGCGGCCCGCCGCACGTCCGCCAGCGCGGCCTCGAGGCCAAGGCCTTCGTCGAGGAGCTGCTCGCGGGGAGCGAGACGGAGTGGCCGCTCGTCGTCGTGACGGCCAAAGGCGACTCCTTCGGCCGGTGGCTGGGTCGGGTGACGCTCGAGGACAGCCGCGACCTCTCCGAGGCCATCATCGAGGCCGGCCACGGGGTGCGCATGTGAGTCGCCGCGCGGTCATCGCTCTGATGATCGGCTTCTTCGTGGTGATCGTCGGGATCGACATCTTGCTAGCCATCAACGCCAAGACCGGTGACACCTACTCGGAGGTCATCAGACATCTCTGGTGGCAAGCTCCGTTCATCGGCGCGGTCATCGTCGGCGGAATGGGCGTGCTTGCGGGTCACTGGCTCAAGACGCGCGACCGTCGCGCGGCGCCGCTGCTGGCGCTTGGGTTCGCCATCCTCTTCGCCGTCGCCTTCCTGGCGGGTCAGTGGTTCTGGTAAGTGGGCTTCGTCGACATCACACCGCGGTTCCAGCGGACGCTGTTCCTTCAGAACCCGCTCACCGGCGACGACCAGGCGGTCGTTTTCTTCACCGAGGAGGAGGTGCTGGTCAGCGAGCTCCGCGCCGTCATCACCCCGCAGAACCCACCGGGCAGCCCCTCGGTCACGTGGACGGTCCGCTACGCCGCTGACCGATCCGCGGTCGGCACCGAGATCGAGGTCGGGGGTCGCACGTCGACGAACGACACCACTGGCGACGTCGTAACCGGTGGCGACATCGACAACGACACCATCCCGGCGAACTCCTGGGTCTGGCTCGACATCTCGACCGCGACGACGGGCTCCGACGCGCCTGAGGCCTTCTCGGTGGCCGTGGTAGGGAGGGCACGCTGATGCTCTGGGCTCCGTTCAAGATGGTCTTGATGACCGACCCGATGCCCGCAGAGGTCCACGACCTCCGCGACTTCGAGTTCGACCCGAACAACCCCGACGAGCGCTGGGGTCGTCCTCACGCGCGAGCTCTACCTCGCCTTCGACGCTGCGAACCCTGGGGTCACCGTCGACAATGACAACATGTCCTTTGCCGTGGTCCAGCCGGGAAGCACGGAGGCCATGTGCCTGGGCATCTGCTACAACCTCGAATTCCTGTCCGCAGAGGTCGGCCTGGTCGAGCTCCTCGCCGACTACTTTGTCCACGAGATCACCCCAGGCGTCGGCGCCGTCATCGAGCCAGCGATCGACGGCTTCGTGGCCGAGTCGACGCTGGAAGACCGCCCCTCGATCCGCATCCGCGTCCGATGAGCACGACGGTCGTCGCCGATGTCGCCAACGGTCAGTGGGGCCGCTGGTGCCACCCATTCCAGGGCGCCAACACCCGGTGGCTGTCCATCTTCGAGCAGCGGATCATCTCGGGCAACTTCTTCCTAGGCCTGCAGGCGAACACCTTCCAGGCGTTCCAGGGGATGAACATCCCCAAGGGCGCCATCATCGAGAGCGCGGTCATGAGGGTGACGGCGTTCCAGAACAACTTCTCGGCCTACACCACGCAGCTCAACACCATCGACCGCGGCGCGAACATCCGCAACCTGCCGCACATCCGACCGGGGGAGACCTTCCAGGGCTGGCGTCCCGACCAGTGGACCAACGCCGACATGGTCATCCGCAACATCCTGGCCGGGACCATCGATGCCCCCGCCGGCGGCGCGGCCAATATCTCTTGGATCCTGCGCCAGCTGCCGCCGACCGGGTCGCCGACGACCGGTAGCGCGCACCGCGACCGCCTGGGTCAGCGCTTCACTGTGGGCGCGGGCTCGGTGAGCGACCGGACACTCGCCAGCGTCCTCGTCCGGCTTCGTCGCTCAGCGGTCGCGCCCGCCGGCGTCTTCCGCCTCGAGGTCATGGGTGTGGACGCCGATGGCCTGCCCGACGAGACGGTGCTGGCGACCTCCGACACCGTCGCGATGTCGACGCTCTCGACGCTGGCCAACGGCGCCGTCGTCACCGTCAACTTCACCGGCGCCGAGCAAATCGTCCTCGACCCAGGCGACTATTACATGGTCATCAACCCCGACCAGTACGACGCTAACAACGCCAATTGGATGGCGCTCCGCGGCTACAACGCCTTCCTGACCACGGGCCGCCTGCAGCACTACGGCCTTGGCATCGGGACCGACTGGCAGAACTTCCCCGGCGAGGTCGAGGTCAGCCAGTCGATCGTCGTGGCGAAGCTATCGACGGACATCCCGTGGGCCGTCCCCAGCTTCGTGACCGGGCTAAACTACAACACCCCCGACATCTCGCAGCTCATCCAGGACCAGGTCAACGACCCGGACTATGGGTCCGACCGGTCGCTCATCGTGACGACGAGCGGCAACACCGGGAGCATCAACCGCATTTGGCGGAGCAACGGACACCCGTCGAACACGCCGCCACGACTCACCGTCACCTGGCGACCGCGCAAGGCCTACGTCTACTAGGGCTATACTGAGGGAGGAGACGACGTGCTGATCCAAGCGAAACCAACCGACAGCGAGCTGGAGCTCGTCCTCGCTGTCAACAAGAACGGCCCAGTGACCGGACTGACAGCCGTCGTTGCGGTCCGCGACGCCAACACGCCCGACAGCTGGCTGGACTTCGCCGACAACACCTTCAAGACGAGCGGGTGGACGACGCGCGAAGCGGCCATGACGGAACAGACGGTGTCCGCCGTCGCGCAGGGCCGATACCGTCTCGAGATCGACCCGAGCGCGATCGCGTGGCCGAGCGGGGCGCGCGCGTTCTCGATCGAGTACCGGTTCAGCGGCTCGGAGGTCGGAATCACCGCCGACCGTCTCGAGTTCGGCCAGGCCGTCGAATACGTCATCGCCGACCAGTTCATCTACAAGGGCACCGTGCTCGTCAGCGCCCGCATCCGCGAGTTTCCCGACAAGGCGACCTACGACGCAGCATCGCCAGACGTCCTGCCTGCAGGCGGGCCGTACACCGGCGGCCTCGAGGGCGCCATCCGTGTCCACCAGATGACCGGCGATCGCGTCGCCAACACAGGGCTTGGCCAGTTCACTCCGAACCACTGGAGAAAGGCACAGGAGCCGTGAACAACCTAGGCATCGTCACCCAGGGCAACCTCGCAGTCATCCTCGCCGGCGTGTCAGTCAGCCCCGAGGCCGAGTCGATCACGGCCAAGATCAGCCCCACACCGAGCATCAAGGGCCGCCTCTCCACCGCGCCGCAGACGACTATCGTCGGGAAGATCAAGCAATGTCCGTGAACACCGAACCAGACGCCCGGCTCAATCCCGGCCAGGAACTCGTGCTCCCTCTCGAGGTTCTCGACGTCGACGAGGATGGCGTTGAGACCGGCCATGACCTGACCGGCGAGACCCTCACGCTCAAGGTCTTCCAGCTCGAGGAGGAGAAGTTCACCGTCTCGACCGGAAGCGGCATCGTCCACGACCCCGACCAGGTGACCAACCCGGGCAAGGCGACGGCGACGCTGCCCGGCGGCGCCACGGTCAACCTGGTACCCGAACAACCCCACCAGATGGTGCTGGTGCTCACCGACTCCCTCGGCAAGCCCGTCGTCATCGCAAAAGACCTCGTCCTCGAGGTAGATTGGCCGGCCATCGCATGAAGGGCGGATTCAGCGACTACGCGCAACGCGTCGCCGACCTCAAGCGGGACCGCCGCCGCGTCGGCAACGTCTTCGGCCTCTGCGTTCACACTTCGGGGTCCGGCGTCCTGCGCCGCGCCAAGAAGAACGGCAAAGACCCCGACGACATCGCCCTGGACTACTACGACTCCGCGACCTACTCGACACACTTCGTCGCCGGCCACAAGGGGCTCTACCAGATCACCGACGTCGGCGAGCACGTCAAGCACATCGGCTACACGAAGGGCGTCGACGGGCGACTCAGCGGCGCTCAGCGGCGTCGGTGGTACCACTCGGGGAAGTGGGCCGAGTCGATGCCCGAGTTCGCCAAGCGCTGGCGCCGAGCGTGGCCCGGCAAGGCGTCCCCGAGCTCGCTGCACCCGAGCAAGTACCCCAACGCCGACTACGTCGCGATCGAGCTCATCCCGGCCGGCGAGGGGTTCGGTCGGCCGATGGGAGGGTCGCTCCGCTACTCGCTGGCGCAACACATCGCGGTCGCTCTCGTCGCGCTCGAGCTCGCCGAGGCCTACAACTGGCCCGACGAGTTCGAGGACAGCGGTCGTCTTGCCTCGCACGAGGACCTCGGCCCTCACGGTCGCGTCGGCCCCGCCGGCAACCCCCGCGACGGCGAGGGGTGGGACCCGGGGCGACACCGCGAGCACCCGTGGATCTCCTGGCCGACCATCAAGGAGTGGATCCGCGTTGGGCGCAACATGGGACTCCGGGCCCTGGCCGACCTGATCGCGATCCTTTACCAGGGCGACGCCACCGAGTAGGGTGTTGTCATTCGCGTCGGGGGCGGGGCCTCTAGCGGAGGGCCGGCACTTGATCATCGCCCCCGACCACTTGAACCATTCGGGTCCCCCGGTGTAGGGTTGGCCCACATCCGGAAGCGGCAAACCTGGACATGGGGATAGGGCCGGTGGGCACGAGCAGCTCACTGGCCCTTGAACCTTTCGGCGTGTAGAGTGGCCGCATGGCCAACGAACTAACCGTCTACGCCGCCCTCCTGTTCAACAAGAACAACACCAGCGACGACGTAGGCGTCGACAAGGAGTGCAACCCGGTCAAGGTCGTCCGCAACGTCCTTGGCGGGCTCATCAACCATCAGCGCCAGGCGATCGGCGTCGTCGAAGAGGCCATCGCCATCGGGGCCGTCCCCGCCGGCGGGTACATCTACTTGGCGAACCGAGATGACACGAACTTCATCTCGATCCGTCGCGCCACCGGCGAGGCCAACTTCATCAAGCTCCTGCCCGGGGACGTCGCCGTCTTCCGGCTCCACGAGGACGCGCCGGCGCCGTTCGCGGTGGCCGACACCGACCCTTGCGACCTCGAGTTTCTGATCGTCGAGGCATAGCCGATGCAGATGAAAAAAATCACCGAGCGGCGCGCCGCCGAATTCAAGGGCAACCCCGGGATGGAGCTCGTGCTCGAGTGCGGCCACACCATTAAGACCAGCGCCGCCGCCGGGCTCGACCCGTCCACGGCGGTCGGCCAGATGGCCCCGTGCCTCAACTGCGCCGAGCCGCCCAGCTAGGTGTTAATTCCCTGCGCCTCAAACGAGGCCGCAAAAATTAACACGCTAGTTGTGGCGCCGTGGGTCGCCGCCATCCTCGGTCAGCAACGCACCGGCGTCCGTGGCCATGTCGTCCGCGACGACGCGCAGCCTCTCGGATAGCGCCGTCATCGCCTCCGAGGCCTTGGCCGCCTCGCCCTTCAAGAGGGCTAGCTGGATATCCGTCATCTGGTCCATGACGAACCACGTCAGGTCGGTGGCGCCAATCAGACCGAGGAGCTTGCGCCGGCAAAGGTCGCAGTCGCACGACTCTGTCAGGATGGTCTTGAACATCTCGGCTCGGGCCTCGATGGTGACCAGCTTATCGGCCAGGAGGCCGCGTAGGGTGCCGTAGTCCGCGTCGACGTCGGTGAGCATAGGGCGGTGCTTTCTCCGCGACCGCTGTGCTAGGTTGGCCACGGGCTGCGTGGTCGCTTTCGCAGCCCGCTCATCATCGGCCGCCCCGGTCTCTCCCTGGGGCGGCCATTTTCGTTGGTGAAAAAGCCCGTTTCGGGGTTCTTGGGTGGGCCAGACCCTCAATGTCGGGCAACGTAACCCGTGCCCCTAGGCTGGAGGCCGCAACCGCGCCCCTAGACTGGAAGCCGCAAGGTAGCACGGCTAGCTCGAGTCGAGCTCGAGGAACGCCGACTCCCATTTGAAGTATGGGCTGCTTGCGGTGTAGAGACTGATCGCGAAGGCGCGGGCGCCGTTCTCGAGGTCCGCACCACAGCCATCGCAGATGCACGACGTTGAGAGCGTGCCGGCGAGGATCTTGATGAATTCGCCTGGGTAGATGGTCGCGTCAGTGTCGGCGTCGACGACGTCCCTCCGCCACTCGGCCGCGCACGACGCGCAGGCGATGTCACGCTTCACGCGGTGTCCTCTCTGCGACGATCATCTCGGCGACGGTGCCGATGAGCAGCATTTCGCGGCTCGTAATCGGGCCACCAACGAGCCCGTTGTTGACGCCGATGACATCTCGGAAAAATGCCCGGCCGAGGGCGGCGACCTCGTCTGTCGTTCGGCGGCTCCGGTCCGGCTTTTGCTCGGTGAGTGCATCCAGGCCGCACAGGAGAACTCGCGCGAGCTCAGCCTCGTCGACGCCGCACCGCCGATCGGGACAGGTGCACTTCTCAAAGTCGATCGCGAGCGCGACCTCAATGTTCGCGCGCAGCTGCCGGACCTCAGCGGCCAGCTCGGGCCAACCCATGTGTTCGATGGACTTCCTAGGCATCCGTTCCTCCGTGCTTCTCGATGTACGCGGAGGCATGGTTGATGAATGCCATCCGCCGTTCTTGCTTCTGTACGAGGTTGAGCCACTCGCGCGGGAACATGCACCCCGGGCAGCAGAGGCCGCCCGCTGCGACCCATTGAGTCTGCAGCTCGCGGAGCCGCTCCTCGCCGCGCTGGTAGGCGTCAATCGTGGCGTTGAGCGTGGCCTTCACCCTAGGGCCTCGGCTGGGTCCCACCACCGACCAGCCCAGTTGCCCTCACGGACATGCAGAGGTCGGAGGGTGCGGAAGACGGGGGCGGTGTTCTCGTACTGGGTCGCAAGCGGGACGCGCAGGAGAGCCTCGGTCTGCAGCTCGAAGTCATACATCGCGCCGCAGTCCTTCCAAACGCACAGCCAGTGGATCGGTGAGCCATAGGCGACAAGCCGGTGGCCGCAGTCGCACAGTGGTGGCATCGCTGGCAGGTGCGGAACGACGACCAGGCATTGCGGGCTTCGCGAGCTCTTGCGAAAGACGACGCCCTTCTCACCGTCCCAGCGGTAGTGCCGGACGCGAACCACGCCAGTCTTAGGCACCTCGATCACGCGAGCCCAGTCGCACAGGTCGCTCGTGAGCACGAACTGCCCAGGCTGTACAAGCTGGCCGATCCGGTCGCGGTTGCGGACGCTCTTGGCCAGCTTCATTTCCGGCCTCGGTACTTGACCCACACCCGCCAAAGGTCGGCCTCGGCCCGGCGATGCAAGACGACCCTGCGACGCTCCAGCAGGCCCTCGAGGGCCGTCTTGACGCGACCCACCTCGAGGCCCGACGCCTGAGCGATGGCGCCCACAGAGCTCTCGCCGCACTTGCG